>OHMY01000706.1_pt1 | contig 15478 bp, 12 predicted proteins | sample 1569381 | NCBI WGS metagenome assembly OHMY01 (sample SAMEA3879528, study PRJEB24766) | human gut metagenome | biome: human-associated habitat; feature: feces | place: USA | collected 1985/1987
CCGTGCAGCCTGTGTACTCCCGGCGTTCCAGAATCCTGACAACTGTGCTGTCACCCCAGCCATACGGGTCTTCCGGCTTCTTATTGGGATTTTTGATCCCCTGCAATGTCTTGTAGGCAGTCGGTGTCAATACTTTGTCCGCTTTCAGTTGGTTTGCAATCTGCTTCGGACCTCTGCCCTCCATACACAGGGAGAAAATTCGTTTCACCACATCGGCGGCAACTGGATCAATCTTCCAGCGGGTTGGATTTTCCGTGTCTTTCAGATAACCATACGGCACATTGACTGTCAGCGGCACACCTCGCTCGCCCTTGGATTTCTGCACCGCTCGGATTTTGCGGCTGGTATCTCGCGCATAAAACTCGTTGCACCAGTTTTTGATGCCCGCAAAATCGTTATCGGTGCTGTTGGGATCAATGGTGTCGAAATTGTCGTTGATGGCAATATAGCGGACACCGTACTGTGGAAAGGTGAAGTTGGTATAAAGCCCGGTCAGTGCAGAGTTACGCCCCAGTCTGGATAGGTCTTTGCTGATACAGATAGCCACCCGTCCTGCTTCAATCTCCGCAAGCATTGCCTGAAAGCCGGGACGGTCATAGGTAACTCCACTCACGCCATCATCCACAAAGAATGTGGGGTTCGGGAAATGGCGTTCTCGCGCATATCTCAAAAGCATATCCTTCTGATTTTCGATGGACAAAGACTCTCCGGCTCGTTCATCCTCCTGCGAAAGACGGCAGTAGAGTGCTGTGATTTTGCTTGTTGCTCCGTTCATTTCTGAATCCTCCTTTGGTGGAGCAACTGTCAGTACAGGATTGGTTGCTTCTATTGTACCAAGAGACTCTGTATTTGTCATTCGGAATCCTCCATCTTTTCTGTAAACTTTTTGCTGGTGATACGCTCCAGCTTGCGGACAAAGCTCTCTGTTCCCTCGTAGCTGCCCGTGACGGTGTAAAACGTTCCGTGAATGACTTCGGTGACGGTCAATTCGGGGACCCAGAAAGCGGACAGATTTTTCACGCAGAGATGTCCGTCCTCATTAAAGCAGTAGTTGCGCCGTGGATGATTGGGCGGCAAGGGCTGCGGTTTCAGATATGGGTCTAGATTGGAGAAGTAATATTCCGCTGGCTCGTCATGGTCTGCCATTTCCCATTCCTCAATTTCTGCCAACAGATCAGGGTCAATCTCGTGTTCAAATTCTTTGTTCTCGTTCATAAGTGCCTCCTGTATTTCTAATCAAATTAGTGTTCAATTTCCTGCTTTTTCTGCCGAATCGTGGCATTCTGCCGTTCCTGCTCATGCTGCACTTCATAGATGCTGTAATGAATCGCCCAGAGCTTTTTGACGTCGGCGTAAAGCGGCAAAAGCTCTGTCTGGATGTCCTTGTACTCCTGCTCCAGCCGCTCACGCTCTCTGCGCCATACGGTGATGGGCATCTTGCCGTCTTTGAAGTACGGCTTTAATTTGCGCTCTGCCATGTAGAACGTCCGCAGCGTATCGTCATGCTCCGACTTGTATTTCTGTCTGGATTTTTCAAAACGGATGCTTCCCAGCTTATCCGCAACCGGTTTTCCATCGACATAATACTGTGCCATGCGCAGCAGCTCGTCCAGCTCCTTGATGCGGGATTGCTTTTCCCCGGCAGACGCTTTCATTGCGTTGATGCTGTTCTGCATGGAATGCAGCGCGGCATCCAGATCATCGGTGGTAAAAAGCTGCTTCTCCTGCAAAAAGCGGAACGCATCCGCATACCGCTGTAAGTTGGCTGTCTTGGCCTTTGTGCTGTATGCGCCCTTATTGCGGTTATTGTAATAGGTCATCAGCAGATCGTTCAGCATAGGCGACTGCGGCTTAGAGAGTTCTTCCTTAACCGCTTTCAGCCATTCCAGCAAAGAAGCGATTTTATTCTTTGCTTCCCGCAGCATGGCGTTGGTTTTGCGAACCCAGCGGTTGAAGTCGCCCTTATCGGTGCGGACGCCCTTCGCTTCCATCGCGCGGACAGACGGTCCCTCGTGGACGGTAGGAATCTGTTCAATGCCTTGACGGGCATAGCTGCGGTGGTCGATCCGGCAATCCAAACCTTTCTCCGCAAACTTCTGATTGCACAGATCAGCCCATGCTTGCCGCCAATGCTCCAAGGTTTCGGGACTGCCCCAGTCGGTGGTCGGCACAGCGTTGAACACATAGTTTCCTGCTTCGTCCCGGATGCGATCCCCATGCTCGTCCAGCAGATATTCCCGCTGCTGTTTGTTGCCCCATTTGCCGCCCGGCTCAATGGGGCGAATGGGACACATGACGTGAAAATGCGGATTGGAAATGCCGACGTCCTCCTTGTCGGGAGAATGAACAGCAAAGTCCACCACCATCCCTCGGCTCACAAAGTTCTCCAATAAGAATTGCCTTGCCAGAGCGATGTTCTCCTGCATGGAAAACTCGTTCTGCAAGGCAATGTCAAAGCTGTATGCAAGCTGGGCTCTCTTCCCGCGTTCGGCTTTCTCTACGGCGTTCCAAAGCGTTTCACGGTCTGCATACTCCGATGGCGCATGAGAGGGCAACAGGATTTCAGAGCAGATTACGCCGCCTTTTCGGGTGTAGTCGCTGATCTCGCCGTAGTATTCGCTGTGCAGCTTTTCCCCGGCACGGTAGGCGGCAGACGCCACAGCGGACTGTCCCGCACTGCGCTTGATCTGGGTTACATGAAAGTGGAATAACGCGATACTCAGCACCCCTCTTTCTGCTCAGACCGGTTATGTTCGTTGACCGCTTCCATGAGCAGGCCCTTGACCTCCGGCAGGTCAAAAATCTTTTCGGCAAAGGCGTAAAACTCAGCGCGTGTCAACAGCTTCGTCAGCGGGGCAATGCTTTCCATATCCGCGCTGCGGACGATCAGGTTGTGTGCGCGTTTGGTACGGTCGCCGCGCTCATAGTAGGCGATTCGGTTTTCCAGACGCTGCTTCTTGTGCTGCTCCTGTGCAAGCTGCTGCTCAATTTTATCTTTCTCGGCATTCAGCTCAGCAAGGGTTTCCTGTTTTGGCATGGTTAACCTCCTTCGATTTGATAAGACAGATGGATAGAAAAAGACCGCCCACATTTTCGGTAGACGGTCTGGTTAGAGATATGGGATTTTCAGACTTTGCGGCGGGAATTGTCTGCGTCAGCAGATGGTTTCCACCGCGAAGTGCGCTGGGATAGCTGCATAGGCAGCGCAAGGGAGGCAATCCCTTGTACGGAACGAAGTGACGCAAAACAGCCGTGATACTCAGGTATCTGGGCTGTCTGCCTCGCAGAGCGCACATACTCCCGTCAGGGGAGTATAGAAGTGCGCCCTTTGTTACCAAGGGTATTATCCGGCTCCCACCCCCTCGGCTCGTTTTTTCAAATACTCCTGTGCTTCCGTACTCTTTGCGATGTGATACAGAAAGTCCTTTTCCTCGTCCTCCGTCATGGTTTTCAGCTCCGGCACGATGCTTTCCATAAAGCCGCCAAACAGGAAAATACGGTGATTGCGCTCCTTGCGTTTTTCGGCGGACAGCTTGCGGTTAAGCATCTTGTTTCGGTTTTCATACTGCTGTAATAGCTTCTGTGTGCGTTCCAGTTCGGCATTACATTCCTCAATGGCCTGCGGTAGTTTTTTCTTTGGCATGGGTGGTCGCTCCTTTCTTGATTTTGGGTAAAAAAAGACCGCTGACTGTGCGCACACGGCATAGCCAGCGGTCTGGGGGCAAATTGTTTAGTTCAATGATTGACCATATATCGGGAGATTTCAAAGAGGGTTATTCCGGTATTTCACGGTTTTCCCGTTCACGTCATAAAAAGCAATATTGCCGGCATCTGTAGGCAGAACAATTGCAAAGGGACTGCTGCTATCAACGTCGATTGTTTGAACTGAGTTTCCATCATCTATTTTTAATTGAGCCACTTGTTCTTGATTCATAGAAATAAACGCTCGTTCTTCATACCCCTCTACCGTGAACTCTGTAATTTCACTTGCAACTCCTGAAAGATTTCCACCACCTCGAAAGAAATATCCAAAGGAGAGTCCGGGGCGATTAACATAGATGGAAAATGTATGGTTAGTCATATCTTGAGGATAAGAAATGTAGGCTGCTATTGTGTTGGATACGGTTCCATCAGTTATCCAATCATCTTGTATTTTTTGTGAACTGCGAATATCTGATTCTATTTTGGCTGCTGTTATGCCAATATCATTATGAGTATAAAGCAGGCCAACAAATAAAATACTTACAAGGATAAGCCCTAAGGCTGCTTTAGACGCGATTTTCATCTGATTACCCTCCTCCATTTATTGTGTCGGTTATTTAATTATATCATGTGGCCTTCCTATATTTCAACGAGTAACTTCATGCGAAGTGCTGGTTATGTGGATATGTCAGAGAATTTCATGCTTTTTCTATCTTAGTAAAATTATAGTGGAATTGCTCACAGATCTTATGATATTATTTGTTTGAGGAAAGAGCATGGGGACTCTGAATTCTAAGGAAGCGAGGATACAATATGAAAATCAAACGCAGCGTTCTAATTGGCAGTATTGTAGTCGCAATTAGTATATTAGTCGCTACAATTTACTTATCCCATATTCACAATCAGAAAGAGCAGATTGACATTTACTTGACACCGCTCATTAAAGAAGCAACTCTGCTCTCATCTTCTATCCGAGATGTTACAGATAAAAAGAGCATTGATGTTGAAATTGAACTGGATATGGCAAAGAAGCAGTTCGCTTCATTTAAAAGTACGGCGTTAGAGACAAAGAGAATTGCAGAATCAGAAATTATGGGATTTGAGGACTTCGAGTCCATTTTAGTGCACTGCCAAGAGCGAATCCGCGTAATGGTTGAAGCAAATCAGAATGGTGAACCGTTGACTCCTGACGAGGTTTCATTTTTGAATACGTTGAATGACAACATATGTGCTTTAGTTGATGCTTTGGAAAATGATAATGGAATACTGCGTGTTACCAGCACAAGACAATATTCCAATGTAATCACAGCTTTTGTGGACGCAATCAGAGAATCGGAAAATTAAAAAGCTTTATTGATGGAAAATGTGAGGCTGAGCAAAAACTTTAAAAATTATACCCATGAACACCGTTCTGCTTTGCCTGTTTACTTGTCGCCTTCCACCGTTCCTCACTATACGGCGCGGTCAGCCGAAAGCTCAACCGCCCTTTCTCAATCTCAAAGGTCAGCCCGCCTTGCTCGTCATCGTCGGTCTGGCGGCAGCATTGCGGGTACTTTGCCGCAAATGCTGTCAGCCGCTTTTTGAGATCGGTGTTGTGGGTCTGCATCTCAATAATGCGGCTATGCTCGTCAAAATAGATCACCGTTGTCTTTTGCTTCTTGGTAAGCCCTGTTCTCATAAAACCTCCTGCATAAAAAGCAGCAACTACCATTTCGGAAGTTGTTACCGCTTTTGCCACACGATGTCATACCCCAGCGCGTCCGCCAGTTCCACCGCCTCGCCGTAGCGGAGCGAGCCGCGCTTGAGTTTTCCAGAGAGATTGGGGACGCTGCGGCTCCAGCCGTATTCATCGGAGAGGTAGTCCACCACCTCGGTCATGGTCATGCCGGTGCGGACGATGTAGGACTTGATCTCGTTGCGATAGGTTTTGGATTTTCTCATATTCAAATGTTCCTCCTGTTTTTTCGATACGCTCTATGGTAAAATGGGTTTGTCAAATCGTGACACCCGTTCGCCATAGGGCGCTGATTTTTGATGTACGGCTTTTCACTGGAAATACCGCCGATGATGCGTTGGTCACAGGCGGCACCTTCCGCTTTTGCCGTTTGATGTGTCTTTGCGTGAAACGGCGAAATATCATGTTGAACGACAAACGTCGTTCGCTGCTGAATAGCGCTCTATTCCGTGCAGATAACCGCACAGAGCAGAAAACTATTTCGCCGTTTTCACTTGCTTTGATTTTGACTTTCGATTTTGCCGCTCTTTCCGAACGTCGTTCCTGCCCGGAGGATCGCTCCCGGCGTTTCGTTCTCCTTGGTGCGCTGGATGCGGCACTTCGCCAGAGGACATATCCCGTTCGGACGGTCATGCAATTTTCAAGGTTCAGGTGCGATTGCAAGACCATTTTAGCGAAAAATATAGCCCTCTCCCGTATATCCAAGAGGTCGGAAAACGCGCTGTAAAACGCAGATTTCCACGCTCATGGACAAGACCGGGAAAGGGCGGAAATTTGAAGGGAGGACGCCGTTATGCAGCCAAAGCTCACCATTCAGGAACGGCTCAAAGACCTGCGCGTGGAGCGCGGTCTGACGCTGGAACAGCTATCTGCGGAAACAGGTATTTCAAGGTCCGCGCTGGGAAAATACGAAGCCGACGATTTCAAGGACATCAGCCCGTTCAGTATGGTGGAGCTGGCAAAGTTCTACGGCGTGTCCACCGATTACCTGCTGGGGCTGACAGAACAAAAAAATCACCCAAACACAGAGCTGGACGCTCTGCACTTGGGTGATGATGCAATCGAAGTGTTGAAAACGGGCAAGTTCAATCACAGGTTGCTGTCGGAGTTGATCTGCCATAAGGATTTCCAGCGGTTTATGCTGGATGCTGAGATTTACGTTGACCGGATCGCAGATATGCGGGTCAACGACATGAACGCCGTGCTGGAAGCAGTCCGGCAGATGGCATTGATGAAAAACGGCGGCGAGGAAAATGATCTGCACCTGCGGACACTGGAAGTCGCGCAGATCAGAGAGGACGAGTATTTCGGAAGTTTGATTGCGGCTGATCTGAAAGGTATCCTCCGTGATATTCGAGAGCAGCACCGTCCCGACACCATGACTGCGGATGAAACATCCCTTGTTGCAACCGTGCAGGGTCAGTTGCAGGATGCGATGAACTTTGAGGGGAGCGTCGAGGAAAAGAAAGCAAAAGCACTGCTTGCCACATTGGGGATTGATTATGATGCCATTACGATGGAACAGTTTGTCAACTTGATCGAGGTGCTGAAGCTGTCCAAGCACCTGAAAACTCCCATCAGTCAGCGTGGGAAAACAACCATGACCCACGGCAAGGGAAAACGGAAACGAAAATAAGTAAAATCGGCACCTGCTTTTTAAAGCAGGTGCCGATTTCTGTTACCCTATAATGCGCTTGAATTTTTGGCGTAAGTGGCGTAAGTTTGGCGTAAATCCGCTTTTCCACATTCAAAAAATCAAGCAATTTCAAGGCTTTGCGGCTATCTCTTAGTACATACCGCCCATGTCCGGGGCGGCCGGAGCGGCCGGAGCGGCCTTCTCGGGCAGGTCGGCCACGAGGGACTCGGTGGTCAGGACCATGGAGGAGACGGACGCGGCGTTCTCGAGCGCGCTGCGGCAGACCTTGGTCGGGTCGACGATGCCGTTTTCGATCATGTCGCCGAAGGTGTCGTGCGCGGCGTCGTAGCCGTAGTTGACGCTCTTGCTCTTGCTGACCTTGTCGAGGATGACCGCACCCTCAACACCGGCGTTGGCCGCGATCTGGCAGATCGGGGCGCGCAGAGCGGCTGCGATGATGTTCGCGCCGGTCTTCTCATCGCCGGAGAGCTTGGCAGCGGTCGCCTGTGCGGCCTTGCTGGCCACGACATACGCCGTGCCGCCGCCGGCCACGATGCCCTCTTCGACGGCTGCGCGGGTCGCGTTGAGCGCGTCCTCGATGCGCAGCTTCTTTTCCTTCATCTCGGTCTCGGTCGCAGCGCCGACCTTGATGACCGCAACACCGCCGGACAGCTTTGCCAGACGCTCCTGCAGCTTCTCCTTGTCGTACTCGGAGGTCGTTGTCTCGATCTGGGCGCGGATCTGCGCAATGCGGCCCTGAATGTCGTCCTTGGCCCCGGCACCCTCGACGATGGTCGTGGTCTCCTTCGTGACCTTGACCTGACGCGCGCGGCCCAGCTGAGCCAGCGTGGTGTCCTTGAGCTCCATGCCGAGGTCGGTCGAGATGACCTGGCCGCCGGTCAGGATGGCGATATCCTGCAGCATTTCCTTGCGGCGGTCGCCGAAGCCGGGGGCCTTGACGCACACGCAGGTGAACGTGCCGCGCAGCTTGTTGAGGATGATGGTGGCCAGCGCCTCGCCCTCGATGTCGTCGGCGATGATGACGAGCTTCTTGCCCGCGTTCAGCACGGCCTCGAGCACCGGCAGGATCTCCTGAATGTTCGAGATCTTCTTGTCCGTGATGAGGATGAGCGCGTCGTCAATGACGGCTTCCATCTTGTCGTTATCCGTGACCATATACGGGGTGACATAGCCGCGGTCGAACTGCATGCCCTCGACGACCTCGGAATAGGTCTCGGCGGTCTTGCTCTCCTCGACGGTGATGACACCGTTCTGGCTGACCTTCTCCATCGCCTCGGCGATGAGCTTGCCGATGTGCTCGTCACTGGAAGAGATCGCGCCGACACGCGCGATGTCGCCGCTGCCGCTCACGGGCTGGGAGTTGGTGCGGATGGCATCGACAGCCGCTTCGGTCGCCTTCTGGATGCCGCGGCGCATGACCATCGGGTTCGCACCGGCGGCCAGGTTCTTCAGACCCTCGCGGATCATCGCCTGCGCCAGAACGGTGGCGGAGGTGGTGCCGTCGCCCGCGACGTCGTTGGTCTTGGTGCTCACTTCGCGGATGAGCTGCGCGCCCATGTTCTCAAACGGATCCTCGAGCTCGATCTCTTTTGCGATCGTCACGCCGTCGTTCGTGATCAGCGGAGCGCCGAACTTCTTGCCCAGCACCACGTTGCGGCCCTTGGGGCCGAGGGTGATCTTGACGGTATCTGCAAGCTGATCCACGCCGCGCTGCAGCGCCTTGCGTGCTTCTTCACCATAAATGATCTGTTTTGCCATAATGATAGCCTCCTAAAATCAAAGCGGTTGGATTACTCGACGACAGCCAGAATGTCGCCCTGACGCACGATGGAATATTCCTCGCCGTCCACTTTCACGGTGGTGCCGGAGTACTTGCCGACGATCACGCGGTCGCCCGCGGCCACGGTCATCTTCACTTCGTTGCCGTCCACCATGCCGCCCGGGCCGACTTCGACGACCTCGAACATCTCGGGCTTCTCCTGCGCGGATGCTGCCAGGATCAGGCCGCTCTTGGTCTTTTCCTCTGCCTTGAACTGCTTGAGGATCACACGGTCTGCCAACGGTTTGAGTTTCATAATCTATATGCCTCCTAATATTGAATACAAAAAAGCGATGCGTTAGCACTCAATTCCTCTGAGTGCTAACGCATCATACTATACCACAATTTTTCGGATTATCAAGCCCCTGGCGAAATTTTTTTGTAAACGTTTTGTGACCGCGTTTTTTCGTCAGGCGTGGACAAATTCGCGCGTCTCGTGGCCGCCCGTGGTCTCGGGGTGGAAGAAGGCCATGTTCGCCGGCACGAGGAAGTTCACGCCGCCGGGGATGAGGTCGAAGTTTACGTGCTTGCTCCAGAGCGCCTCACCGTCGATGTTCACGACGAGATCCTGCTCGCTGTCGATCTCGAGATGACCGCCCTCGAGATGGGTGATGAATTTTTCCAACTCACGGTAGCGGCCCTTGGCGTACTTGCCGACGAGCCGGATGAACTGCAGGCGCGACACGTCGCGCACGACGAGAAACTCCAGCTTGCCGTTATCGGGCCGGGAGTCGGTGATGGGGTTGAAGCCGCCGCCGTAGAACCGGCCGTTGCACGCGCAGATGAGCGACGTGCCTCCGCTGTAGTCCATGCCGCAGCCGCGCACGGTCAGCGGCTGGGCGATGCCCTTGAAGAGGTTGGCCACGGCGGACAGCACATAGCTGTCGTGATACTGGTGCACCTCGGTGCCGATGCGCGCGTCGATGCCGACGGAGCAGATGTTGACCGCGTAGCGCCCGCAGCACTCCATCACGTCGAGCGGACGCACTTCGCCGCGCACGAGATCGCTCAGGTCGAAAAAGCGGTCCTTTTCCTCGCCGAACATTTTGATGAAGTCGTTGCCCGTGCCGCAGGGGAAGTGGGTCACGGCGACGTTATCGTGCCCGACGGCGCCGTTGACGCACTCGTTGAGCGTGCCGTCGCCGCCGCAGGCATATACCCGCAGCTCCTCGCCGGAAGCGGCCTCGGCCTTGATCTTCGCGCACGCATCCATGGGCGCGGTCGTGATGTAGACCTCATAGGCGTCCGCGCTGCCCTCGAGCGCGAGGCGCGCCTGCTCGGCCACGTATTCATGCCGGTCCTTGCCGCCGGCGACGGGGTTGACGATGAACAGATGTTTCATAGCTCCATTCCTGCACTTTCGACAAAATAATACCATTACTATACCCCGGTCGGCGGGGACGCGCAAGAGGGGAATCGTGAATATTTGCGATTTTTTAACTACCGGTGTGAAATATATGCGGCCGTGCGTCGGATATGCGGCTTCACACGTCTTTCGTGTACTGGAACAGGTCGCAGCGGAGCGTGCCGTTGTAGAGCTTGCGCTTCTTGTCCGCCGGGCGGCCGAACGCGCGCTCAAACTCCGTGTGCGAGCTCAGCAGGTAGAGCCGCCAGTGCTCCGTTTTGGCATAGGCCGCGCCGAAGGCGGTGTAGAGCGCCTCGGCCTCGCGCTTTTCCATCAGGCGCTCGCCGTAGGGCGGATTCGTGACGATGACGCCGCGGTCGGTTGTGCGGTCAAATTCCCGCGCGTCCGCCACCGCGAAGGTGATGCAGTCGTCCACGCCGGCGCGGCGGGCATTGTCGCGCGCCATGGCGACGGCGCGGGGGTCGATATCCGAGGCAAAGATGTGATACTCGCCGTGAAACTCGCGTGCGCGCGCTTCCTCGCGCGCCTGCGGCCAGACCCCGGCCGGCAGCCACGCCCACTGCATGGCCGCAAAGTCGCGGCTCAGCCCCGGTGCGCGGCCCTTGGCGGCCAGCGCCGCCTCGATGGCGATGGTGCCGCTGCCGCAGCTCCCCTCCCAGACGAGGGTGCCGGTATCCACGACCTTGACGAGCGGCGTCATGCGGTGGCTCGTGCGGTCGAGGAAAATGACGCCGTTCAGTTCGTCGATGATGTCGTCCTCGCTTTTGCCGGTGAGCTGGGACATATACGCCATATCCACGCGGGCTTTTTCCCCAATGGACAGTGCGAGGGCTTCTGCGGCGGTATCCACGGAATCCACGCTGCGCTGCTGCTTGATGGTGCGCTTGGTGAACATATCCGCCTTGCTTTTGAGCTGTTTATTCTCATCGAGATTTTCCAAAGAGCAGAGCAGATAGTAGGAAGAATCATCCTCAAACAAACGCCCATTTTTGCGGTCGTTGAGCAGACCGTATTTTGCGGTAAAAACGTCATAAGCTGTGTTCAGCTTTGCTTGGGTTGCCTTAATGTCCTCATCCGGGTAATCGTCCAGCTGCTCCTGAATCAGCTGGTTGACGATCTGCCGCAGTTCCACCATGCCGGTGACACGGGCTTTGGCATTATCGGACAACTCCACCTGCGTCATAATCGAATTTTCTCGGTAGTACACCTCACCGTCCACCACGGCATAGCTGTAATTCTTCACGTTGGGGTCTGCGGGAATGGTATCCTGTATGGTTTCGTTCTCACCGAGGTCAGGCAGCTCTGCGGCTTCGTACTTGCCGCCGATATTCTGAATGGCGTATCTGAGCTGCGTGGCAAGGTCCAAATCCTCATACGGTTCCACAGTAAAGTCCTGTCTGCCGTACTGCGTACTCTCCGAGGTCTGTCGGCCTAATACCATTTCGGGGTTGTCGATGAAATACTGATTGATGGAAAATCCGTCCTCATTTTCACCGAGATGCACCCAGTCAGGTTCAATGTCGATGGGTCTGTCACGCTTTTGCAGGAAGATGATGTCGGACACCACCTCCGTACCGGCGTTGGCCTTGAAGGTGTTGTTGGGCAGGCGGATCGCGCCGAGCAGGTCTGCGCGCTGGGCGATATACTTCCTTGCGGCGCTGTCCTTGGCGTCCATGGTATAGCGGGAGGTGACGAAGGCCACCACGCCGCCCGGACGCACCTGATCCAGCGCTTTTGCAAAAAAGTAGTTGTGGATGGAAAAACCGAGCTTGTTATAAGCCCGGTCGTTGACCTGGTACTGTCCAAAGGGCACGTTGCCGATGGCAAGGTCGAAGAAATCCCGTCTGTCGGTGGTTTCAAAGCCTGCCACGGTAATGTCTGCCTTGGGATAGAGCTGCTTGGCGATTCTGCCGGTGATGCTGTCCAGCTCCACACCGTACAAGCGGCTTCCTTGCATCTCCTGCGGGAGAAGCCCGAAAAAGTTCCCGACGCCCATGGCAGGCTCCAAGATGTTGCCGGTCTGGAAGCCCATGTTTCCAACGGCTTCATAGATTGCCTTAATAACCGTGGGGCTGGTGTAGTGAGCGTTCAGCGTGGAAGCTCTGGCGGCGGCGTATTCCTCCGGGGAAAGTGTGGCGTATAGCTCGGCAAATTCGTCTTTCCAGTTATCCTTGCCTTCATCAAAAGCATCCGCAAGGCCGCCCCAGCCCACATAACGGGAGAGGATTTCCTGCTGCTCCTGGCTGGCCTGCAAGCCCTCAAATTCCAACTCCTTCAAAAGATTGATTGCCGCCATATTCGCCCGGAACTTGGCCTTTGCGCCGCCGACGCCCAGCTCATCGTCGGTGATGCGGAAGTTTTCTGCGTTCCGGCGAAGATTGTCCTTGTACTCCTCGTACATGGCTTTTTCGGCGGCTTCACGGTTGGGAAAGGTCTGCCACTCGCCGCCTGCCTGCACGGAAATGGGATTGGCGTCCACGACCTCCTCAAAAGATGGAGGCTCCGGCTCGTCAAAACGCAGGGTGCGAATCTCCACATCATAGGGGAGGTTGTTTTTGTCACCGGGATATACCGCCACGGTTTCCTCGGTGTAGGTGTGGTTTGGTTCTTTTTCGGGGACAGCCGTATTCTCTGCGGCGGTCTTTTCCGGCTGCGGATACCGCTCCATGAGCCGCGCGAAGCTCTCCCTGCTCTCCGCACGGGAGATGGGATAGAAAAGCGTCGGGTCGCTGAGGGTAATATCAAAGACGCCGACGCTCTCGATGATATAGGGCTTGCCGTTTTCCAGATACACCGTATCCCCTACGGAATACGGGAACGGTTCTCTCTGCGGGGCAGAAGCCGTTTCGGGAGCTTCCGCAACTGCTTCCTCCGGCTCACGCCAGCGGTATTGCTCCACATCCTCATCCGAAACATGAATGAGGTCGCTGAAATCGAGGTTCTCCAGCTCATTGGAAATAAGCTCCTGCAAAGAGGCGTACTGCCGGGTTTCCAGATGCTCGTCGTCCAGATAGCGTTCCAGCCGGAAGTTCACAAGGTCGATATTCACCTGAACGGGAATCTCATCGTCGGTGACGGTGGTGTAGGCGATGCCAATCTTCGCGGGGTCGCTGAAATCCGCCTCTGAGCCGTATTCGCTCCGGCAGAAGTCGGAGATCAGCCCCTTTGCACGCTCCGTGAGCGCCTGCTCCGCCTGTCCTTGCAGCTCCAGCCGGTACGTCTCCGCCTGCCATTCGCTTGTAAATTCCTCGGTCACGCCGTCTGCGTCCACATAGTGGCCGTGGTTTTCATCGTCCCATACGGCGTACAGAGTGCGGAAGCCCCGGTCAAGGCTTACCACATGGAAGCGGTCTGCGGGGATAATGCTTTCTGCGGTCGGCTCACGTCCCGCTACCTCTGCGTGCGCCCGTTCATCTGGGTAATCGCCGTAGATACGCAGATACTTCCGTGCCTGCTGGTCGTAGATGGCTGCGCCGTCATACGCAAAGCCGTCGCTTTCCATCGTGCCGTCCACATAACCCTGTGCGGCTTTTTCTGCTTCTTCCAGCGTTTGATAGTCCCGCTTCTCATCAAAGCCGTTTTCAAAGTGATGATATGCCACAACCTGATACCGTGGGGCCATCCGCTCGGCATAATCATCAATCATTTCTTTGGTCAGCCATTCCGGTTTTTGAGGAAGCGCGTCATAAAGCTCCCGCATTTTGACGATCTGTGCATAGACGCTGCCCGCCCACAGGTGCTTTTCTGCGCGGTTGCCTGCTCCAAGGAAGTATTCGCAGTCTGCCCGCAGCCGGTCTAAAATCAGGTAATTCCGGTTCTGCTCCAACACAGACTTTTCTTGCTCTGTGAAGAATTTATCCTCGCGGATAAGCTGTGCGATACGCCGCTGCACCTTCGACCATGTCAGTTCGGCGGTTTCCGGGCTTCCAGCGCGGACGATAAAGAGATTGTTGCCCTCCTTGCCGCCGTACTCGTGAGCAAGCCATGCGGCGGTTTCTTTTTCGCGTCCGTGCTGCTCCATATACCGCACTACGGCGTGCTTGCTCTCGATATTTCCGTTCCATGCACGGAGTGCATCGTCTATATCGTCCTGCGAGAGCGGACGCAGCAGATCATGGAGCCGCGCATAGGTTCCCTCAAAAGTCTCTCGGTGCAGGCGGCTGCGGAACTCCGGCATATCCGAAAATAGCCGGATAAGCTCCATATCTTTTGAATTGAGAACGGCGCGGCGCACGGCTGCATTACACTCGATCTCCGCATTTTCCCGGTCAGAGTGCCCGCAGGCGTTGCGATAGGCCGTATCATCCGAAACCGCTGCCATCACCACCGGCCTGTAATGCTCCAAACGTTCCTGCACCGTGGGCTGCGGCGCATCGGCGGCGGGGTTGCGGAACACCCTCGTGCCGTCCGCGCCGAACTCTGCTTCATAAGCATTGATGGCGGCTTCTGCTTCATGGTCAACGGAGCGCAGCGTGTAAATGTGGCGCTCACCTCTAAAGTCTGGCGCTGCGGCAATCGTCACATCATACTTATCGCGCAATTTCTCTACATACATCTCTAAATTGTGCGACGGTACGCCGCACATCTCCACACGGCCAGCGCCGGGTATCGCTCTTGTGGTAAGGTTGAGATCAAGCAGCTCCGCCGCCTGTTTTGCGTCCTCGCCGTACATCTCGAAGAAATCGCCCACCTGAAACAGCACGATGTCGTCCGGGTGGGCTTCCTTGATGGAATTGTAGTCAATCTGTGCCTGTGTTGGCAGTTCACGCTCTGCTTCCTTTTCCCGCTGAAGCTGGGCGTAGCGCTCCTTTTCCCTTTGAGAGAGGAAGCGGTCCTTCTGAATGAGGCTGTCAATCCTTGCGGCCACCTTCGTCCAGCTTAGCTCCACATTGGCGCAGTCTGCCTTTTTCAGCGTAATGCCTTTTGCACTATGATCTTCATAGCTGCCGCTTGCTCCGGATACAGCATGGGTATGACCTCCTGTGCCATACTCATCTTTGAGGAAAGCTGCCTTTTCCTTGCCGGTGTGGTCGGCAGTGAAGTATTCGTAGATCCTGCCCTTGCCGCGCTCCACGCCGCTGCCGCTTGTCAGCGCGTGGTCGATCTCATCCTCGGTGATGAAGCGTGCCAGCTCCGGCACTGCGGTCATTTCGGAGGAATACTCCCTGCGGGGCAAGGACAGGTCCCGCAGGCTCTGCC
>OHMY01000707.1_pt1 | contig 15432 bp, 18 predicted proteins | sample 1569381 | NCBI WGS metagenome assembly OHMY01 (sample SAMEA3879528, study PRJEB24766) | human gut metagenome | biome: human-associated habitat; feature: feces | place: USA | collected 1985/1987
TTCACGAGCAACCAGCCCGCAGGGCCGCCTTGCGGGACCGGCCTGAAAAACAACTATTTTTGCCGCAAGAAATGAGGATGACGGATTCCTCCTGTCTATTGCCTGTCCGGTGAGAATCTAAAATACCATGCGGTTTTTCTGTCTTCGGCATGTTTGGAGAAATATTCAAGGATATGGAATGAGAACGGCAATATGTGATATTGCGGAAGGAACGGATATGGGATTGGAAACAGGAAGCGTGCCCGGGCTTTCATGCGGTTTATACGGCAGTGTTGATTTTGGGGAGGGTTACAGGGAAGTGACAGGAAGGTTAGCCGTTCCGGAGAAATTGTATGTGTACGTTGTTCCTTTCGAAATACGGAGTCCTTTAAAATCATGGAAGACCTCATTCGGGAATGTGTTCCGGACAATACCCCGCCACGGAACGGTTATGACACTTGATATCAGGCCGTAAGCCGTTCCGTAGCTTCAGTATCCCATATCCCATGCATGAATGTGGATCAGGCGGCATTTCACCTCCTTGCCCCGTTTACGGACATGCCGATGCGTTGCCTGCCGGAATTCTCATTCAAGCAGTTTTCGTCCGCCATCATCTTCCAGCACACGCATCTGCTGGATGGCTATCCGATTCAGTCTCACGAGCCGTTCGCCCTGCGGTATGCCCTGGTCTATGAATACGGCGTTCAGGTTTTCCATATTGGAGAGGCAGATCAGTTCATTGATGGAGGCATAGTCACGGATATTGCCCTTCAGACCGGGATTCTGCTCACGCCACATCCTGGCGGTCATCCCGAACATGGCCACGTTGAGCACGTCCGCCTCTTCCGCATAGATGACGCCGGCCTGTGCGGGGGTGACTTCCACCGGTATCAGGTTCTGCCTGATGGCATCGGTATGTATGCGGTAGTTGATCTTTGACAGTTCCCGTTTCGCACTCCAGCCGAGCTGGGCCTGCTCCTCCTCTTTCAACCGCTGGAACTCTTTCAGCAGGTACAGCTTGAATTGAGGGGATACCCACGTGGCGAACTCGAACGCGATATCCTTGTGTGCGTAAGTCCCTCCATAGCGTCCGGCCTTGGCGATGATACCTTTGGAGTTGGTCTTTTCCACCCATTGTTTGACGGAAAGGATGAAACGGTTCAACCCGGCCTCGTTTTTAATTCCCTCGAATTCGGGGGAATTAAAATCCGGATTGTACATCTCCTCCCATATGCCCAGAAACTCGACGGTATTCTTGTTACGCAACCACTTTTCAATAAGGGCGGGACCGTTTTCCATATTGCGGACCATGTCGGTCAGGGAGATATAATCCTTGTCATTGTATGTGATGACTGTCACTTCTGTATTTTGGACTTTAATTTTAGCCATGTTCTTTTAACGGTTATTCGGTTATTATTGGTTCGATGTACAAATGTACGGTGTATTTTTCGGAATGTTCCTCCATATCCGGAAAAGTTTGTGTCACGCCGCCTGTTGCGACAAGCCGTTTCTACCAAGGAAAGGGCAGGCAATACCGGCTGACGTGGATACAGGCGGAACAACCCGCATATGCAATGCAGAGGGAGCAGGAGAGCCTTCACCACAGCCGGAGAGGAAAGCGGTCTCATGCCGGGGTACGGCATGAAAAGGGGCTCCCGGACAGTTCTTTTCCTTGTCGCACATGCACTACGTCGGTCGCAGTTTTCGCCTTCTGAATCCCTCTTACGTCCGTCCCTGCGCTTTCGGAGCGTTTTTCCGGTAGAAAATTTCACCATGCGGAAATTTTCTACCGGAAACCGAAGGGAAAACGCGGAGTCCCGCAGGGACGGACGAACTTTGATGAGGAAGGGGAAAATCGTCCGTTTCATAAATACCATTTCCTCAGATGGCATCGCATATCTCCTTCTCCATCTTTTCCAGCTTATGGGACAGGATTTCCATGTCGCTGCTGATCTTCTGGTTGGTTATCCGGGCATATATCTGGGTGGTTTTCAAATCCGTATGCCCCAAAAGACGGCTTACGGTCTCGATGGGCACACCGTGCGAGAGCAGCACGGTGGTGGCGTTCGTATGCCGGGCCACATGATAGGTCAGCCGTATCTTGAAACCGCACTGCCTGCCAAGTTCCTTCAATATGGTGTTGCATCTGCCGTTGCTCGGTACCGGAAATACATGGTCGTCCTTGGACAGCCCCTTGTACTTCTCTATGATGCGCCTGGGAACGTCCAGCAGGCGGATGTTGGACTCGGTGTTCGTCTTGCGCCGGCGGGTGATGATCCAGAGGTTGCCGTCGAAGAAGGTCTGGAGCCGGTCGGTCGTCAGCGCCTTCACGTCCGCGTATGCCAGTCCGGTGAAGCGATAGAAAACTATCAATGCAACCAATAGAGGAATCCGGCAAAAGAACTGCAATTCGTTGTAAAGCAGCAAAATTGTGTTGGTTTGCGCAGTTGGGTAAATAGCAAAAACAGGTAGAATAACGAACCTGTTCAGCTACCAAGTCATTACCTGTTTTCATTTCATTTAGATGCAGTCAATCAAGGGATAAACTGTCAGTTAAAAGGTATTTCCATCCGGGAATCTTACTTTACCCTACAGATTTAACTTATCCGGTTTTGATTGCGCCGTTCTGCCTGATTCTCATACCGTTCAACAGGCGAGATATGAGTAAAATTGCAATCAAAAAAGTAACGCATGAAAACAGAAATGAAAGTGCTGCTCTACATCAAGCGCAGCGTACAGGACAAGGACGGCTTTTCTCCGCTCATGGGCAGAATATCCGTCAGGGGAAAGGTCAATTCCATCGCGCAATTCGCGTGCAAGTTCAAAATCGATGTGCGGTTGTGGAACGCCACCGCCCAACGCTGCACCGGCAAAAGCAAGGCGGCGACAATGGCAAACAGGGAGATTGAACGGCTACTGCTGTTGTTGCAGAAGCGGTTCAACGAACTTACTGATATCAAGGATGTCGTGAAAGCGGAGGAAGTCAGAAACGTGTTCCAAGGTCTGGCTGAGACTCAGGATACCATCATGAAGCTCTATGCGGAGCATAACAGCGACTATGCCCTGCGTGTAGGGGTGAATAGGGCGGCAAGCACGTTCTACCAGTACCGGAACACCTGCCGGATACTCGGTGAGTTCCTGAAAGAGAGATACCATGTGTCGGATATGCCTGTCAAGCAGCTGGATGAAAACTTTATCGAGGCGTTTGATATGTATATGCGCACGACAAGGCGTTTCATGCCCAGGACCATACTCGGACATATTAACCGCCTGAAAAGCGTAATGATGCTTGCCGTGTTCCGCGGCATCGTCCCTTTCAGCCCGTTCAAAGGTTATGCGCCGCAGAAACCTGTTTTCAAACAGATGTATCTGACAGAAGACGAGCTTGACAGGTTTGCGAACACTACCTATGACACCCCCAACCGTAATTTCACGAGGGACATGTTCCTGTTCTCGTGCTGGACGGGTATCTGTTACTGCGACATGAGGAGCCTGACAGCCGCCAATCTGGTGAGAGCGGATGACGGTAGTCTGTGGATTCATACGGAAAGACAAAAAACAGGGACGCCCGAATGTATCCGGTTGATGGAGATACCGCTGAATATCATTGAAAAATACAAGGATATGGACAGCGACGGGAAACTCCTTCCTATGCTGACCAAAGAGAGCATGAACAGACACCTGAAAAAGATGTCCGTGATGTGCGGCATCAACCGTCCGGTCTCATTCCATCAGGCAAGGCACACCTTCGGAAGCATCATCTGTCTGTCACAGGGGATTCCGATAGAGACCGTCAGTAAAATCATGGGGCATCGGCATATCACCACCACACAGCGGTATGCGAAAGTCACGCAGGATAAAATAGACAAGGACATGGACGGTCTGAACGATATTATCGGGGGCAAGTTTACCTTATCGGGCATTGACACTGCCCCGTCTCCAATTCTGAAGGATTATAGCCAACGTAAAGTCAATCCGAGCATGAAGCAAAGAGAGTACATAACCAAAATGATGGAGGGGTAAGCCATGCGAAGCACATTCAAACTGTTGTTCTATATCAACCGCCGGAAAATAAAGAAAAACGGCAGATGTCCGATTATGGGACGGGTCACCCTTGACGGGAAGATAAGCCAGTATTCCACAGGGTTGGAAATAGAGCCTGACTTATGGGATGCAAAAGTGGGCAAGGCATTCACGGACGGCCGTAAGACCGGAAACATCACCGGCGAAAAAAGAAATGAGTTGAACAGGCTGAACTCATTATTGGAGGCTTTGGAGGAGAAAGCGAAGGCCGCCTACAAAAGAAACGTGGACTCTTATGGCTTCGTCTCGGCAGAAATCATCAAGAATGCCGTCACCGGGAAATCCGATGTCAAAGAGACATTGCTGTCCCTGTTTGACGAACATAACGGGGAATACGCCAAACGTGTGGGCATTGACCGGACAAGGCATTCCTACGTCCGTTATCTTACCACCCGCAAGCATATATTTAACTTTTTGAAATTCAAGTATGATTTGGAGGATATTCCGTTACACTCACTGACAATGAAGTTCATGACCGACTTCACGTTCTATTTCTCTACCGTACTGCGGTTAAAGGTGTCTGCCTACAATGACTACCTTATCCTGCTACACAAGATGACACGGCTGGCGTTGAAGAAGCACATACTCAAGCGCGACCCGTTTGCAGGGCATAAGATTGAGAAAGTGCCTGTCAACCATCGCCACCTGAACAGGGAACAGTTTGAAAAGCTGCTCAATGCCAAACTGCCCACCTACCGCCTGTGCCACACGCGCGACCTGTTTGTCTTTTCGGTGTTCACTGGCATCGGAAGGGCAGATCTGGCAAACCTGACGGAAGACAACATCGTCACAAAGGAAGACGGTTCCAAATGGATTCACATCGCACGGCAGAAGACCAAGGCGGAGTGCCATATCAAACTTCTTGACATACCTCTCCGCATTATCGAAAAATACAGAGGGGAAGGCGAGGACGGAAGATTGTTTTACGTCCCGCAGACCTGTAACCTGTGCCGCAGCCTTAAAATCATAGCCGAACAGTGCGGTCTGGGATGTCACCTGACATTCTATCAGGCGAGGCACAGTTTTGCGACCCTTATCTGCCTGAGCAACGGGGTTCCGATAGAAACCATCAGCAAGATGATGGGACATTATTCCATACGCACCACCCAGATATATGCCGAGATAACCAACCACAAAGTGAGCAGGGATTTGGAAACCCTGTCTGAAAATACCAAAGGCAAATATGCGTTGCCCGATGACGGTATGCCGTCACGGGTGTTCAAATGCGGAAATTACAGCGGTTGGAAAAAGGAGTGTGCATCAAATGATGAAACTAAAATCAAGTGACAATGAATAGAGGAATAATAACAATCAGTGAAAAGGGTGTGGTCATTATGCCGACCGCACCCGTGTGGATGACACAATTTGAGATAGCCGACCTATTCGGAACATTCTCATGCGATGTCCGCAAAGCGATTCATACCATTTACAAGCACAAGGAACTGAATGAACTTGATACAATGAAGTATCTCAGGCAAGCGGATGGAATCAGTTATGACGTTTACAGCCTTGAAATGATTATAGCCGTTGCATTCAGGATATGCAGTAAAGAGAGTGTCTTGTTCAGACGGTTTATAATAAATGAAATTAGTGGCACTAAGAGAGGAACTCCGGTTACATTGTTTGTTTCCTGTGGCAGGGATAACAACCGATGGTATAGTTGAGGTTCATCCCATCAGTCACTCGTTCCCGATGCACGGATGCAAAGGTAGCGTATGGCTTGATGGCAGCGGCAAGGTCGGGCGACAGAGCCGTTTCGGGCAGAATCTTCCTCCTGAGGAGCGTATTCAGCCCGAAAACCTTGTCACTGCCTGCCATACGCTTGAAGAGCATCCGGCAACGGAAACAAGCGACTGGCGGGAAATCAGAAGATAGAAAAGAATGGCTTACAGACGAAGCAGGATATTGGTGTTTCATCTGTAAGCCATTCCTTTTTTCTTTATGTTAAAAGTCCATTGCTCCGCAACCATAGAGCAGACGGCAAACTGCGCTCCTTCAAGAAAATCATGTGCCTGTCAGCCGATAGGCGGAACGGTAGCCGTCAGCAAGCATCCTTTCGATGTCGGATTCACGGTAGAGGATTTTACCGCCCAACTGAATGTAGGCAATACGCCCCTCGTTACGGTAGTCCTGAAGTGTCCGGCGGCTCACCTTCAACCGTGCCGACACCTCCTTGTCGGTGAAGAAACGTTCCCCGTTCAGTGTCGGGCGATAGTTGGCAGTCAGATGCTCTACATTGTCCAGCAGACGGTCGAGGCTGCCCATGAAGTGGATTATCCACTCGTTGTCTTTGTTAATCAGTTCATTCATACGCTTTGGATTTTAGTGGGTATTATCAGTTATGTACTATACTTGGTTTATATAGTCCTGCCTTTGAATCGTGCTTCCTTCCGTCTGTCCTCCACGATGGAGACGATACGCTGCACGTCTTCGGGACGGTAATAGGTCTTGTGGTTTATCTGTGAATAAGCCAACGTGCCGTTGTCCCTAAGCGTCTGCAACGTGCGTGGGCTGATGTTGAGCATCCGGCACACGTCCTGATTGTCCATCCACTCGCTCATCTTCTTTTCACCGTGCCGATGGCAGATGGCATCCATACGGCTGACGAAGCGGTCGAACTTGGCGACCATCGCCTCGAAGGTCTTTCTTTCGATTGATACGATTTCCATATTGTCTTTCTTTTAGTTGTTATTCCTTTTGCCGCAAAGGAATATACAATACGTTATCCGACAATGGATTTTACAGAACTGGCAGCATGTGGCACTGGTGTGGTAGAGGTTGTCCGGGGTATAGATTATCGCTATCACCTTAATTTCGGTTTTTAGAGGGGAGCCGAAACTCAAATAAGGGCTTAATTAAAAATCGCTCGTGGTTGAGCCTTTGCTCATTCGGACATTCATATCCGGAAAAACGGTGAAGTCCGCACCGCTTTAGCAACCGCCATAAAGCAAAACCACACAAAAATGCCGAGCAGAATCCAAGTGCTTGACAGACTGCACTGAAGCATCTTACTTTGCTCACGATAATCGGTCGAGGTGCTTACCAAGACCACATTCAATAACTTAATCAATTTGTTTTTTACAATGAAGAGAGAGCCAAACATCACAGAGCAGCAGGCTCGTGAAATCGTGGAAAAGATGGGACGCAGGGAATCCTACACTCCCAAGTCGATGAATGACATCTACAGACGTATCGGTCTGGAGCCGGATGAGCCGGAACAGCCCGGCAAGACCGTCACGGAGGAAACGGAGACCGCTATGGCGGATGAACCGTCAAATGAGGCGGTCGGGGAAACGGCAATGCCGCAGAAGCGTGTCAGCAGCAAGCAGCGCAGACTGTCGCTGGAGGAGTACCGCACCACTTATCTCCAAGTCCCCAAGATTGTCAACCGTAAGCCCGTGTTCGTCAGCGAGGAGGTGCGTGACGAACTTGACAGGGTTGTCCGCTTCCTCGGAGGAAAGGGCATGAGCGCATCGGGGCTGATTGAAAACCTCGTCCGTCTGCACCTCGACACCTATCGGAATGACATCGAGCTGTGGCGCAGGCTCTGACGGGATTACGGTAGAATCGGTCAGGTCGGTGAATACACTTCATCGGCTTAACCGATACCCAAAGTGATTTATTACGCTCGGAAATCAATCCGACAGGCGGAGGATTTTTGTGTCCTCAAAGACACAGCAAGATATATTTTCAGTTACCCGAATAATTCTAAGTAACTGAAAATGCCTTCACCGCCGTGGGCAGAATTATCCTCCGCAGTCGGATAATTTCGGGGTTCCTTAATCAAAGATTAAACAATGGACAAGCCATAAAATTGAAAGAATAAGAAGCATGAAAAAGAAGAGCAAGTACGGGAGAAATCCCAAGTTGAACCCGAAGACGCACTGCGTGATGGTGCGCTTCGATGATGTGGAATGGAACAGGTTCCTGACAATGTACGAGGAATCGAACGTGTACGCGAAAGCCGTCTTTCTCAAGGCGCACTTCTTCGGGCAGAAGTTCAAGGTGCTGAAGGTGGACAAGACGCTGGTGGACTACTACACCAAGCTGTCGGATTTCCATGCCCAGTTCCGTGCCATCGGCACGAACTACAATCAGGTTGTCAAGGAACTGCGCATCCACTTCTCGGAGAAGAAGGCGATGGCGTTGCTCTACAAGCTGGAGAAGTGTACCATCGACCTTGTGAAACTGAGCCGGGAGATTGTGGAACTTTCAAGGGCGTTAGAGAAGTGTTACCAATCCAAATCGGACTGATATGGCATCGGTCAAGGTCAAGTTTCGCCCATCCACCATAGGCGGCAAGGAGGGCACACTCTACTATCAGGTGATTCACAACCGTGTGGTCAGGCAGATATATACCGACTATAAACTTTTCGCTTCGGAATGGGACTGCCATTCCGAAGCGGTCATCCTGCACCGTGTTCCAAATGAACAAGAGCGGAACAATCATTTGCTTTCGATAAGTTCACGTATCAGATGGGACAAAGATAGGTTGAACAAGATTATACAAGCCTTATCCCAATCCGGCACATTTGTGGCGGATGATATAGGCATGCGTTTTCAGGATAACAGACAGGAGCAATCGTTCAATGCCTACATCTGTCAGCAGATAGCAAGGCTGAAACGCTTGGGTAAGATACGCACATCGGAAACCTATACGGCGGCATTCCGAAGTTTCAACGGTTTTATGAATGACAAGGAGGTCTTGTTTAACCAGATTAGCGCTGACTTGATTGCGGAATATGAGGCTTATCTGAAAGGCAGAGGCAACTCACCCAATACAATATCGTTCTATATGCGCGTTCTGAAAGCGGTCTATAACCGTGCGGTGGAAGACGGGCTGACAGGGCAGCGGCATCCATTCAAATCTGTTTATACAGGAGTGGAAAAAACCTTGAAGCGAGCCATATCACTTAACGATCTTAAACGCATCAAAGGGCTGGACTTGTCGTTGAAGCCCAATCTTGACTTTGCCCGTGACATGTTCCTGTTCTGTTTCTACACAAGGGGAATGTCTTTCATAGATATGGCTTATCTGAGAAAGAAGGATTTGCAGAACGGTATCCTTTCCTACCGCAGACGAAAGACGGGGCAGCAACTTTTCATCAAATGGGAAAGATGTATGCAGGAGATTGTTGACAAATACCCGATAAATGAAACGGAATATCTTTTACCTATCATCACAAAAAGGAACAAGGATTATCGGAAGCAATACACCAACGAACTGCATAGGGTGAACCATCTGTTGAAGAAAATCGGAAAACAGTTGGACTTGTCGATACCCTTGACAATGTATGTCGGGCGGCACTCATGGGCAAGTATTGCCAAAAGCCGCAATGTACCTATCTCTGTCATCAGCGAAGGTATGGGGCATGATTCAGAGAACACCACGCAGATTTATCTTGCTTCGCTGGATACTTCTGTGGTGGACAGAGCTAATAAGAAGATATTGGATTTGCTGTAAAACCGTGAATGTTTTGCGAATCAGTCCAACGCTTGCCAAGAGACGGTTACTAAGAATTATTTTGTTGAAACAGAGTGGTTTGTGAATTTTTAAAGTGGAATTTCGGTAAACATACAGTATTTTTTGCAAAACAAAAACTTGGCAATAGGTTAGATTTTCAGCGTTTTATGAGCTAAGAATCATTATTTTGCGTAACTTTGCATTATAATATCCGTCTCTTGGCAAGAGATGAATAAGGAAATAATAAAATATCTGTAATAATGAGATTATTCGACATATTGAAAAGAAACGAACTTAACGCACCAGACTTAGACAAGTTAAATGTAATGTCACATAAGACCTTATATGCGACTTTCGGTGAACCTATGAGTATGTATGATGTAATCAGGCATTACTTATATATTTAATTGTAAAGCATTGAATTTTCAACTCAAATAAGATTTCGTTGTGAACTTGTCCATTTCAATTGATACATGGGTTTGCTTATGTAGCATTTTTATTGTTTTTATTTTCTGTTCCATTATTGTATTTAGATATAGAAATAGTGAGAAATTAGTGGCTAATCGCCGGATGGTGGAATTTTTTCCCTCTTTGGTTTCCACCCTTGGTGTATTGGGTACATTTTGGGGAATAACCAAAGGTTTGATGGCTTTCGACACCACAGACCTTGATCGCTCTATCCCTGATTTACTTGATGGCTTGAAAACAGCCTTCTTTACATCTTTGGCAGGTATGGTTGGTTCTATGATTCTATCTGCTTTTATTAGTAGGAAACAAGATGAAAAAGACGGAGGTGTTTCCGACATAAATCAAGCCGCTGGTGAAATAACCAAAGCGGTAAAAGCGATGAGCGATGCCAATACAGAAACGATACACTCTATTCAGAAACAACTGACAGAACAAGAGGCTGACCGCAAGGCTTTTTACCGAACAGTTGGTGAGGTAATGTCTAAGATGTCGGAAACACAAAAAACTATGACCTCCGCCATTGACTCGTTGGTTGTTTTACAACGTAGCCAAGAGAACACTCTTGCTGATATAAAGGAAGTAAACTCTTCTATGCTTGTTTCATTTGGGAACCTTGAAGAAGCCACGAATGAACAAACTGTGTCTATTAATTCTGTATTGAAATATACACAAGAAGTTAGCGAGTATACGCATCATCTTGGAGAAATCCTTGATGTAATCTCTGGTATAAGTGGTACAGAAGACGAAATTAATGAAAAGGTTGGAAAACTAAAGGAAATAATACACGGCGAGGTCATTGAGATAGAAGATAATATGACCAAAACAAATGAGTTATTAGAAAGGAAATTCAATGAATTCACCGAACTCCTCAAGAAGAGTAATACCGAAGCTCTTGTCGATGTAATGAAAAAAGTGACCGAAGAATTTCAAAAACAAATGAACGCGCTTATTAACAAACTCATTCAAGAAAATTTTGACCAGCTTAATAAATCAGTGGAGAAACTCAATCTTTGGCAACAGGAGAATAAAGAAATGATAACCTCGCTTACTCGTCAGTACAAAGATATGTCTGATAATTTCGAGGCTACTTCTTCTTCACTTACCCGCGTAAAGGATGATACGTCTATTCTTGTTAGTGAAGGTGGTAAATTACACCAGCTTGTTGATGCGCTTAACCAAGTTATTATTGAGGACAAGAGGTTCATTGAAGTCACCAAGGAACTGCATGAAACTGCCAATCTTTCCAAATCTAATATGGAATCGTTTAACGAATCTACTCAAAAACTTAACGAATGGGTACGCAAACAACGTAATTTCGTGGATGGAGTACAACTTCTCATTGCGAAACTTGAAGAACTTAACAAAATACGTGATTATGGGGAACAATTTTGGCAAGGCACAAAAGATAAAATGGAAGAAGGAGTTGGTATCATAACAAAGGGGTCACAAACACTCAATTCGCAGCTTACTTCGCTTGACCGTCAATTCTATGGTCGCCTAAGTGCTACTCTTGCCGAACTTGATAACTGTATTACTAAGATGGTAGAACAAATAGGTAAACGCAGATAGATATGGCTAAAACGAATGTATGGTTGTCAGTTTCAGACCTTATGACAGGATTGATGGTGATTTTTCTTTTTGTTGCAATCGCCTACATTAGCCGTGTACAAAAGAATCAATCCGTCCTTACTGATTATGTGGAAACCAAGAATGAGTTGCACAATAAACTTGTTAAAGAGTTTGAAGGTGACACTCTCAAATGGCAAATGACAATAGGCAAGGACCTTACTATGAAATTTAAAGAACCGACAGTTCTTTTTGCTACAGGGTCATCAGAATTGACACCTCGTTTCAAGGAAATTCTAGAAGAGTTTTTACCCCGCTATTTCAATATTCTGTTAAATGATAGTTTACGTTCTAATATCCAAGAAATTCGTATTGAGGGACATACAGATGATGTACCGATGCCAAGTCGACATCCAGACCCCTATATAGCCAATGCCATGCTTTCCCAAGATAGAGCATTGGCGGTGGTTAAATACTTTCGCTCTATGTCACAGTTTGAAATGTATTCGGATAAACAGAAACAATTACTTGAATATTGGTTTACTGCCAATGGGCTTTCTTATGGAAAAGCTCTTGATGCAGATGGAGATTTTATTATTCGTTCTGGTAAACCTATAGACCGTACTTCTTCACGACGTGTGGAGTTTCGAATAGTTACTTCCGGTGATGAAATTCTTGAGAATTTTGTAAAAGAGAATACCAAATGAGCTTCGATTTTGACATAGACGCAGAGGAAGATTGGTTCTTCAATACTGACCCGATTTGTGACTTTCCTAATTTTAAGAAAAGCCTTACTGATATGGGAATACAGATTGGAACTGCTGGTGCTTGGCGTTCAGTCGGTACAGTTGATGTACTGCCTGAAGACATCGGTGAGCGCATTCTCTTTGAAGATGGTGGAATTTTTTATATTGATGATGAAGGAGTTAAACGCCGTGGTTTTATGTATAAGGCTCGTTTCTATTTTGAATGGCAGGGACATGTCAGCCAACCTAAGTTTCACGTTTGTAAATGCACAGCTATCGAAAACTTTGGACGGGAAGCTTACCGTTTTGCCAATGCAGAACCAATAAAAGTGTATTCTCGAAATGCTCATAAAGAAGTGGAAGTTGAGGGAATGGAACTATGTGGTTACTGCAAGCGTTTGTTGATGGATGAAGAAGTAATGCGAGTGAATGATTCCACCGATTTTGTAGAAATTCTAAAAGAAGCAGGGGATGTAGAAGAACCTGCTGAGTACGATGTAGATATTTTTGGTTATGTTAAAAATTGGGAAGAAATATCTCTCAACTATCGCACCAAAAAGAGTTTTACTTGTGAACGCTGTGGAACCCATGTTGAGGACGGTTTCGACCATTTTTATATGCAAACACACCATAAGAACGGTGTGAAAACAGATAATCGAGAAGGTAATCTTGAATGCCTGTGTATCAAATGTCATTCGGAAGTGGATGATACCCATCGCCGTAATTTTTCTTCTGCTGCTCAAAAGGTTTTAATAGAAGATTATATGCGCAAGTATCATGGGAAAGAATCTGATTCGCTAATTTCTCGTCTTATGAAAGCGGTGCGTAATCGGCAAGAGCCGCCAACAATAATAGATGATGAACTGCCTTTTTGAGTATACGATTAAATTATCGTTTCTGTACTTTGTCAAAATTATAGTGATTAATGAAACCTATGAAAACTACTGGTGGCAATTGATTCTATATATTTTTTATAATTTAGCAGAGAAATAACTCACAAATACAAACTGTTAATCAAATAAATTTTGTTACCTTTGCCAATAGATAAAGCGTTCTTTTGAATTACTGCAAAACGAGGTGAAATACAGAATTTTGCTGGTTTCTAAATCGTTACCTATTAAGCTGAAATATTTTGCAAGTGCTTGAATTTTAGCGAGAAAGAAAATACGCTATGTCTTCCGCAATGAAAGGTGAAATGTTTGGTTATACCTGCTGCCTTTGCCCACGGTTTTATCAGTGCATTGATGCATGGAACTGAAGGCAAGTCAAAAACTTTTTCCTCAGGTCCTTTCCCGTTCTGCATTGGCATCCATTTTATAGCTTCCGATGAAAGAGGCAAGTATATCGGTGCTTTTGTTTTCTGCATGACAACTTGCAAACGGTATTGATTGCCATCACAGAACACATCCTTCCATTTCAAGCCTATTACGTCACTAATGCGCAATCCACAGAAACAAGAGAATAGGTACGCACTCTTTACTGCCTCGTTTTCCATTGGCGTGGTTATCAACTTTCGCACCTCGTCAATTGTCATATATTCACGCTTGCTTTCGGGCTTCTTTATTTTGTCCGCACTGCTGATCTTTGTGAATGGGTTTATCTTTATCAATTCATCCCTAACCGCAGCGTTTAGCGCCCCATTTAACACACGATAATAGTTACAAGCCGTACTAGCGGCTATATGTTCGCCTTGTATAGTTTTGTACTCGTTCAAGAGATAGTCAATGAAACTTTGGCAGAAAGCTTTGTCAATTTCATCCAAAGTGAACTTATCGCCAACGGTTTCTTTGATGATACGTATAACAATTCTTATCTGTGGAGCATCTTTCTTTCCACGCTTGGTTTGATGTTCCATGAAAGTGTTCAGCCAATCCACAAGGTACACCTTTGGCTTCTCTTCTTGTTTCTTGATGCCCGCCTCGCCATTCGTCATCGCAATGATGCGTTGCGACTTTATGGCATTGGCGGCAATCAGCGTAGCTTGATTCCGCTTGCGTGCTTCATCGTCCGTTTCAGGAATGATGTACATTTTCAAGTACTCATACGAACGTTTGCCGTCTCTGTATATGTCCAGATACAGGCTCTTATTTCCGTTGCTCAGGTCTTTCATCCTAAGACGGATTGGCTCTTTGAGCTTTGATGTTTTCTTGTTTCTTGCCATAGCCGTTTCTTCTTATTGATTTCGTATTGCAAAGGTACTAAAAATCCCCGAAAACGAGAAACAAACAAGAAACAAAATACGCACAAAAAAGGAACAATTAAGTGCAGAAACGAGAAACAATTACACAACACATTATCACATCATAAATACTGAATATCAGCTATTTACATTTCATTTCATTAGCTTTTGTCTTCATTTACATGTCTTGCTTTACAAATTCCGCAAGATAGAATTGTTAAACCGCCATCAATTAGCAGAATCATTAAAACTTAATCCTGTTAAGAAGTGGATTTTGGGTACTTATCATTCAGAAACTACATTATCTGTGTCTGAAAATATCCAGCGAGTTAATAATCTTATTGCATCTCTTGAAAAAGAATGTCCCGATTGTGAAATTCTGTTTACCAAAGCAAATTCAGATATTGGTGGCAATTTGATAAACGATATTCTTCAACAATATGCAGAGGAAAAAGATAATTTCCATTTTGTCGCATCATTAGGTCAAAAGAGATATATTAGTATTCTATACCAAGTAATTATGATGGTAGGAAATTCTTCTAGTGGTATTTTCGAAACACCATTCGTTAAACTTCCAGTCTTGAACATTGGTGATAGACAAAAGGGAAGATTGATAACATCGAACATAAAATGTTGTGATGGTACTGAACTTGGTATGCAGAATGCGTTGAAAGAACTTCAGACTGAAGAATTTCATAATAAATGTAAGATCGCAGACAATCCTTATGGAGATGGTCATGCATCAGAACGGATAGTTGAACAGATTAAATGTTATTTAAATGATAGCGACACCTTATTATAATATAGATTTATCTAAGCTTCAGAAGAACTTAGCATCATTACGCTCGGCTTTTGAAACTTTATGGCCTAATTTCCAAATAGGGTATTCTTATAACGCGAGTTCGGGATAAGGATTGCGTAAAAAATAGGGTAAAACGAGCTAAAAT
>OHMY01000722.1_pt1 | contig 15112 bp, 19 predicted proteins | sample 1569381 | NCBI WGS metagenome assembly OHMY01 (sample SAMEA3879528, study PRJEB24766) | human gut metagenome | biome: human-associated habitat; feature: feces | place: USA | collected 1985/1987
GCAGAAAAGGTGCGTGCTTTGGTGCTGGACCCGGAGCTGCCGCTGACAACGGCAACGCAGACGCTGCTGTATCTGGCAGCACGCAGCGAGCATGTCGACAAGCTGCTGCGTCCGGCGGTGGAAGCAGGCAAGATTATTATCTGTGACCGCTTCAGTGATTCAACGCTGGTTTATCAGGGATTGGCGCAGGGCAAGGCTCCGGAGGAGATTGCGCAGCTGCGTCGGCTGGGAGCCTTTGCTACCGGAGGCTTGGAGCCTGATTTGACGCTTGTTTTTGATGCTGATCCGGCAAAATTGCTGGCGCGTCGCCAGCAGCGTGGTGTGCAGGACCGTTATGAACAGCAGGGACTGGAATTTCAGCAGCGTCTGCGTGCAGGCTTTCTGCAGCTTGCCGAGGCAGAGCCGCAACGCTTGCAGGTGATTGATGCCTTAGGCAGTCAGCAGGAGGTTACTGCGAAGGTGCTGCAGGCCCTCAGCAGAGTAATCAGCGGAGAGAAATAAAATGTGGGAGCATATTATCGGCCACACAGAACAGAAAAAATTTCTGCAGAACTATCTGCAGGCCAAGGAGCGTCCGCATGCGCTGCTTTTCAGTGGTGCTGCCGGCTTGGGCAAGCGCACGCTGGCTCTGGAATTTGCCAAGGCACTGCTGTGCTTGCAGCATAACGGAACAGATGGCTGTGAGGCCTGCAGGCTTATGAATCTGCAGGACGGCAATCTGAGCCATCCGGATTTCGTGCTGGTGCAGCATGAATGGGATGATAAAAAAGACCGTTTAAGAGATACGATTATTATCGACCAGATCAGGGAGCTGACGGCTAAAACGGCGCTGGCACCGGTGATGTCACCGACGCGGGTGTGCATTGTTGAGGATGCGGATACTATGGTTCCCGCCGACTATTATGTCGCGTGTGGTACAGCTGCGCTTTCAGGCAATCGAGCCGCAGCTGGTGGAACAGGCGCTGCAGGCAAGGCAGATAGAGCCTGCCAAGGCCGCGGTGTTGGCGCGTATCAGTGAAGGCTCAATCGGCTTGGCGCTGAATTTAGCTGCTGGCAAGGGGCAGCTGGATGTATTTGAATGCCGTAAGCAGGCGGCAGCCTTTTTGGAGGCTTTGCCCTTAGCGATGCCGATGAATTATCTGGCCGGCCGCAGCTGGCTGGACAAAAAGCTGCAGCGTGAGCAGGCACTGCTGCTTGTACAGCTGTGGCAGCTGCTGCTACGCGATTTAATGATGTGCAAATTGAAGCTTTATGATAGAATATATAATATAGATTTACTGGATGAGCTTAAGAGCCAAAGCGACGGCTGGCAGCTGTCGGCGCTGAAGCAGGCTTTAGTGATTGTACAAGAAGCATATGACGCATTGGTGAGCAGTGTCGGTATGAAAACGGCATTGGAAACCATGGCGCTTAAAATAGATAAAATTTATAAGGAGTGATATTTTATGCCGACAGTAGTAGGCATTCGCTTTAAAAAAGCGTGCAAGATATATTATTTTGACCCGGCGGAAACAGGTGTAGCAAAGGGTGATTTCGCTATCGTGGAAACAGCGCGCGGTGTGGAATACGGCGAGGTTGTTATCGGACCGCGTGAGGTAGAAGACAAGCAGATTGTTTCCCCGCTCAAACCGGTTATGCGTAAAGCAACAGCCGATGATGACATGAAGCTGGCGGAAAACAAAATCCGTGAAAAGGAAGCGTTCAATATCTGCCTGCGCAAAATCAAAAATCATGGCCTGCCCATGCGTCTGATTGACGTAGAGTTTACCTTTGATGTGAATAAGATTATTTTCTACTTCACTGCTGACGGACGCATTGACTTCCGTGAGCTGGTTAAGGATCTGGCAGCTGTTTTCCGTACCCGTATCGAGCTGCGCCAGATCGGTGTGCGCGATGAGGCCAAGATGCTGGGCGGTATCGGCAGCTGTGGCCGTCCGCTGTGCTGTGCAACCTTTTTAGGCGATTTTGAGCCTGTTTCTATCCGCATGGCCAAGGACCAGAGCCTGTCCTTGAACCCGACGAAGATTTCCGGCATCTGCGGTCGTCTGATGTGCTGCCTGAAGTATGAAAACCATATGTACTGCAAGCACGGCTGCAACGGCTGCGGTCGTCGCGAGCGTATTGAAATTCCCAAGATGGGCAGCAAGGTAGTGACTACTATGGGCGAAGGCAAGGTAGTAGGCATTAACCGCAAGGAGCGTACCGCTGCTGTACAGCTTTCTCCGGATAATACTATTCAGGTGGAGTGGGAAGAGCTTGTAGATGCTTCCCAGGCTGATAATGTCTGAGCAGGAAAACAGCCTGCGCTGTGATTATGTGCCGGGCTGCGGCTATAAAATCTGGCAGGATGCCAAAGAGTTCTGCTATACTACGGATGCTGTGTTTTTAGGCAACTTTCCGCATGTCGTGCGTAAGGCTAAGGTGTTGGAGCTGGGCTGTGGTACCGGTGCTATAAGTATGCTGCTGGAAAGCAGAGGTGCCGCAGAGGTGACGGCACTGGACTGCAATCCGCAGGTAACAAAGCTGGTACGCCAAAGCGTTGCGGATAATTCCTTGCAGGATAAGTTTACTGTCATAGACGGTGATTTGCGCAATTACAAGCAGCTGCTGCAGCCGGAGAGCATGGATTTGGTGGCTGCCAATCCGCCCTACCGCAACAGCGGCAACGTGCGCCAGGTAGGCACTGCTGCCTGCCACGAGGTTACTTCAACTTTGGAGGATTTTTTCCGGGCGGCGGCCTTTGCTGTGCGCTATCGCGGACGCTTTGCTTTGGTGCAGTTGCCGGAGCGCTTTGCCGAAAGCATGCAGTTGGCGCTGAAATATGGCCTGCAGCCGAAGCGTTTGCAATGGGTGCATTCCAAAATTGATAAGCCTGCCTGGATTTTCCTGATGGAAATGCAGAAGGGCGGGAGCTATGGTTTGGATGTTCTGCCGCCGCTGATTATGTATAATCAGGATGGCAGTTATACGGAGCAGGTGAAAAAATTCTATGAGCCTGCTGTTAAATAATCTCAATGGACGGGAAAATGTTAGAATATAAGTAGTCTATATGCTAACAAATTATACATTTTAGATACGCGAAAATGCTGTAAATGTCACGGATTTGACGCTTCCTGCTGTTTTATGTTAAAATAATTATCGGATTAAGGAGGTTTTTATGATTAAGCATATATGCAGATTACATTTAAATTGTTTATTATCTGCCGTTATCCTTATGCTGATGGTACCCTTCCTGACCGGTTTTGATATTTCACAGCAGGTGACTATTCTTTATGATGGTCAGACCAAGGAAGTGCGTACTAATGCAGTAAAGCCTGGCAAAATTTTGCAGGAGGCCGGCATTGTCCTGGAGAAGGGCGATGGCTGGAAGCTGCAGAATACCAAAAGGGTACAGAACGGCAGTGTGATTGAGGTACTGCGCGGCAAGCCCTTTACTGTTATCCGTGGCAATGAAACGGTAGAATACAAAAGCTGCAAGCCGACTGTAGGCGAGGCGCTTAAGGCTTTGGGCATCTCCTACAAAAAGGAGCGTGTTTATCCGGATGTGCATGAGCCGTTTAAGGAAGGCATGCAGGTTTATATTTTGAATGCCGATGAGGAGCTGCAGTTCAGTGAAGCCAGTGTAGATATTCCGGTGAAGTATGAGGACGATTACAGTCTGAACTTCGGTACGGAAAAGATACATGTTGAAGGCAAGGCCGGTACAGCGAAGGTTGTTTCCAAAAAGGTGAAAAACGGTGATGGCAGTCATTCCGTACATGAGCTGACGCGTCATGTGCTGATTGAGCCGGAAACAAAGGTTATCCGCAAGGGTATGGCGATGAGCGTCTATACTCCTGAGGGCTATAAGCGCTATACGAAAAAAATCAGTGCGCATGCCTCTGCTTATGTAGCAACAGGCAGCCGTACTTCTATCGGTCTTGTTCCGTATGAAGGCATTGTGGCTGTTGACCCGCGCTTTATTCCGTATTATACAAAAATGTATATCCCCGGTTATGGTATCGCTATGGCCGGTGATACCGGTGGCGATATGGTTCACCATAGAGTAGATTTGTTCTTTAATGATTATCATCGTGCTATCCAGTGGGGCAGACGCGATGTAGATATTTATATTTTAGCTGATTAAGGTGGAATTTATCTGATGCTTAAGGAAGTGCTCGTAGTAGAAGGAAAAATGGATACGGTGGCAATCGGTAAGGCGCTGGAGGCGGATACTATCGAAACCGGCGGCTTTACGCTGGCCCCCTATACTTTGCGCCAGATAGAGGCTGCGTATAAAAAACGCGGGATAATTATCCTGACTGACCCTGACGGTGCGGGAGAACGCATTCGCCGCTTTCTGACGGAGCGCTTTCCAGAAGCAGGTCAGGCGTTTATTCCCAAGCGTCAGGCAACTGCCAATAATGACGTAGGCGTGGAGCAGGCGCAGCCGGAGGCGATTTTGGAAGCTCTGGCTAAGGTGCGTCACCATGAATATCGTCCGCAGCAGGAATTTACCATGCGCGATTTGTTCCAAAATAATCTGAACGGTAGCGAGAGTGCTTCTGCACGCCGTGATGCGCTGGGTGCCGAGCTTGGTATAGGCTATGGCAATGCCAAACGCTTTTTGGAACGCCTGAATCATTATGGTGTGAGCCGTGAAGAATTTACGGCTGCTTTAGAAAAATTGGAGAGTGAAGAGTGAATAAACCGGTTATTGCTTCTCCCCAGGTAACGAATCATATTCTGCACCGCTTTAAGCTGCGTGCCGATAAAAAGCTGGGGCAGAATTTCCTGATTGATGAAAATATCGTGCGCCGTATTGTGGAAGCAGCAGAGCTGTCGCCTGCCGATAAGGTGCTGGAGGTAGGCCCGGGCATCGGTACGCTGACGCAGGGACTGGCAGAAAGCGGTGCCGATGTTGTGGCGGTAGAGCTGGACAAACGCCTGCTGCCGGTACTGGATGTTACGCTGGAGGGCTATGACAATGTTCGCATCGTCAATGGCGATATCCTGCAGGTAAATATTATGGAAACGGTGGCAGCACCGGAATTTAAGGTGTGTGCTAACCTGCCGTATTATATTACTACGCCGCCTGCCTATGGAACGCTTAGTTGCTATGGTGCAGAAGGAGGTTGCCGAACGCATGGCTGCCAAACCCGGCAGCAGAGATTATGGTGCGCTTTCGGTAGCAATCCAGTATTACACCGAGCCGGAGATAGCGTTTATCGTACCGCCGACCTCGTTTATTCCCGCACCGGCTGTTGATTCGGCTGTTATTGTGTGCAAGCGCCGCTCCGAGCCGCCGGTAAAGGTGTGCGACGAAGCGTTGTTCTTCCGCATTGTGAAGGCAGCCTTCTCCCTCAGACGTAAGATGCTCAGCAATTCGCTGAAGAATATGGGCATCAACTCCGAGCAGTGTACGCAGTGGCTGCAGCGTGCCGGCGTAGACGGCAAGCGCAGAGCGGAAACTCTCAGCCTGGAGGATTTTGCGGCTTTGACCAATACCTTCGGTGCAGAAAAATAAAAAACGCTGAAAAGAAGTTACTTTACAAAACAGCAGAGAAAATGTAACGTAGTTTACACTTTCTCTGCTGTTTTTGGCTTTAAATGGCTTATGTTATTCCTACTGTGCATTATTAATATTCCAATAAAGCATAACTAATATAAAACTAATTGCCGCATGCCCAAACGATATAACTTGACCTCTTGAAAATTCTGACAGAATAGTTTATATTATAACTATAGGGAATAATAAATATTCCCTAAGGTTTGCGCGGCGCTTCACCTCCCACGATGAAAGCGAGGTAAGTATTATGGAAAAGTTATTAGCAAAAATGTATGAGCAGTCAGAAAGCAAAGCAGAAAAGAAGCAGTACCGGGTGCTGAACGCACTCAAGGCTGCAGCCTTCTTAAATCTGGCAGTTTTCTACTTCCTGTATAATATAAATGTAGCTCAGGGTACTAATCCTGCTTGGGATTATGCTTGGTGGCAGCGGCTGACGCTGTGGAGCATTGTGGTTCTGTGCGGTATGACATTTAGCCAGGGCAGCAATTACCTCAAATGGGGATTGGGCCTTTTGGGTGTAGGTACTGCGATTTCGCTTTGCACCTATATCTTCACACCGCAGCATCCCATTTATTTCGGCATCTTTACCTTCCTTGGTCTTGCATATCTGGTAGTACAGCCCATTCATTGGTGGCTGCAGAAGTCTCCCGGTTCCTGCGGTTGGCTGTTATCTGCAATAGCCTATGATTTGACCAGGCATCTTACCGATGGCGTGATCATCTGGCAAGGTAAGATAATCGGACATCTGCCGTCCTTCCTGTACGGTGACTGGAACGTATGGCTGGGGCTGCCTAGTGCAGATTTTGTCTCGCTGGAGTATGTGCCTTTCCTGCCGAACATCTTCTTATTCCTGTGCGGCCTCTACCTGTTCCAGTTTATGTCCGAGCATGAAAAAGGACAAGCTTATCTGAAAAAGCTGAGCTAATTTAACAAGCCTTTCTTTAAAAGTCAATTTGCATAGAAATTCTCGTAGTTATACAGTTTGTTTGCATATGGTGTTATCCCTCTGCTTATTTCTTCTTAACTTTTAACACCCCTTGCTTTTAGCCAATGTCCCAACAAAGCTAATGTCCCCGGACTCATAATTAACGAGAGAGAAAGAAGAAAATCCTCCGCAGCTGGCGAGCTGACGGAGGATTTTTCTTTATGGCTAGTTTACTTTAAAGCTGTCTAAGGAGTAAATTGCCTGCGGCAGATAGGTATCTGCCTGAGCTGCAGGCATTACGTACAGCAGCTGGTAGGTTTTGTTGTTCTGCTGAGCTTCTGCAGTCAAAAGCAGCTTGTTGCCGTGATAATCATTGTGGGCGCTCAGGCGGCAGGTCCAAATTAACTGATTGCCATGCTGCCATTGCCAGTATACTTTGGCATTTTCATAGACAGGCAGAGCTTCTGTTGCCTTAAAGCTTGCAGTGTCCGCAGAGTCAAGCACGGTTGCTGCCAGCATCAGAGTGTTGCCGGCTGTGCGCACCAGCATAGCTCCTTCGGTTTGCGGCAGGTCTGCCAGCGGATTTTTACCGAAGGCCTTGGGCACGACCATACTGTAGCCGCCGGCTTCACTGCTGACGCTGATGAAATCGCTTGCCTGCGGTGTACGCATGAACTGCCTGGGCAGCGGCGGCTTGCCTACCAGATTCAGCTTTGGTTTAGGCTTGGGTTTATCTGCAGGCGGCACAGGCTCGTTGCTGACAACGGGAGGCGTGGCTGCAGCGTTTGCAGCTTCTGCTGCTGTTGCTTCGGTAGCTACGGCTTCCTCCTGCTTTGGCGTTGCCGGTACAGTGCTGATGGTGCTGTCTGCAGCAGATGCGTCAATACTGCTTTCTGCTTCCGTAGGCTCAGCCGGTTGAGCCGGAGAGGTGGAAACTACAGCAGGCTGCGTAGCATAATTTTGCAGCTCCTCGGCAGCAGCTGCAAAGCTGCTGCCTGCAAGGCTGAGCAGCAGCGAGCAGATTAAGGCTGTGCGCCTCATAATTTATCGCAGACTTCGTTGATGGCTGCTTCGTCTACACGCATAGCGGCGATGGTTTTTTCCATCAGTTCGTCCAAAGGCCAGCCCAGGATATCGGCACCTTGTTTGATTACATCGCGGCTGCAGCCGGCTGCAAAGTGTTTATCCTTAAATTTTTTCTTCAGGGATTTCAGCTCCATGTCCTGTACGCTTTTTGAGGGGCGCATCAGGGCAGCAGCACCGATTAAGCCGGAAAGCTCATCGATAGCGAAAAGCACTTTTTCCATCTGATGCTCCGGTTCGATGTTGGCAGCAGTCAGGCCCCAGCCGTGGCTGGCAGTGGAGCGGATAATGTTTTCATCTACACCGTGCTTGCGCATCAGCTCCTGAGATTTTACGCAGTGTTCTTCGGGATACAGCTCAAAATCCAGGTCGTGCAGCAGGCCTACGATGCCCCAGTATTCCTCCTGGTCTGCATAGCCAAGCTCCTTGGCAAAGTAACGCATAATGCCTTCTACAGTCAGCGCATGACGCAGATGAAAGGATTCCTTGTTATATTGACGTAATAAATTCCAGGCTTCTTCTCTGTTCATATTATTTTCCTCCTAATGCTTTGTTATTTTTATATAAAATGCAGGTGCTTAGCTCGCTTTTAAATATTTTCAGCCTTCGGATGCTTGGCACGGTAATCATTAATTATATCGCCCAACGTGGTGTGGTCAACTACGCCGTCAATGGCCTGCTGAATTTTTTTGTAAAGACCGATGGTGATACAGGAGTCAAACTGATCGCAGGGTGTTTTGCAGTCCAGGCAGGATACGGGAGCAAGACTGCCCTCGACTGTGCGCAGAATTTCACCGACAGTGTATTCATCAGGCGTGCGCGCCAGACGATAGCCTCCCTGAGCGCCGCGGGCACTTTGGACAAAGCCTGCTTTACTCAGCTGGTGAATAATTTGCTCTAAGTATTTATCGGAAATATTTTGCCGTTGGGCAACTGTTTTTAATGGTATATAGCTACCGGTGTGGTTGATTGCTAAATCGAGCATCAATCGCAGGGCATAACGTCCCTTGGTAGAAATTTTCATTACGGTCACAACCTTTCTAATGACTATATTCTACTATGAATTTAGTAGGAATTCAATAATGATTATCATATCTGTGTTATGCGGGCATAAATTAATGATTCTGCACACCGAATATGAAAATGCTAGTGCCATTTTATTACTTTTGTGTTAAAATACCCTTATACAACTATTTTTGGAGGAAGTAAGATGGAAAAAAATAAATTAGATAAAACCTTTAAGCATTATCTGGGAATTTTTACCGAGGATAAGGAACTGGGCAAGATTTTGAACAAGGTATCCTTCCAGGAATTATTCAATCCTAAGTTTTTGCAGGAAAACAGCAAATTTACATCTATGGATGATATGATTTGGCGCAGCGGTTTTGGCATTATGAACCTGATGGAAGTAGAAAATGTTAATCAGGATAAGTGGAATGAGTATATTGCCAAAAATACCGAATGTGAAACCTGGCACGATTTTGGTAAGGTAGCAATGATTGACTGGATGAAAAACAAACTGGAAGAAGTAAAAAAATCCAAAAACTAAAATCTTCGTTGCCGGAGCTGAATGCTTCGGCAATTTTTGCCTTATGAGGGGAATGAATAATGGAAATAGTTTTACATGCATTAAACGGTGTGCTGACCATTATGCTGATGATTGCTGTCGGCTTTTATTTAGAGCGCAGGGGCTGGTTCAGCGAGGAAAGTGTGGCGCTGATTTCGCGTCTGGTGAATTATGTCTGCCTGCCTACATATATGCTGACCAATATTTTGGGGCAGTTTAAGCATGACCAACTTATCACGCTTTCACATGGCCTGATTGTACCGGTTATTTCGATGCTGGCAGGCTATTTTATCAGCAGGCTGCTCGGACGTCTGATAGGTGTTCCGCGGGAGCACAGAGGGATTTTTTCTATCTGCGTCAGCTTTTCCAACACAATTTTCATCGGCCTGCCGTTAGGCATAGCCTTGTTCGGTGATGCAGGTGCGCCGTATATTATGATTTACTACATGGTGAACACAACGCTTTTCTGGACTATCGGCTTTCATGACTTGGCAAGCAGCAATGGCGTAACCATGCCGCTTTTCAGCCGTAAGACACTGAAAAGCATTATGTCGCCGCCGCTGATGGGCTTTATGCTGGGCGTAGTGATGGTACTGCTGGAATGGAATCTGCCTGAGCCGGTATTCAAGTCCTTTCATTATCTGGGAAGCATGACTACGCCGCTGGCGATGCTGTTCATCGGTATTGCCATGAGCAAAACCCGTTGGGAAGAAATTGCCGTAGGCAAGGAGCTGATAGTTGCTATGCTGGGACGCTATTTAATCTGTCCTTGGATAGTTTTCCTGATTTTGCCGTTTTTCCATCTGGAGCCGATGATGGAAAAGGTATTTGTAATTATGGCGGCCATGCCGGCGATGACCAATACGGCGATTGTGGCCAAAGGCTATGGCGGCGATTATAAATATGCTGCCATGCTGACGGCGGTAAGCACGGTGCTGGCGGTCTTTGCAATACCGTTTTATATGTGGTTGGTACACTGAAAAATATTTGCTGTTATAAATGTCGCTGTTTGTGATAAAATAAGCATAGAGTGGTTTAAAATATAAATGTTGCAAATGAGGAGGACTGAATTATGGAGTATAACAAGCTGTCTGACGAAATAATTGCCAAGCTGCAGGCTTTGGTCGGCGTGCAGAATGTAGTGACGGATGCAGGGCAGATGGAAATATATGCCCATGATGAAGTAACTGACCCGGCTTATCATCATATGCCTGAGGCTGTCGTATTTGCGGAAAATGCACAGCAGGTGGCGGCTGTGGTCAAGCTGGCGAATGAATATCACTTCCCGGTTGTGCCACGTGGCGCAGGCACAGGTCTTGCCTGTGGTGCAGTGCCTATTTATGGCGGTGTAGTGCTTTCACTCGAAAAGATGAATAAGATTATTGAGGTTAATGCCGATGCTATGTATGCGGTTGTAGAGCCGGGTGTGCGCACTTCCGATTTGCAGACTGCGGCTGCGGCCAAGGGAGCCTTTTATGCAGGCGACCCCTGCAGCGGTGATTCATGCTTTATCGGCGGCAATGTGGCGACCAATGCCGGTGGCAATCGCGCGGTTAAATACGGTACTACGCGTCATCAGGTATATGCCGTTGAGGTGGTAAATCCTACCGGCAAGATTGTGCAGCTGGGAGCACGCCTGCAGAAGCAGACTACAGGCTATTGCCTGGAGCAGCTGATAATCGGCAGTGAGGGTACTCTTGGTATCATTACACAGATTACAGTGAAGCTGCTGCCGTTGCCTAAGTACAGCATGGATCTGCTGGCGGTTTTTGAATCCCCTGAGGATGCTATCGGCACGGTAAACAAGCTGATTATGGCCGGTATTATGCCTACTTGCGTAGAATACATGGATAATATCACTATCAAATCCGTAGAGCGTTATCTCGGTACAACGCTGCAGGGCAGTGACAAGGGCAATTATCTTATCGTAGAAGTGGAAGGCACCAGCGAGGATGACTTGGATGAAAAAGCCTGTACGATGGATGAAATCTGCTCGGAAAACGGTGCCGGCGATGTGCTGGTAGCGGAGCATGATAAAATCTGGCAGGCACGCAAGGCCTTCGCCGAAGCAGTGCGTGCGGAAAGCCTGATTGTCTGCAAGGAGGACGTTGTCTGCCCGGTAGATTATGAGCCTGCGCTGCTGGCGGAAATTTTGCGTCTGGCCGATAAATATCAGCTGGTAACACGCATTGCCAGTCATGCCGGTGACGGTAATATCCATCTGAATATCCTGAAGCAGGAGCAGGAGGATTATGCGGACTGGGATGCCAGAGTCAAAGCTAACCAGCAGGAGCTGTACCGTTTTATTTACGCGCACGGCGGCCGCTTGAGCGGTGAGCATGGCATTGGCTATAAACGTAAACAGCTGATGGAGGAATTCACTAATCCGGATGAGCTGGAAATGATGCGTGCGATTAAAAAAGCCCTGGATCCCAATAATATCCTGAATCCGGGCAAAATTTTCGATATAGAGTAGCATATATTAAGCAAAAGGGCATTGCCGAGAGGTGATGCCTTTTTTGCTGCAGTAATTTTTTGAATATAACGCATAAACTATATTGGAATTTGGAAATACGTTCGCAAAGAGTCGGCAAACAACAAACAAAAATTCATAAAAGTGTTGACAAAGTTCGTGCGACACACTATAATATAAGCAAACATAGATTTATTAGGTGGTGATAGATATGAAAAAGTTTTTAAGTATTATCTGCTGCGCTTGTTTAATTTATGCCGTATATAGTGCTGTGTTTGCTGATGAACCTGTTTATAAGGAATATACGGTGACTGTTGCTGAGGGCGAAACGCTGTGGGAAATTGCCGGTCGTCATACAGAAGCGCGTGAGGATGTGCGTGAGGTTATTTTCCGCATTGAACAGGCGAACAAACTTAACTCTAAGCATATTTATCCCGGTCAGGTTTTGAAGGTGCCGCTGCGCGTTCATGATAACGGGCTGATGGTAGCGGAAAGATAGATGAGAATATAAAATATAATAAGCAAAGAAATAAGAAGGCTGTTGTACCTGCGGGGTGGTGCAACAGCCTTGTTGTTTAAAATAGAATTTATTGGTAATACTATCTGGGTTATAATCTCTTGGAATTCAATTCGGTTATAAAGGAAAACAAGTCAAAATATAGTAATAAGCTAAATATTTTCATTCCTTTTCTACCGCAACAGAAAGCATACTTATATAGTCATCTCTTGTCTTAGCTGTCCAAAAATCTTTCAAGGTAGTAATTTTTATCGGGCTAATAATCTTTAAATGTTGCTTATGCAGATATTGGGTAATAATATCATAGATTTTTGTGGCTTGCGGTTGAAAAGCTCCTTGAAAAATATATGTTAAGTAATTTCCAGCAGGTAAGATAATCTTTTTTTTATTATTTGAATCAACATATGTTGGTGAGCAGTAGTAGCGTTTTTTCCTGCATTCACCATTAAGAAAATCATTTGCTGTAATTATCCAACTGACTTTGCAGGACTTAAAGTGATTTGATTTATATAGCGGTAGGTTGAAGTTTCCTAATATTTTTATTCTTGTTTTGATTGGTGCTTTTTTATCAACCAAAGGACTAAGTATTAGAATCTCTTGCTCTTGTTGGTGAATAGTTAGACTACCGACGTTATATTTATTGATTGCTGCTAAATTTGTGCGAACTATTTCGATATCTGCTAATAAACATTTTAGTTTTTTTATAGTTAACTCATATTCTGTTGCTTTGTTCATTAGTATGTTATCTAAAGCTTCTGGACTTTTTTCATTTATGTAAGCCTTTATTTCGTCTACAGACATACCTAATTTGCGAAAATTTAATATTATTTCTAAAATAAGATATTCTTTGAAGTGGTAGTATCTGTAACCATTGCTGTCTATAAAATTAGGTTTTAGTAAATTGTGCTTATCATAGTAGAGAATAGTTTGTCGAGATACATTACCTAAGGCAGCGAGTTCACTTACAGAAAAGTAGTTTGTGTTACTCATTTTAATACTAAATCCCCTTGAAAAACATATTGAGTGTATAGCGCTATATAGTATATAATATCACATAAGCTAAAAAAATCAATCGAATATTGAAGCTTATAGGAGAGTGAGTGCAATGATTTCAAGTGGTTATAAGAGTTTAATATTGATGTTGGCTGTTGGCGCTATTACTAATGTTGCAAATGCAATGCCTACAGAAGATTTACCTGAATTTTCATTAGAGAAATTGGTAGTTAGTGCGACAAAGGTACCTACGACAATGTTTAATGCTAATGCGAACGTTAATGTAGTAGGTAGACAGGAAATAGAAAATAAGCATTTTAATAATATTGGTGAAGCAATCCGCAACTTGCCGGGTGTTAATGTTCAGAACATGGGTGGCAGTGGTGAAGCTTATGCAGATAACACTCTTTATATTAATGGTTCAAAAAATATTGTAGTTTTAATTGACGGTGTAAGAATAAATTTTAACGGAGGCGATTTATCCTCCGATGCAGGACTTCTCCTGATAAAAGAATTCGCTGCAAAGATCGGCTTTACAAAGCTGATCAAAAAGAAGTTTAAAACCAATGATAAATCTGTCCGATTCCACAAAGACCATGAAAATCTGTTACAGATGATCTATCAGGTCATCTCTGCATATTTTCAGGATGACTGTGCGGATGAACTGACTTTGGATCCTGTTTTCCATGCTGTTCTTGATAAAGAAAGTCTGGCATCACAGCCAACATTATCAAGATTTTTTAACCGTATGGATGAAGATACTCTGGTACAGTTTGATGACATTGATAAAAATCTCAGGGATATCATCTATTCTATAAAACGCCCGGAGCATATGCTTCTGGACTTAGATAGCACTCTGTTTGGCACTTATGGCAAGCAGGAAGGAGAAGGATTCAACTTCCATTATCAGGCACATGGATAAAAAGGAGTTCTATATAACATTGGAAAATATCCAACAGTTGGACGTACAGTTGGAATAGCAACTATTAACGTACCTTGATAGTTCCAAAGTAACTTAATCAAACTTCACAGGGGCAGTCTGCCCATTTTTTGGGGGAAGATTCGATTGAATTCAAGGAAACTGTTTCAAGGCTTTGCAGTATTGAGCATTTTTATATGCTCATGAATAATTCAGGATAAGCATACTTAAAGCTCTGCAAAAAGTGTGCTATGATAAAATAAACTGCCGCACCGTGATTTCTCATGGGCGGCAGTTTTCTTTTTGCCGAATTTACATGACACTGCAATATATACGGCAGGCTGCGTGCCGTGCCGTCGCATAAATAATTGTTGTATTATTTCGGCACAAAGTGTAAACTTGTTTACATATATCTGATAATGAAGGAAAATTTCAATATGCAACTTAATTTTACGATTAGCATGTATAAATAAACATGAGGGGAAAAGCTTTATGGCAAAAACATTTTCTGAAATGCTGTATGAAAAGATGAATATTCGTGGTGTCATGCAGGCAGATTTATGGAGATTATGAGAAAGTAGAATTTCTTTTGCAGGACGGTATGGCGGCTGACAGGAAGTGCAACGAACTCCTGCAGGAACAGTTTTATCTCATGTTCAAAGGGATTGTGGCAGGAAAGATTTATGGAGATGATGATACGTGCAGAAAACTGTTTGATGCGGCAGTGAAGCTTACAATCCCGGAGTTTCCGAATAATCCGGGTGGGCTGGCATACAGAATTGAGGACAACGGAAGAAATCTGTCGGGAGGCGAGAGGGCGAGAGTGGCACTTGCAAGAGCGCTTATGTCCAATGCAGAGCTTATTCTGCTTGATGAGCCGTTCGCACATCTCGACAGCTGGAACATCCATGAGATAGAAAAAGGACTGCTTGCCATAGAGGGAAAAACCATAGTCAATGTAAGTCATGTAATTGATAACGAAAATGCTGCCCGATATGATGAGGTATGGCATATTGAAAATGAAAATATAACCAAATTTTCATCCCTACATTCTCTTAAATGAAATAAAAATTGTGCAATGTAACGA
>OHMY01000727.1_pt1 | contig 14953 bp, 18 predicted proteins | sample 1569381 | NCBI WGS metagenome assembly OHMY01 (sample SAMEA3879528, study PRJEB24766) | human gut metagenome | biome: human-associated habitat; feature: feces | place: USA | collected 1985/1987
GTCGCAGAAAGTGAGTGTACCAACTGTAAACAGTATATCGAATGACAAGCATACATGAACAGGACAAGAAAAAGGGCGGAAGACCGCCCACGGGCAGGGTTCGCAAGCTGTCGAAGTCTGTCACGGTGAAGTTCTCGAAGCCAAGCTACGAGGCTTTGAGACTGAGGGCGAGAAAAGCCAACCGCAAATTGGCGGAGTACATTCGTGAGTCCGCCTTGAACGGCGAGGTGGTCAGCGGACACAACGCTGAGACGATAGCCATCGCCAAGAATCTCATAGGCATGGCGAACAACCTCAACCAACTTACCAAGCTGTCGCATCAGAGAGATTTCCACGAAACCCATGTGTATGTGGTGGACTTGTTGAGAAGATTGAAAGCCATCCTTGGCGAGTATCGCCAAGCAAGTCCAAAATCGAAGCCATGCGGAATAGGCAGAAAGGAGGATGCCACATGATAGGCAAGCTAAAGAAGGGCAGCTCATTTGCTGGTTGCATCCGCTATGTTACAGGCAAGGACGAGGCGAAAATCCTTGCCTCTGATGGTGTGTTACTCGGCACGAATGCCGAGATAACGCAAAGTTTCGAGCTACAAAGGCAACTAAATCCAAGGATTAAGATGCCTGTGGGGCACATTGCTTTGAGCTTCAAACCAGAGGACAAGCCACGTTTGACAGATGAGTTCATGGCTAAGATAGCCCTTGAATACATGCAGATGATGGGGATAAAAGATACTCAATTCATCATCGTAAGGCATCACAACACCGACAATCCACATTGTCATATCGTGTACAACCGCATCAATAACGAGGGCAAACTCATATCAGACAGGAATGATTACAGGCATAATGAGCAAGTGACCAAGGCTCTAAAATCCAAGTATGGACTGACTTATGGAACAGACAAGAGCAAGACTAACACTCGCAAATTACGCAATGCGGAGCGTGCCAAATATGAGATTCACAATGCTATTAAAGATGCCTTGAAAGTTGCAGATAGCTGGCAGAAGTTCAAAAATGAGCTTGCAAAGCGAGGTGTTCTCTTGGAGCTTGTCTATAAGGACAAGGAGCGGACCAAGGTTCAAGGCATCCGCTTTTGCAAGGATGGATATAGCTTCAAGGGTACGCAGATTAGCCGAGGCTATAGCTTTGGCAAGCTGAATGCGAGATTAGAGGGAACGGAGAACCTTTTATCAGCAAGAGCCAAATCTGCTCAGCAATACGAGCAAGGCAATCACAAGAACAACCAGGAGCCATCCATATCGGAGAGCAGTCAAGACCCTTGGGACGGTATTTCTTCCATAGGACTTTTTGCTCCTGCCAACGCTCAGACCTTTGAGTCTTTCCCAGAGGATGAATCAGCCAAGAAGAAAAAGAAGAAACGCAGAAAGGGCTTTAGCCTTTGATGCAAGTTACAAACCATTCAAACAACAAAAGAAAGATGAAAGAAGAACTATTGGAAGCCATCTACGGCACAGTTGAGAGATTGGAGCAGAAAGTCGATGAACTTTCTGCTTCACCAAAGAATGCAGAGGCTGGAAGCATTCCTGTCCCTGTAAGTGTTGATACATGCAAGCTTGAAAAAGCCATCCTTTCTATAGCTGTAAAAGAAGGGGAGTCTATTGACAAATTGGCAAGATTAAGAGAGGCTATCTGTATCTTTACCGACCTTACCAAGAAAGAAGCAAGTAACAGAGAACAGCGAAGCAAGCTCTTGTTTGATACGGTTAAGCAGCTGAAGCAAGAGCAAGATGCTGCATCAAAAGACCTGCAAGAGCGACTTGACAACATAAGCAATGCACCTCAGAAGAAGATTGTTACTCATCGCTTCGAGCCAACTTCAAAGTATGTTCTTCTTTTAATTGGAGGCTTGGCTCTATCTCTTGTCATCTCCATTTGGGGCAATCTAACCCAATGGCAAGAGCATCAAGCTTTGGAGATTGCAGACTTGAAATATCGGGCATTGAAGATGGTTCTTCCATCTGATGATCAAAATGTCCGATACATCGAAAAGAACTTCTCCGTATGCCCAAATAAAGAAGTTATTGAGAATGTGAGAAATCGTGTTACTGCTTATGAGGATTCTGTCCGCCACCATTATGAAATGATAGAAATAGCAGCAATTAAAGATAGCATTGCTAATAGCCTATTTAAAGAGGCGAATGAAATTAAAAAGAAAATTAATAAGCAATAATAGACAACGACCATCGGCTACAAGCGCATCCTTCGCTTCGATAAAGTAAAGACGAACGGTCTCCGTATCGTGTTCGATAGTACACGAACTTGTCTGTACATCAACAATGTTTCAGCATACTAACTTTCATTCAACTCTCAACTATTCATCCGTGTCCGTGATGCCACTCGTTTGACATTGCGGGCACTTTTTATTTTTATGATGGCTATGAAGAAGAAATAGATAATTATAGCAGTTTTGGTTATCTCATTTGTTACATCTTATATATTATGCGGCACAGAACAAAATGATTCAGGTATTGATTCTATCAAGCTTGAAGAATATACGGCAGTTTTGGGAAATAGAGTTAGCTTGGATTCCATAGCAGGAACTTATAACGGTGTGTTACCACCTAATGTTGAAACAACACTCACATTAAATGCTGATGGTACCTATTTGTTGATACAGACATTCAAAGAAAAGCAGAACGAGCAGGAAAAGTTAAGAGGCACTTTCCAAGTGCTTGACGGTAATATATTGATGCTTGTACATCCTTCAAGTGGTGACAATATATTCTATAAGGTGAGGGATGACAATAGTATTATTATGACGGATTCGTTTGGCAATGAACCAGAAGGTGAAACCGCCAGGTTCTATGTGTTGAAAAAGAGAAAGTAAAAAACAACGTTACAAATAAAAATCCGTGGATAGGTTAATTTCTTATCCACGGATTTCTATTAACAGGAAGTAAAAATTTGAACACAGTTAATCTCAACTATCTAATAATAGTGGGAGTCAATAAACTGCTTTTTTCCGAAAAATTACGCTAAAATCTGCCGAATAACTAAAAATGAGCTATTTATGAGTTTTTTACCTTAATGGAGGTAATGATTTGGCAACAGTTCTAATTTATGCAATCTTCATAGGTTTGCTGTCAAACAACTCTTTTCGGGTTGCAAAAATACAATAATAATACGAAACAGCAAGGACTTTTAGCAACTTTTTACGGTTAATTTTCTGTAATTATATAATGTGGTTTAATCATAATCGCAGAAAAAAATGTATTTTTGTAGGCAAATTGTATAAAAAACAAGACCCGATAGCTTGACGAATCAGAGGCTACCGGGAATCAACGCTACAAAGATAGTGTTTTTTCTTGTTACAACCAAGTAAACGAACAAATATTTATGGAATATTTAGAATTTGAGCAGATTTTGTCTGCCAAACGAATACAGAGATACAAAGATGCTGCGAATGGTGACACTCGCAAGGCTATGGCTTTGTATCGTTACAACTTGCGCTTGTCGCAGGAGATGTTCACTATCGTTAGTTGTTTTGAAGTTGCTTTGCGTAATGCGATAGATAGCCTTTTAGTGCCGAGCTTGGGAGAGGATTGGTTGAAAGATTCCGTTCAAGACAATGGAATATTCTCCAATGGGCGCATGAACGAAACACGGAAAATCATAGAAAAGGCATACAACCGTTTGAATAGACAAGGTAACTATTCTCATTCCAAGCTGATTGCCGAAATGGAATTTGGAGTTTGGAAATATATGTATTCTTCACTACAGTATCGTGCAACAGGACAATGTCTATTGAGGGCTTTTCCTAACAAACCTCGCTCATCGGCTGCTGTTCAATACAACAACACCTACATTTTCAATGAACTTGACAAGGTGAACAGTCTGCGAAACAGAATTGCTCATCACGAACCGATATGCTTTAGACTTCATGAGGCTGAGATTGATACAAGTTACATTATCAACGAATACCAGAAAATTCAAACCTTGTTTTCGTGGATGGGCATTGATTCACATTCAATGCTTTATGGACTTGACCATGTGCAAAGTGTCTGTGCCAAGATAAATAGTTTAAAAGTGTAATTATAGAGTCTGCTTATGAGCAACGACAAAAATGACTTCTTCCTCCATTCCAATGAGGTAAATCACATAGCGAAGGAGGATTACGACAAGATAGAATTGTTGGTGAATACGGCAAAGGCTTTTGCTCGCAGCACCTACCAGTGCGTCTATATCATTGACTACTTCCACCAGGGTTTCATCTATGCCTCTGATAACCTGGCGTATCTCTGCGGCTTGCAACCTGAGCAACTCTTGGAGGCTGGCTATCAGATGTATATCGACCATGTGCCAGAGCAAGACTTGCAGATGTTGTTGGAAGTAAACAAGAAAGGTTTCGACCTATTCAACGAACTGCTTGTGGAAGACCGGCTGGAATATACCATATCGTATGATTTCCATCTAACCAACGGCAAGCATAGCCGACTGATTCATCATCATCTCACCCCGATTCTCCTTTCCGATGACGGCAGGATATGGCTTGCCTTCTGCACCGTTTCGTTGGCGGCGACCGATGAGCCAGGACATATCATCATGCAGAAGAATGGCGAGCGTGGGTATTTCGAGTATTCCACAGACCGCCACAAGTGGGAGAGGAAAGAAGGTATAACCTTGAGCGAGGCTGAGAGAGAAGTTTTGAGACTGTCTGCCCAAGGCTATACGATGAATGAAATTGCCGATAGAGTGTGCAAGTCGGTGGATACCATCAAGGCTTGCAAGCGAAGCCTCTTCGCCAAATTGGGTGTGAAGAACATTGCAGAGGCTCTATTCCATGCGGTCAACTATCAGATGATATAAACTATACCTCTTCCAGCAGTGGCGAGAGATAGAACTTAGGGAAATACTTTACCTCCTTGCCTTCCGCAAGTCTGCAAAGGATATTCACGCAATAGCCTGCGGCAATATATGCCCCAATGCTCAGTTGTGGGAAAGATTTCTCTGAATAGTTCTTGATGGCTTCGTCTATCCAAGGTACAGGCTTCTGCCAAAACATACCATACTGCGAGATGTACTTGCCAAGCTTTCTTTGGAATATATCGGCATTCCAACTATCAAGAGCAATCCTATCTTCATTCTTTTCGATAGAATCCTCTTCATGCTTCTCTATAGAACCCTCATCTGAATTTCGCTTTTTTACCTCGCTGAAAGGATAGCCTTTCGGTTTTTCCACGGCGAGGAAAGCTGCCTTGCCAAAGTTGACGGCATGGATGACAGGAATGCCCTGCTTCTTGCATTTCTCATCGAAGGCAAACGAGGCTTCTGTATCGTGCAGCGTGGCATTCACGACATACTCTACCCCCGACAAATCACATTGCCCCACATCTTCCATCGTCAGCGTGTCCTTTTCGAGACGAGAGATTCGGAATCTATCTTCTTGCAGAAGACGATTCTGGAAGTCATAGTGCAAGGCACAGGAAGCTATCAAGCCTCCCATGTCTGCACCTGCTATCATAACATTAACTTGATTATTCATATCGTTGAGAGATTAGAAACGGTTTATTTCCTCATTACCTGCACCTTTACCCTTATATCGGTTTCTTGAAGTATTGAAGTTGTACTGCAATGTCAAGAGCAAGGCACGAGTATCACTTGTCATGTTTTGCCTAAGTGTAACATCCTTGTTGTAGAATGTAACATTACGGTAGCTCTTGTTGAAAATGTCATTGGCTTCAAGCGACACGGAGAAACGATTTTTCCAGAAAGCCTTGTAAAGTTTGGCATTGAGGTACGAGGAAGAACCGAGTTTCATGTTGTCCTTGTTGCCACGGCTATTCCATTCCATATCGATGTTCATCCAAATGTCTCCAGGCAGATGGATAGCATTTTGGAACTGTACAATTCCCAAAGGATTGCTAAAGGATTTGCGTTCACCCATATACTCGCCTGTGAACCACTGTTTGATGATGCCAGCATTCACTTTGGGTTCCCAAATACCAACCTTAAATTGTGCGCCAACAAATGCTTGTAGTTCATCTATCTTTGGAGTGTTCTCCATGGTGATCAATTTCACCTCTCCGTCCTCGCAATACGATTTCGTAGTCTGGATAAAGGCATCCTTTCTATGTTCGTATGAAATCTTCGCAAATAATTGCTTCCATGCACCCATCAACTCCACAGAATGAATCTTCATAGGGGATAGGTAAGGATTGCCACTTTCCAAGGTCAAACGATTGACATAGTTGACTGTTCCATCAAGGTCATCGTATGAAGGACGCTGGGTCTTGCTTGTATAGCTCAATGACAATTGCGTTTTTCCAATCTCTGTAGAAATAGACAAAGAAGGGAAAACGTTGTTGTAAGTCTTGCTTTGGTCTTCCTTGAGTTGGCTATTTTCCGTGTATTTGAAGTTGACATGCTCGTAACGAAGTCCTGCCTCTACGGCAACCTTTCCGAACTGCTGACCTATGGAGAGAAAACCAGCCATGTTTTTCTCATCGCTCTTGGTGTTGCTATTTCCGATAGTAGCCATATTGATGTTGAAATCATTCAATGTCTGTGAGGCGGTGTACTCATTGCCCACTTCAAGTTGTCCTTTCCACAGAGGATAGCTCAAAACTATCTTCTCGGCAAACATTCGTGAGTGCCCGATACCATTGGATGTAATCGAATTGTCCTCATTGTTGAGGTTTATCTCCGACAGATCGGAAGTCTTGCGCTTTTTTCTCCACATGTAGTCCATGTTGAAGTCAACGCCAAGTTTGCCCACTTCTCCATTGTAATAGATATTGGCATGATGCTTAGGCATGGCATGTGTCCTGTTGAGTCCTACGGTGGAAACCATATCTTTCAGAGTTCCATCTGCATACGAAGTGGTTTTATAATCAGGATGTTCCTTTTGCAGTCCCACTCCATTCACATAATAAGCGCCAATGGAATGATGCTCATTGAGCATCCATGACAATCCAAACTTGCCGAAGAACTCATTGTTTCGCATACGACCGATGCTTTCTATGTTCTGAAGCCAATTGGTAGAAGCTTTCGTTTCCAGGTCCGTGACTCCATAGCTATAGAATTTGCCGGTATAATAATTGAGATTGGAGAATAGTTCCAAGCCTCCTTTACGATATTTCAAGTTTGCTTGCTCCATGCTCGAAAAATAGTGTCGGAAACCATTTTGGGCACGAAGTGTTCCACCAAAGCCTTCACCTTGCGATGGTTTGGTACGAATACGAATGACAGACTTGACTGAAGCATCATACTTGGCACCAGGATTGGTGATGACTTCCACATTCTTGATGTCTTGTGAGTTGAGTTGTGCAAGCTCGTTTTTGTCTTGTACGACACGCCCATTGATATAGATAAGTGGTGTACCCTTGCCAAACACCTCGAAGTTGCCGTCTCTTCCTGTAACCATTGGCACTTGGCGCAACACATCATTTGCTGTGCCAGCATGAGAAAGTTGGGAGTTGGCTACAGTCGTAACCCAGGCATTGCCTTTGATGGCAATAACAGGGCGTGATGATTTCACCACCACTTCGCCGAGCATCTTACTGTCTTCTTCCATCTTGATGATGCCTACATTCTCGCCTGTGCAATCCTTGCAGATTGTCTTATAGCCTACGGATGTCACCTTGATGATTCCGCCATTGCATGAAGAGTCGATGGAGAAGCGTCCATCATTTCCACTCACTGCTCCCTTGACGAAAGCAGAGTCTTGTCGGTTCAAAAGCACGACATTGGCAAAAGCTAAAGGCTCACCCTTGACATCCACTACTTTTCCCGTGATATTCTGTGCCATCATCGGAGTCATTGCCGAGATGCACAAGGCTGTAATAATCATTTTCTTTTTCATAACTTTTTATATTATGGATTTTTCTGAGTGCAAAAGTAAGGACATGACTTAAAAAGACTTTGACACAAAAGTGTATTTCTGAGGTGATGGGCAGAAAAATTACACTTTTGTGTATGTTAAGAGAGAGAAACGATACACATGTTGCTTGATTTTCTGACTTTGGAAGAAAATCTACATTTATTTTCGAGAGTAACTCGAAAGGTTTTGAGTAACTCAAAACATACCTTGCTGTGTCTTTATGGACACCATGTTTTGGCAAGAGTAAATCTAATACCATTGAAAACACTGCGGAGGTTCGCCCAGTGGCTGGAGGCGCAAAGCCTCCAAGGAACGGCTCATTTTCTTTATGCTAAAGGATGAAAACGAAAAAAATCCCGAAGAATGAGTTTTCCTTGAATGCCATTCCTCGGGATGAACAAAAATGTATTCCTGCATGTCATACGTTTTATATGTCATACGATAAAAATGTAAAACGTATGGCATCAATGCATATATGCTTACACACTTCTTTGCATGGATACTTCTTTATCAAATTGCAACTGCACTTCCATACGACAATGAATCAGTACGTCAATAAGTCAATACTACAGCGAATCATCGAAGCGTCAAAAAAGCGACCATTCTCAACTAAAGGAATTAGTCCCTCCATAGAGTTGCAAGACAATGTTTGTTTTCTCTTTTGCTCCGTACAATCTCTTGATGATGGCATCACGAAGTTGTGCCGCACCATTAGAGTTTAGACGGAAGCAAATGGCAACAACCATAGGGAATCCATACAACGTTTGCCAAATACCCTTGGAAAGTTCTTCCCTTCGTTGGACTTCCGACATAGACAACATACCTTCTTTATATATAGCTCGTATCACAGCATTGAGTTTCGTGGCAGTGATATAAAGCATATCAATCAAATCACTCTCACTCATCCACAAGTCCTCCAAGTTGGACGGAATGGAAAGCCTTCCATTGCCATCCACGGTGATTACAGTCCGTTTCATGCCATTCCTCCCATTACAGGCAAATGCCCTTGATTCGACTTTCAAAGACAGATATGTCATGGTCAAGTTTTGTGCTTGTCACCTTGGCGTATATCTGTGTTGTGGTGATATTCGTGTGACCAAGAATCTTGCTCACGCTCTCTATCGGCATACCATACTCCAAGGCTAAAACTGCCCAACTATGACGTGAGACATGAAATGATACATGCTTCTTTATACCACATATTGCAGCAACTTTCTTGATGCGCTTGTTAATGCTGTCAAGATTACCGATATTGAACAAGTGGTTGTCTTTTCTGAAAGACTTGTATCTCTCAACAATCTGCATGGGAATATCCATCAGCTTGATTTGGAACGGTACGCCTGTCTTCTGACGTTTGGACACTATCCAAGGAGCACCGTTTACCATGCTGATGTTATCTTCCGTCAAGTTCTTGATGTCGATGAAAGCTATACCTGTCCAACTGCCAAAGATAAAAAGGTCTCTCGCAAATGCCATGTTGGGGTCTTCCAACTTTATCTCAGTCATGGCGGTAAGCTCGTCCAAGGTCAAGAACTCACGTTCCTTGTGGTCTGGATCAACGTGGTACATGGCAAACGGATTTCTCGGTATCTTGCCGTTGTAGTGTGCCGCCGTGACGATATGTTTCAGAGGTATGGAGTAAATCCAAATGGAGGACTGCGCAAGCCCTACCACATTTTTCAAGTAAAGGCAATAGTCACGGATAAACTCCTCGGTAAGCTCATTCATGGACATATCGCTGCGCTTGTACTGATACTTGATGAACTCAGCAACGTACTTTCTCACCACAAGATACTTGTTGTAAGTGTTCTTGGCCCTGTCCTTGCCTACACGCTTGGCAAAGGCTGCGTTCTCCTTGTCGAAAGCTCTGAGCAAGGTCTCGTATTCGGTGCCTATGCCTTGATAGGCGTTTCTCACCATTTCAGCGGTAACGAACGCCTCACGGTCGGAAAGTCGTTGGTAATGCTTGGCGATTTGAGCCTTGATGTTGTCAAGCGCAAAATTCACCTCCTTGGCTTCCTTACTCTTGCCTATGGCTCTGTTGCCCTTGGCATCCCATATCGCCTTGGTCACGCTCAGCTTGCAACTGAACTGTGCGATAGTTCCGTTGATTGTCACACGTCCCATGATAGGGACAATTCCGTTTCTCTCCTTGCTTCCATTTACATAGAAGACTGTTTTGAAAGTGCATCTCATAATTCTTACTTTTTTGTTCGGTGCAAAATTAAACTATGAGAGTTGCATGGCAAAACCAAAACTTACGCAGAATGGAGAAGATTGAACCGCCACCGTTAAAAATGCTTATTAGGGCGTTTCCATTGGGTAATGATTTGAAAGCGTTTCTATTTCTCTAATCTGCTTTTTCCTCATTTCCTTGTCACTGCCAACTAAAGCCAACGACTGCCACAACCACTTGAAACTCAAACCAAATGCTCTATTTTGCTATTTTTTGCCTTTTTAGGCGTTCTTTTTCGTAAAAACCTTGTATTTCCAGCCTCGCCGCCCTTGAAAGGCACCTGAAACGAAACGACCGATGCGACAGGAAGACGCAAAAAAAATGTCGGAAAAGGGAGCGACAAAAAGGTGAAGAAACGAGAACTTCCCTTCAGTTCCTGGAACCGCAAATAAATTTAATTCAAGGCTATATGACAACAAACATCAACATAACACAGACTTGGTGGAGATTACTCTCCGCAGTCGGCTCAACCCTCATCACTTTGGTGGCTTGGTTGGGATATATGGCTCTCTGCATGGTCGGTGAAGTCATATTGGGAATTGTGAAGTTCATCTTCGGCATCATCATTTCCATTCTTTCTATGGTGGTACTGATTGGAACATTCATTTGGTTATTAACACTTTAAAGTACAAGCGATATGAACAGAAGCATTGAAGCGATACCTACATGGTCACTCTGCTACATCATCAATGGCGATGCAAGCGGACTGACAGACGAGGAAATCCGTATGGTTGACGAAGCCATGCGCAAGAACAATATTGAGATAGTAAGTCCAAGATACAACGAGGACATGTGCACAGAACCTTACTTCAGCCATTATCCGTTCTTCGGACTGCCTACAGAAGTTGAGGACTGCGACATCATCTATCACGAGTAACAACCCCTTTAACAACATCAGATATGAACACTACAGAATATTTCAAGAGAACCATACAAGCCTATTTGGAGGAGCGTGCAATGGAGGACGAACTCTTTGCAGCCAAGTATGACAACCCCGACAAGAACATAGACGATTGCGTCACCTATATCCTTAATTGGGTACAGAAGAGCGGTTGCAACGGCTTTTGCGATGACGAGATATATGGGCAAGCCATCCACTACTACGAGGAGAAGGACATCGAGGTAGGAAAACCATTGAACTGCCAAGTGTCTGTCAACCACCACATCGAACTCACAGAGGAGGAGAAGGCACAGGCAAGACAGGAAGCCATCCGCCAATATCAGCAAGAGCAGATGAACAAGATGCGTAACAGAGATACCGCCAAGCGCACCTCACAGAGAACGGAAACAGAAGTACACCAACCATCATTATTCGACACGTTATGAAACCAAGAACGAAATATCAGAAGCAAGTCGTAACCTCAAACAAGGGGTTACGACCTATCAAGGGAGCGCAAATGCAATGGGCATTCCGTGAATGTCTTGACCACTATGCCTTTCAGTTGAAGCACGGACAGACCACCTGCATGGACTGCGGACACACTTGGACTACGGACGAGGATGCGGACAAATGTGTCTGCCCGAAGTGTAAGGCAAAGTTGGAAGTGCAGCGCACCAAGCGACAGAAGGCAATGTCTTCTACCTATTTCAGCGTACTCACTGAGCGTAAGGGACTGCAACTTATGCGAGCATTTCAGATGAAAGCCTATTACCGCAAGGGACAAAAGGCAGACATCTTTTGTTGGGAGGTGGCACGCTATTGGATGAACGAAAAAGGCAAGGTGGAGGTTATGGCACGCAAGCGCACAATGGGTATCTATATGGACACGTTCTGCTACGACTCCGACATTGAACTGCGCAAGGACAACACCACCTATCAGCATATTGCTTCATTTCCGGTCTGCCCCGATATGAAAGTCATTCCTCAGATATGGCGCAACGGCTTTGACGGAGCGTTTCACGGCATCGAACCGCTTACATTGTTCAAGGCGATGCTGACAGACCACCGCATCGAAACGATGATGAAACAATGTCGTTACGGACACGTCCGCCACTTCATAGACCACCCACGGCACTTGGAAACTTGTTGGAATGCCTACAAGATAGCCAACCGCAACCATTACCTTATTACAGACATCGGCAAATGGGCGGACTACATCTGTATGTTGGTAGAAATGGGCAAGGACATCAGAAGTCCACATTACATTTGCCCCGACAACCTTGAAGCCGAGCACGACAGAATATCCGAGAAAATCAGAGCAAAGAAAGAAAAGGAGCGCACCGAGGAGGAGATACGCAAGGCATTGAAGAACGAGGACAAGTTCAAGGAAATGAAGAGCCGTTTCTTCGGTTTGATGTTCACGGACGGCAATATCGTGGTGAGAATGCTTGAAAGCGTCAGGGAGCACGTTCTTGAGGGCAAGGCGATGCATCATTGCGTAGGCAGCGGTACAAACTACTCACTCAATCCCGACTGCATCATCTTCTCTGCAAGAATAGCCGAACAAAGGGTTGAAACCGTGGAGTTTTCACTCGAACAGATGAAAGTCGTACAATGCCACGGACTACAGAACAAGGACACCGAGCACCATGCTGACATCATCAACTTGGTGAACAGCAATGCAAGACTTATAGAGCAGCGTATGGTTGCAACGAAATAAAATCCATATCGGCGGAGCGATGAAAATTCGTTCCGCCACTTTCTTCATGAGCCGAGGAGCGGAAAGAAAGTGGCAAAGAACCGTTTTTTCCTTATCTGCGATGCTTGCAGAATAACAAAGGACAGCCCAAATCAAAAGGACTGTCCTTTATTCATAAATCGTTTTTTTCTGTTCCTTGGGAGATAGTCCCATCTGGCGATTGACACTTTTGCTTACTAATGCGGCATGATGCCGTCCTGTGGATTCAGTGGCAAGCTGAGATTTTAGCCGTAGTCTTTCTTTTTCATTGGCGTACTCTTAATTTATTGTCAGAGGCGATACGACTTGAGACCTTCATCGAATGCAGCCTTGATTTCGGCTGCATAGGCATTGAAGTGTTCATTGATGATGTTATCCACATAACTTGCAATGGAAATCTTTCCCTTGCCTACGATACTGACAAATTTAGTCACACGCTCATGAATGTCCTCGCTGATGCCAACATGTCTGCCATATCTTGCGGTAAAACCTGCATTTGCCATGAACTTACCGACATACTGCTCAGCACGCTCTTTCTCCATTCTGTCGATTGGCTCAAATTCACCCACATCATAATTCTCATATGCTGCATCTTCATCAAAACACTCCTCCTTGTCGGAAATAGTTGACGATGTACGGTCTTGAAATGTCTCTTCAAGACAAGCGTCAATCTGTTTACCAACTTCCTCCATTGTCTCTTCATAATTTCTCATGAAAGCCTCATACAACTCCTTGGCATCTGTCGAAGTGAGTTGTCCTTTACCACAGTTTTTTGTTTTGTCTGCCATAATCATTTTTTTAATTGTTATACAAATTCTCTGCTATTGAAATACTTGTTGACTATTGAAAATCCAACCTCAACAGTTTTTGTCAGATACCTGACATATGCAATTCCATCAACGCATCTATTTTGCGTTTAATAATCTTTGAGCGTTCTGCGATTTCAGCTTGTAGCTTTTCGCTGTCCATTTCCGAGAATATTTTGCCCACATGTGCAAATCTATCCTTTGTTGCATTGTTCTCTTCTGTTCTTTCCATAATTCTCCTTATTAAATTGTTATACAAAGTCGAGGATATTGAAGTCCTCTATACTGTCTGGCACCTTAAACTCTTTCTTTGGCTTGGAAATCTCTACAATCTTATGAGTTTGCAAGTAGAAGGTGACGTAATCATGGATGTTCTTCTTGCACTCCTCGCTGTTCTCCATGAATTTCTCATAGAATTGGTTGCCATCCATCTCATGGAAAACCTTGCCTGCATGTCTTTTCTCCTTGGCCGTTGCTTTCGGTGCCTTGACGGTATTCACAGCTGCGTCAATGTCCTCAAAACTTGACCCTTTGGCTTGTGGCATATCGGCATCTTCCTTATTGTCAGAATATTTCACACCAATATCTTCTATGCGAACATTCGTAAACACGTCATCAAGCTGTTCGTCAGAAATCCGTGCCGTACTCTTTGGAGAATCGTCAAATGTCACGTCATTATCCGATACGGACATGGATTCTGTTTGTTTTTGTTCCGTTTCTTCTTTCTTCCGTAGTTGGGACAATTTGAAAAGACTTTTGCCTACAAGTGCCATCGGGTCGATAGGCGTTTTTTTCTCCTTTTCCCTGCCGTTCGCAACTTCAAGGAGCAACTTGTTGTAAAAATAGATAGTCCAAACATTGAATGCAGCCAAGACTATCAAGAATATAGTTTCCATTGTCATGCTTGTTCCTTTTTGTTACATATTCCAATCGTCAATCTCTTTTCTCAGCAAGCCGTTGATTTCTTCCTGGTTCTCTTCAAGATGTCTCTCAAGAATAAGGTCGATGTAACCACCGACTGTCAACTCATGCTTTGCGAGCACACTGACTATTCTTGAAATTCTCCTGTGTATCTCACGGCTGATATAAACGCATTGACGAGTCTTTATCTCGTTTCGCTTGAAGAATGCCGAATCGTAACTTTCCGAAGAAGCCTTGGGAGGCTTGCGTGAATTTGGCGACTTATCGGTCTGCGAGCATTGGGACTTCCAGCCAACCTCTTCTTTCTCTTCGGTATCTTTCACTTGGGATTGGGAAGCTCCGTCAAGAATGGATGCCGTTGTCGTGCCAATCTTGCTCTTGCCAATAGAGGCAATGAGCAGATTTTCATCTATTGCGTCAGTGTTGATTTTTCTGCTTACCATAGGCTCATGTCTTTATGATTTCACAAATCTCGTCGGACAACTCCTTGATGCCACTCCCTCGCAACAGGTTTGGGTCTGATGGAAAGATGG
>OHMY01000729.1_pt1 | contig 14942 bp, 6 predicted proteins | sample 1569381 | NCBI WGS metagenome assembly OHMY01 (sample SAMEA3879528, study PRJEB24766) | human gut metagenome | biome: human-associated habitat; feature: feces | place: USA | collected 1985/1987
CCTATGGTCAGGCGGCGGCAACCGGTCGAAAGAATGTCGTCCATGGTTTGTTCCACCTCTTCGTCGGTCTCGCCCAGCCCCACCATGAACCCCGTCTTGGCGCTTATTCCGCGGGCCGCGATGGCGCGCAGCACGTCGAGGCTCCTGTCATAGCTGGCCACGCTGCGCACCGACGGCGTGAGCCTGCGCACGGTCTCCAGGTTGTGCCCCGCCACATACGGCCTTGTGTCGAGCACCATTCCCAGCAGGTCGGCGCGCCCCATGAAGTCGGGCAGCAGCACCTCGATGCGTGTCTCGGGGTTGAGCCGCCCTATGGCCTTTATCGTCTCCACCCAGTGTGCGGCCCCATAGTCGGGCAGGTCGTCGCGGTCTACCGACGTAATGACGGCATAGCGCAACCCGAGAGCCTTGACCGTGGCGGCCACATGGCCGGGCTCCATGGGGTCGAGTGGCTTCGGGCGGCCCGACATGGTGTTGCAGAAGCGGCAGTTGCGCGTGCACACGTCGCCGCCAATCATGATTGTGGCCGTGCGTGCCGCCCAGCATTCGTGGCGGTTGGGGCAAAGTCCGCTGGTGCAGATGGTGTTGAGCCTGTGCCGCTCTATTATGCCGGCCGTCTCGCCCGTGCTCCCCTTGGCGCGCAGGTCTATCTTCAGCCAGTCGGGTTTCATCACGTGGGCAGGCCGCCCGAAGAGCAGGCGGAGCAGCCTGTCGGCCGTAAGACCCCTGACAACGGCCCCCACATCGGTGCCGGCCAGGGCCTCGGCCACGCCCTCGCGGGTGAACGGGCGGCGCAGCATCGGGGCTATCAGTTGGTTGTCGATGTCGCCCGACATGAAAAAGTCGCCCACGAAGTTGATGTCTGCTATGGCGTTGTTCTTCACTTCTATGTAAGCCTCGATGGTGCCAACGTCGGCAAAGCGCATCTTCCTCACCACCGCGTGGCGGGGATTCTTGCCGTAGACGAACTCCGGCGAGGCCAGCCTCCGCTCAATCTCGGATATGCGGCCCATGTCGTCGGCCGACAGCACCCTCACGCTGTCGCCGCAGAAGTGGCGGCGGGCGTGGGCGATGAACTCGTCGATGGTGAGCCGCGTGTGGTCGCCCACGTTTGTCACGCGCTGCCTCACCGAGGCCACGCCCTTGCTCTGCAGCTTCTCCTTCGGCACGTTGAGGGCCTGCGACAGGTGGTCGAGGGTGGTGTCGAACAGCAGCGAGTTGTGCAAAACGCTGCGCCGGCCAATGCGGTAGTAGGCGCTGCCGGCCACCTTGCGCCCGCCAACGAGTATGTCGTTGCGCCCCGACCGTTCGGCGTCTACGCCCACAGAGCGCAGCATGGCAGCCACTGTTTCCATGTACCGCGGAAAGGCCGCTTCAACGTTGCCGGCGTCGGAGATGTAAGAAAACTGCATGCAGCCCATGTCGGCATAGATGCATCCGCCGCCGCTCTTGCGCCTGAAGATGTGTATGCCGTTGCTTCGGCAGTAGTCTGTGTTCACCTCGCTCTCCACGAGCTGGTTGCGACCGAGCATCACCGTGGGTTCCACGCGCCAGATGAAGAAATAGTCGTCGTCGGTATAGGTGTTGGCCACATACTCCTCTACCGCAAAATAGAATGGGAGCAGCCGAGGCCGGTCGGCCTGGGGTAGCATCAAGTATTTCATTGTTTGCTCTGTGCAAGTGATTTTAGGTTTTGTCGTTTGTCAGGCAAACTTACAAAAAAGAGTTTAAATGCCCAAAATTTTCATTTGCTATGCTCGCATCCGTAAGAATAATTGTCGCGCCAAGACCAATCGGGGCATGGCTGCCGTGGCTGTTGGTGGCTCATTGCGTAGCGCCGTCTCCGTAGGGTTGGAGCCTGTCGCCATCCGTGTGGCGCCGTCCATGCGCTACGTAGGTGTGTGGCTTCCGTGCCCACGGACGTGCCGTATGCCGTGCTTGACGCATCGGTGGCTGTCGTGCCCGCCTGCCGTGGCATGGCCTCCTGCGGGTCGGGCTGGCTCTGTAGCCATGAATCATGGTGGGGGGCACAAGGGTGACTGCGTGTGCCGGCTGTGCCAAACGGCGCATAAAATAGTTAGGATGTCTGTATCGTGCGGTGTCGGGTAGGGCTTGTGGATATTTATTTAGTTTAAAATTTGCCGGGAATATATATTTTCATACCTTTGTAAAGGCTTACCGTCAGCAGGCAATCAGTGGGCAAGCTCACATTGCGGCTGTTTGCATCGGTATGACATTATATAAATTATGTTCGGAAACACGCGCCAAAGGTTGCACCCTTTTCGTTTGAATCATCATAGCGGATTAAACATTTTGAAAGAATGAAGATATGCCTCACCATAATGTGTTGCCTGGCCCTGTCGTGCACCGTGTGCCTTGCGGGTCAGGACGAGCAGCGGTTGTACGGCCGGCTTGACATGCTGATAGCCCGTCAGGCCGACATAGAGGCCGAAAAGATGAGGCACATCGAGGGCATGGTGCAGATACTGAAAGACGCCACGCTGACCGACGCAGAGCGATATGCCGTCAACGACAGGCTGTACAACGAGTATTCCACGCTGAAGTACGACTCTGCTTTCAGCTATCTCAGGCAGAACATCGCCCTTGCCGAAAAGATGGGCGACCGGTGGCGCGCCACCCGCAGCAGGCTGTCGATGGCCCACATCCTGGCCGTGGCAGGGCTCTTCGGCGAGGCCGAGAAGGCTCTGGCTGCCATTGACACAAGCCGCCTTGAGGGCGATGTGCTGGTTGGTTATTACAAGCAGCTCAACGAACTCAACCTCTTCAAGTCTGAATTTGCCAGCGGGACTCCGTTCAACGACGACTACCATAAGAACATGCAGGACTACCGGCGGCTGCTTATTGCCAATGCCGACAGGGGTTCGTACGACTATGTTTCGGTGCTTGCCGATTACCGGGCTTACCAGGGCAACATCGACTCCGCCATACAGATGCTGCTCGAGTACCTGCCGGCACTGAAGCCCGGCGACCGCCGTTACAGCATTCAGACCAGCCAGCTGGCGTTCTTTTACGGGTGCAAGGGCGACATGCGACGCAAGAAGCAATACCTGCTGCTGAGCGCCATCTCCGACCAGGCGGGGTGCATACGCGAGGAGAACTCGCTGCGCGAACTGGCGTCGATGCTCTTTGACGAAGGCGACTATGAGCGCGCTTACAAATACCTCAATGTGTCGATAAACAACGCCAACAGCTATGGCACGAGGCTGCGCAACACACAGGCATCGATGTTGATGCCGAAAATACTGGCAGGCTATAACGTGATGAAAGAGACACAGCACAGGCGCATGCAGACGCTCATGGTCTGCATATCGGTCATAGCGGTCATGCTGGTGGTGGCGCTCTTTGCCGTTTACATGCTGCTGAAGCGTTACCGGAGGTCGAACCAGACCGTGGCCTACGTCAACGGCCGTCTGGAGGAGGCCGTCGGCGAGCTCAGGCGGAGCAACGCCATGATGAAAGAGGGCAACAGGATTAAGGAAGAATACATAGGCAGGTTTATGGAACTGGCCTCGGTGCTGATAGACAAGGCCGAGTCGTACCGCAAGCTGGCCAACAGATATGCCAAGGAGCACGACATGAAGTCGCTCTATGCGCTCATCAAGAGCAGCGCGGCTTTCAATGAGAGCACGTCGCTGTTCTACGGCAATTTCGACTCGGCTTTCCTGCGCATCTACCCCAATTTCGTCGACAAGGTGAACGAGTTGCTCTCCGACGAATGCAAGATTACCCCAAAGGGCGAACGGCTGACCACCGAGCTGCGCATACTGGCGCTGATAAGGCTGGGCATAACCGACAACCACAAGATAGCCGGCATACTGCGCTCGAGCATCACCACGGTCTACACTTACCGCTCGAAGCTCAAGGCCCGCTCTGTGGTCAAGGACGACTTTGAGCGCTGTGTGGCCTCAATCGACTCGTGGCAGGAGGCAGACGCAGCCTCTGTCACTGCCGTTGAGGCTCCCGGCTGAGGCTGTTAGCGGTATGGGGCGGATGCAGGCCCTGTGCCCCTGCCGGCAGATGCGCCACGGCCCCGTGTGCAATAAGGCCCGTTCGGGATTCCGATACGGGCCGTTTTGCATTGCAATATCGGCCGTTCTGCATTGCGGTATCGGCCGTTTGGCAGGGCCCTTTGCCGGTGGCGGCGGCAAGGGGCGGCGCTCGCGGCCCGTGGGCCGGCCTTTGTGGCATTTTCCCGAGGTTGTTCGATGTACCGCCTGATGGCTGTTTTGCGTTTGTGCCATGCTTAAAAAGCGGTTCCACCCTTTGTCCGGCACCCTGTATGCCGCTTTGGCTTGCAGTTGCTCGCCGCCCCTTCGGCAGTGGGGCTAGACGGTGTTCACGGTATTGTGCCGTGTTTGTTTCGTCAGCTTACGGCCTGTTTGGGCTGGAAGGTGCATATCCCTTGTGCCGGTGGTTGATAATGTTTAGATTTCAAAGAGGTATTTTCGAATGAATGGGCTGATAATCAACACATTGCAATTTTATTGGTTTAGATTTTCGTTAGGCGGTCTTTTACGTGGTAATATAAACTCATATCTTTGTAGAAAATAAGCTGCGCTCGGCAACAGGTGAGTAAGCTCACATTGCCCTCGCTTGCATTATCTTTGTCGAAAATAATGATATTGACGCAATGAGCAGATTGGTATTCTTAATCATGATGGTTGCCTTATTGTCCGCAAGGGCAGCTGCGGCCACGAAGATATGTTCGCCCGACGGGCGGATAGTGTTGTCGGTTGCCGTAAGCAAGGGCAAGGTGTTCTACGAGTTGGCGCGCGATGGGGCGGCGGTGATGAAACCGTCAGCGCTCGGCTTTGTGCTGGCCGACGGCAGGCTCGACAGCGGTTTTGCGGTGGCGGGCACCGACACGGCAAGCCACGACGACACTTGGAGGCAGGTGTGGGGCGAAGATGAGTATGTGCGCAACCACTACAATGAGCTCACTCTGCACCTCGTGCAGAAGCACGGCAAGCGGAGGCGGCTCGACATTGTGTTCAGGGCGTTCGACGACGGCATAGGATTCCGCTATGTGATACCCGCCCAGCCCACCGTGGGGCGCATTGCCGTGAAGGACGAGGTCACCCAGTTTTCACTGGCCCACGATGCCTATGCGTGGTCGATACCCACCAACCGTACGCAGTATTTTGAGGGAATATACACCCGGCAGCGCGTTTCAGACCTCGATACCGTGTGCACGCCGCTCACCATCGAGTATGAACCGGGCCTGTATATGGCCATTCACGAGGCGGCCCTCGAAGACTATGCGGGCATCAACCTGGCTTCGCGCGGCACTACTCTCGTCACTGCCCTCACGCCGTGGAGCGACGGCACCAAGGTGTATGCGTCGCAATCGATGAAAAGTCCGTGGCGCATCATAATGATGGCCGACACGCCCGGAGGGCTGATAACGTCGCGCATGATGCTCAACCTCAACGAGCCATGCCGCATTACCGACACTTCGTGGATCGAGCCGGGCAAGTATGTGGGCATCTGGTGGAGCATCCACAAGAAGAAGAACACATGGGAGATGGGGCCGAAACACGGGGCTACCACCGCCAACGTGAAGCGATACATCGACTTCGCGGCACGCCACGGCTTCAGCGGGGTGCTGGCCGAAGGCTGGAACTACGGCTGGGGCCAGGGCGAACAGCTCAGTTTTCTGAAGGCATACCCCGACTTCGACATTGCCGGGGTGGCCGACTATGCCCTCGGCAAGGGCCTGCGCTTCATTGCACACATGGAGTCGTGGGGCAACGCACGGCTCATTGAAGAGCAGATGGACTCGGCTTTTGCTTGGTACGCAAGCATGGGCATCCGTGTGGTAAAGACCGGATACGTGGGCCGTCTGATGGACGGCAGGGAGCTGTCGGCATCGCAATACGGCATACGGCACTACCGCAAGGTGGTCGAGGCGGCCGCCAGGCACCATATAATGATAGACAACCATGAGCCGGCAATGCCCACCGGCTTGCAGCGCACATACCCGAACCTGATGACGCAGGAGGGTGTGAGGGGGCAGGAGTACAACGCCTGGGACACTCGCGGAGGCAACCCGCCAGAGCATACGGCCACGCTGCCGTTTACGCGGTGCCTTGCCGGCCCGGTAGACTTCACCCCGGCCATATTCAATTTCAGCGAAGTGGTGGAGGGCACTCACCCGCACTCCACGCTGGCCAAGCAGCTCGCAGAGTTTGTCGTGCTCTATAGTCCGCTGCAGATGGCGGCCGACGAGATTGCCAACTATGAGTTTCACCCGGCCCTTTCGTTCATCGAGAGTTGCCCGACCACATGGAGCAAGACCGTTGTTCCCAACGGGGTGATAGGCAGTTATGTCACCATAGCCCGCAAGGAGCGCGGTGGCGACACCTGGTTTGTGGGCAGTCTCACCGGCTCCGATAGCAGGGAAATAAGCCTTAAGCTCGATTTCCTCGACCGGGATGCCGTGTATGAGGCTTTCGTCTACGAAGACGGCGAGGGCGCCGACTACCAGGCAAACCCTTACTCCATGGGCTTCAGGCAGGTGGAAGTGACGGCAGACTCTGTCTTGGACCTAAGGCTTGCGCGCGGAGGGGGTGCTGCCATACGCATAGTAAAGGTGAGATGACCGTGGCGCGGCAGCCCCGGCATCTTGCCTGCGCGGTGGCTTTTGCTGTGGGCGGCGGTATTGTTGCCCGTCCGTGTCGCTCGCGCTGGAGTGCACACGGCCGTTTGGCGATGGCATTATGAGGCCTTTCGGCCCATGGCAATGGCTTTTTTGAGAAGCCGGTTTATGTCTGTGAGTGCTCGAGAAATATCCTTTTTTTCATATTTTGCATGCCTACGGTGTTATGATGGCGTTCTTTTCACTTTTTTTATTGCACGACATCCGACTATTATTAGTATCTTAGTCGCCGGTAACATGTTCAATATTGATATGAAGAATAGCATCGTTTTATTGTTGGGTGTGGCGCTGTCATTAGGCTCATGCGGCACTTATACAGGCCAGGGGGCAGCCACTGGAGCCACGTTTGGCTCTATACTCGGCTCTGCCATAGGCGGTATCACCGGAGGGCCGCGGGGCAGCGACATTGGCACCGTTGTAGGCATGGCAGGCGGAGCGGCTGTCGGTGCAGCTGTGGGGGCGTCGGCCGACAAGGCGAAGCAAGACGAATACCGCAGGTATATGGAGTACCGCGATTCGCGGTACGGCCGCAGCGGCGACGACCGCATTGTGTTTGATGACGGAGGCGCACAGGTGCCACCGTATGGCGGTGGCGGCGACAGCGGGGTGGGCGTGGCAGGACGCCAGGTGGCCCCCTCGGTGTCGGTAGACGAGTTGCGCAGCAGCATGCCGGGCTACAAGCTGGCTGTCAACAAAGACGTGGAAGTGCGCAATATCACTTTTGTTGATGCCAGCGGTGACGGCGCCCTGAGCCGCCGCGAAGACGGCAAGGTGTCGTTCGAGATAATGAATTGCTCGGGCATTACGCTCTACGACGTCAACCCAACGGTGGTCGAGGTGACCGGAAACAAGCATGTACACGTGTCGCCACCGCTAAGGGTAGAGAGCATCGCCCCGGGTCGTGGCGTGCGGTATACGGCAACTGTCTATGCCGACTCGCGCGTAAAGGATGGCGAAGCGGTGGTAAGGGTGGCCGTGGTGCAGGGCAACAAGGAGATAACATCGCAGGTTAGGGAGTTCCGTGTGCCGCTGAGGCGGCGCTGACGGGCGCCCGCCTTGCTGTCTGCCATTGCCGCGTGCCTACGGCCTTTGCCCGTTGCCGGAAGGTGCCGGCGGCAAAGCCGTTGCCGGCCATAGCTGTCTTTGGCTGCTTAAAGGTGTGGTGCTGCAATGCGTCTGTGCCTTGTCTCTGTGGCCGGCCCATGCTGTCGGCAAGTGGTTATGCCGTAGGCCGGCTTTCATTTTTGCTTGCCCGACGCCTGTTGCTTGGTGACTTTGGAGGTTGGCCTGTGCTTTTCCTTGCTGTCGTTTCGCTTGGCCTGATGCCTGTTTTGCTGCCCGGCGCTGGTTCGGCGGTTCACTTCCTTCATCTCTTGCCATGTAGGGCGCAGCATCTCGGCCACGTTGCTGCTTTCAAAATCGAATTCAATTACGTGCTTTTCTTCGCTCGGTTTGAACGGCACGACTATCTTGTCGGCCCTCACCACCTCGACCATGGCCACTCCCTGGGCCAGCATTCCAAGCTCTTTTGCCGCCTTCCACGACAAGTCGATGATGCGTCCGCGTGCGAACGGGCCCCTGTCGGTAACCTTGACAATGACCGACTTGCCGTTGGCGGGGTTGGTAACCTTGAGCTTCGTGCCGAAAGGATAGGTGCGGTGGGCGCATGTCAGGCTGTCGTGGTGAACCCTTTCGCCGCTGCTTGTGCGCGCCCCGGTGGCTCGTTTGGAATAATAAGTGGCTTTGCCCCGTTGCACGTACTGGGCGTGCAATGAGGCAAAGCCTGTTAAAAGTGTTGTTAGTGCTATACCTATTAACCTGTATCTCACGTTGAAAATTTTGTCTTAAACTATGCCTTGGGCCATCATGGCGTTGGCAACCTTCATGAAACCGGCAATGTTGGCACCCTTTACGTAGTCAACATATCCGTCGGCTTCGCGGCCGTACTTCACGCACTGGTCGTGTATGTTGTGCATGATGTAGTGCAGCTTGTCGTCCACTTCGGCCTCGCTCCAGTTCAGGCGCATGGCGTTCTGGGTCATTTCAAGGCCCGATGTGGCCACGCCGCCGGCGTTGACAGCCTTGCCCGGGGCGAAGAGTTGCTTGGCGGCAACGAATTTCTCTGCGGCTTCGGCCGTGCATCCCATGTTAGACACCTCGGCAATGCAGATAGGCTTGTTGGCCAGCAGCAGGTCGGCGTCTGCCCCGTTGAGCTCGTTCTGTGTGGCGCATGGCAGCGCGATGTCGCACTTCACCTCCCACGGCTTGCGTCCGGCGCGGAACTCCGAGCCCGGGAACTCGTCGGCGTATGGCTGGCAAACGTCGTTGCCGCTTGCGCGAAGCTCAAGCATGTATGCAATCTTCTCGTCGTCGAGGCCGGCCGGGTCGTAGATGTAGCCGTCGGGTCCGGATATCGTTATCACCTTGGCACCAAGCTCTGTGGCCTTCTTGGCTGCTCCCCAAGCCACGTTGCCGAATCCGCTTATGGCGACGGTCTTGCCTTTTATGTCGTAGCCGTGGGTCTGGAGCATCTGGTTTACGAAGTAGAGCGCTCCGTAGCCTGTTGCCTCCGGGCGTATGCGCGAGCCGCCCCATTCGAGGCCCTTGCCCGTCAATACACCGTTCCAGTGGTGCGTCAGTTTCTTGTACATGCCGAACAGGTAGCCTATTTCGCGTGCTCCCACTCCGATGTCTCCTGCGGGTATGTCTTCCTCCGGGCCAATCACTCTGTATAGCTCTGTCATGAACGACTGGCAGAAGCGCATTACCTCGTTGTCAGAACGGCCGCGGATGGAGAAGTCTGAGCCACCCTTGCCACCGCCCATGGGCAGTGTGGTGAGCGCGTTCTTGAACGTCTGCTCGAATCCGAGGAACTTCAGTATCGAGAGGTTCACCGACGGGTGGAACCTTAGTCCGCCCTTATACGGACCTATGGCGCTATTGAACTGAACGCGATAGCCGAGGTTTACGTGCACCTCGCCGCGGTCGTCGACCCATGGCACACGGAACGTCACGATGCGCTCCGGCTCCACTATGCGCTCAATTATCTTGGCTTTCTCGAATTCAGGATGCTGATTGTAAACGTCCTTTACCGAGATTAGCACCTCTCTTACTGCCTGTAAGTACTCCAGCTCGCCCGGATGCTTCTGCTCCAGCGACTGCATTATTTTCTCCACCTCCATAGTAATCCGATATTTAAAGGGTTCAACTATTACTGTGTCATTGTGTCATTACAACGTCACAAAAATAAGAAAAAGCCCTTGAAACACCAAACGAAAACCGGAAAATTTTGCTGTCGATGCTTTCTTTTTGTTAATTTTCTGCTTCCGTTTGGCTCTTGTCTTCGCTGTCTGCGAACACAGTTGCCATTCGGCCTCGCGCGGCTTGCCGGTGTTTTGCGCCTTTTGTGTCTGTCGTGAGCATTTGTAATGGCTGTTGACAGCCTTGCCGTTGCTGTTTGGCGCTGTCGGTTCGCTTCGGATGTTTGCATGCCGCCAGGTGTTCCGGCGGCTGCTGGGTCACAGTCGGGGCGGCTGGTTCACCCTGTCGGTTGCGGCGTGCCGTCCTGCCGTATCGTTGCCTCAGCCATTCGGTGGTAGCCGGGCAGTTCCACCGTTGAGGCCCATGTTTTGTTCCACATTAATATAATGTAATGCAAATCCACCCGTTGCCTTGCCTCAATCCGGCCCGCCTCCCGGCCATGATGCATCCCGATTGGCCTTGTTTGGTTGACATGTAATTAATCACTTGTGCCTTCGTTTGGCAGATATTGCACCAATGTCACCTTAGATCCCCCTCTGTCCGGTTTTCTGCCCCTTCGTTTGTTTCAATGCCGTAGGCTTCACGTGGGGTGGTCAGTCCTGCCTAATAGTCACCTCGTTGCCACCTGTGCGCCGATTGAGGCAGGCATGGCAGAGGCCTGTGACAATGCTTGGATGTATTCAGTCAAAGCCTATGGGTTGAGCCAAGGCATAGTCGTTGCTGATGGTTTCGAGTGCCGCGGCTGCCGCCGGGGGCCTGTCGCAGCGGCGGCCGCACGGTGGGCATTTTGGTGCGAAGGCGGAGCCGGGCGGCCAAACGTGCCATATTGCATTGTCAAACGGCCCATTTCGCAACGCCATACGGCCCGTTTTGCAGTATAAAACGGCCCGTTTTGCAAGTGGCTGTGGCACAGCGCATTGTACGGGGAGACCAAGACGGCGGCACAGTACGGCAAAACATGGTGGCATAGAGCATCGTGCCGCAGTGGCCCGGGGGCAGCCGCAGTATGCCGTGACGGGCCGTGCCCCTTGGCCGGAAAACAAAAGCGGATGCGGAAAGGCTCCGCATCCGCTTTCGCTTACGGCCCGTGCTGGCTTTTGCCTCAGGCCGTTCGGCCCCGATGGTTTTCTGCGTTCAGATTTTGTCGAGGGCCTGGCGTATGTCGTCGAGAATGTCTTCCACGTCTTCGATGCCCACCGACAGGCGTATCAGGTCGGGCGCGATGCCGGCCTCCCTCAGCTGTTCGTCGGACAGCTGGCGGTGGGTGTGGCTTGCCGGGTGGAGCACGCAGGTGCGCGCATCGGCCACGTGGGTCACGATGTTAATCATCTTCAGCGAGTCCATGAACTTGATTGCGGTGTCGCGGTTGCCCTTCAGTCCGAAGGCAATCACGCCGCAGCTGCCGTCGGGCAGGTATTTCTCGGCCAGCTCGTGATACTCGTTGCCCTTGAGCCCGGGGTAGTTTACCCATGCCACGCGCGGGTCGCCGTCGAGGAACTCGGCCACCGTCTGCGCGTTGGCGCAGTGCTGCCTCATGCGCAGGTGCAGCGTCTGCAGCCCGATGTTGAGCAGGAACGCGTTCATCGGCGCCGGTATGGAGCCGAGGTCGCGCATGAGCTGTGCCACGAGCTTGGTGGTATAGGCCATCTTTCCGAAGGCTTCGGCGTAGACAAGTCCGTGGTACGACTCGTCGGGGCGGCACAGCCCCGGGTAGCGGTCGGCGTGGGCCATCCAGTCGAAGCGTCCGCTGTCTACCACACATCCGCCCACCTGCGTGGCGTGGCCGTCCATATACTTGGTCGTGGAGTGTGTAACGATGTCGGCACCCCATTCAAACGGTCGGCAGTTGACGGGCGTGGCGAAGGTGTTGTCGACTATGAGCGGCACGCCGTTGCTGTGGGCCAGGCGTGCAAACCGCTCAATGTCGAGCACCTTGCAGCCCGGATTGGAGATGGTTTCGCCAAACATCACCTTGGTGTTCGGGCGGAAAGCCTTCTGTATCTCGTCGTCGCCGGCTTCGGGATTGACGAAGGTGCACTCTATGCCGAGCTTCTTGAGCGTCACGCCGAACAGGTTGAACGTTCCGCCGTAAATCTCGTTGGAGGCCACGATGTGGTCGCCGGCCTCGCAGATATTGAACAGCTCCCATTCCCCCTTCGAGGGCGGCAATCTTGGCCGCCACGGCATCGTTGGTGGGATTTTGCAGCCGTGTGTAGAAGTAGCCTTCCTTCTTCAGGTCGAAGAGCATGGCCATCTCGTCGCTGTCGTCGTACTTGAATGTGGTGCTTTGGATGATGGGCGGCTCCACGGGCTCGCCGTTCTTTGGGCTCCATCCTGCGCGCACGCAGAGTGAAGCCGGTCGTAGTTTCTTTTCCATTTCGTGTTGATTGTGATGATGGCCGCGCCCCGTTGGCGCGGCTCGTTGTTTCTTTTTGTTTGCCGTAAGGCGGTGGAGGATGGTAGATGAGGGTTGGCCGAGGCGGCCACAATGCCTTGTGGCCCTCACTTTCCGGCGCCCCAGCGCTCCAGCCGCTCGTATTCCTCCTTTGTCAGGCGCATGAACGAGCCGTGCTGCGGGGCCTCTACCCCCTTGATGTCTTGCGGCGAGTGGAAGTTGCGCAAGTACTTGTCGGCCCGGCATATACGGTATCTCTTGGGCTTCGACGAGTATTCTATGTAGCCGATGAGCCACGTTGAGTCGCCCGCCAGCTGGAAGGCCGACACGCCCTCACACTTCTTCTTGCCCTCGAAGTCTACGTAATCGTCGTCCACCGGCTCGCTCCACGGGCCTGTTAGCTTGGGGGCGGTGGCCGTAAACAGGCCCGGCGTGCCTCCCTCTTTCTTTATCATCATGTGGTAAAGGCCGTCGCTTTCAAGGTAATTGATGTCGGCGTCGATGGTGGCGTAGCCCCAGTCGAAGAGCAGTCGCGGCTTTGTCAGGGTGGTAAACGACTCGTCGGCATACGAGTAATACATCCTGTCGTACTTCTCTTCGGCCTGGTTCCACATCGAGAAGTATATGAAGTATCCGCCGCGGCGTCCGTCCGGCCATGTGTATGTGGGGTTCCAGAATATCTGCGGGGCCCATACGCGGTTGACGGTTGAGTAGTCGCGGTATGGGTCGGGGCTGTCTTTGTCGGAGAATATGGCCGCCCCCTTGCGGAAGTCGAACGTCGTCGACTTCCAGTTTATCATGTCGTCGCTCGTGAGCAGGTTGATTCCGTAGTTGTTCCACACCTTGCTCTTGCCCACGCACATGTCGGTTGTCACCATGAGATAGCCCGACAGGTCGTGCTTGCGGCAGATGTAGGCATCCCGTGTGCCCCCTTCGATGGCGGCAAGTGCCTTTGGGTCGAACACAGGTCCGCCTCCGCGCAGGTCGTGGTAGTTCAGTCCGTCGCGGCTGATGGCGTAGGCAGTCCATTCACCCCGTCCGCTCATGTGGCAGAACAGGTAGCCGTAGTCACCCTTCTGCGGGTTTTGCGCCGTGGCGGTGGTGGCGGCAGCCATTGCCATCATGGCCGCCATTAACGCTTTGAGAGTCTTTTTCATAATCCTTTACGTTGTTGGTCTATTTCTTTAGAGTGCTTCCCGCCTTCGCCCTTATCACCGTAAACGAGTAGGGTTCCAGGCTTATGGCCTGCTCTTTGCTTATCGTTCCCGTGGTCTTCGACGGCTTGGCTCGGGTGTCCGACGGCTCCCCGGCCATGCGATCCACCTCGGTTGGCGTGCCGTCGGCCACCATGTCGCCGAGGTTCAGCCTGCATTCCACGCCCACGGGCAGCGCGTTGACGAGCTTGATGATTACGTCGCCAGTCTCCTTGTCGCGCACCACCGACTGCCCGAAGCGCAGGTTGACGTCTTCGCGGTCGTTGTCTGAGGCCACCGTGGCGGGTATATAGTCGTCGCCCGCGTTCTGTCCGTACATGCGCTGCACGTAATAATCAGTGGTGAGCCTCACCGAAGTGTTGTCAAAGTACATCATGTCGGGAGTCCACTGCGTGTTGCCCCGTCGCGCCATGAGCGGTGCAAAGCTGCTCAGGCTCACCACGTCGGCGTTGCGCTCCAGGTCGGTCAGGTAGAGCGCCACGCTCAAGGCGGTCTCCATGTTGTTAGGCCTGCCGGGGGCGTGGGCGGCATATTCGCCCAAGTAAACCTTCGGCCCGCGGCGGTCGTAGGCGTCGTAGAAGTCGCGGTTGTGTATGAACCACCCCGGCGGGCAGTAGTAGTGCTCGTCGACGATGGGCACGTCGAGTTCCTTGGCAAACTGCCATCCGTACTCATAGTCGGAGCCCTCGTAGAACGGCCCCACCGTTCCGATGACAGTGATGTCGGGGTATTTCGCCTTGACGGCGTCGTAGATGAGCTTGAACCTCTCCTTGAACACCTCGGAGATGAGGTCTTCGTTGCCTATGCCGACATACTTCAGGTTGAACGGCTTGGGGTGTCCGGCCTCGGCGCGCACCCGTCCCCACTTGGTGGTCTTGTCGCCGTTGGCCCACTCGATGAGGTCGAGCACGTCCTGTATGTATTCGTCCATCTCCTTGCCCAGGGGTATTCCGCCCTGCTGCCCGTCGCCTCCCCACGACGAGTTTTGGCACGGCACTCCTGCGGCGAGCACCGGCAGCGGCTCGGCCCCCATGTCTTCGCAGAACTGGAAGTACTCATAGAAGCCCAGGCCCACCGACTGGTGGTAGCGCCAAATGTTGGCCATGCCCTTGCGGCTCTCCAGCGGTCCGACGGTGTTTTTCCACCTGTAGATGTTCTGTATGCCGTTGCCGTGGGCCACGCATCCGCCTGGGAAGCGCACAAAACGCGGCTTGAGGTTGGCTATGGCCTCCGCCAGGTCGCGCCTGAGGCCGTTGCGCCGCCCTTTGTAGGTGTCTTTTGGAAACAGCGACACCATGTCGAACGCATATCGGCCGGCTGCTTCCGGCATTATGGCCAGCTCGGCGTCGGCCGCTGTTTCGGTGGCCTTTATCTTGGCGTCGAGCTTGCGCCA
>OHMY01000737.1_pt1 | contig 14718 bp, 11 predicted proteins | sample 1569381 | NCBI WGS metagenome assembly OHMY01 (sample SAMEA3879528, study PRJEB24766) | human gut metagenome | biome: human-associated habitat; feature: feces | place: USA | collected 1985/1987
TGTGCTGAGCATCCATTTTATCAGCAATGTAAGCACAAATATTCTTGAGCAGAGAATCTGGAACTCCTGCATAGAAATCTATATCATAAGACTTGAGAGTCTCGATAAAAAACTTTGGAGAAATCATGATTATTCTTCAGGGATGAGGTTAATAATTTCCTTAATTGACATGCACATATCGTCACACTCCTTTGCACGATGGTTCTCGAGGATAGTGCGAGCAGCATTCTGCATAGCAGGAAAGCCAGTACGTGTCAACTGGTTAGCGTAAATAATTACGTTAGCACCACGAGCCCTGAACTCTTCCTCTGTAACGGTATTAAATGATGTAGGAACGAGAACGATAGGAGTATTTTTGTCCTGAGTACGGAATTTCTCGATGAACTCAAAGATCTCTGAAGGATCCTTCTTACGAGAATGGATCATGATAGCATCAGCACCAGCACCTGCAAAAGCAAATGCAGCGCATAGATTGACCACATAGGGCAGGGGTGAATAACGAACAATGCAGATACCGACTGCTGCTCCAAGAGTCATAAGCAGGATGATTTGCCAACGTTTTACATTCCATACCCGCTTATCGATAATTAACAGGCCGATGATCAGCGCTGTCATTTCCGGAAACAGAATCTCCTTTTCATCGGTCCATTCGGCTAAACCGACCATCATCAGGATCATCACCAGCGATATCAGATACCTTGTCAGTTTTCTGTGTTCCATTATATAATCTTGAATTTTGGGCACAAAGTTAAGGGAAACTGCCGTATTATGAAACTTCTTGGCTATCTTTGCGCGCTGAAAACCTTGAGTGGCTTTCTTTATAAAAGAGTTCTGTATGCAAAATTTGGTAAAGAAGGAGTATAAGATTCCTTTTATTCTGGTAACTTCCCTATTCTTCTTATGGGGATTTGCACATGCGATATTAGATGTGCTAAACAAACACTTTCAAGATGTGCTGGTTATTACACGTGCCCATTCGGCATGGGTACAGGTCATGTTTTACCTGGGTTATTTCGTGATGGCTATTCCTGCCGGACTGTTTATCAATAAGTACGGTTACCGGAAAGGAGTGGTTTTCGGTCTGTTGCTTTATGGCATAGGCTCCCTGCTTTTCATTCCCGGGGAATATTGGATGTCTTTCAACTTTTTTCTGTTTTCCCTGTTTGTCATAGCCTGTGGCTTGGTTTTTCTGGAAACAGCGGCTAATCCTTACATGACGGAATTAGGCGACCGGGAAACGGCTGCCAGCCGCCTGAATCTGGCGCAGTCGTTCAATGGATTGGGTTGTATTTGCGGTCCGCTTATCGGGGGATTGTTATTATTCTCGGAAGGGGGCGAAAGCAATATATCATTGCCTTACACACTGATGGGGATCATTGTATTGGGAGTTGCTCTGGTATTCTATAAGATACGCCTGCCGGAGATTGTTCATGAAGCTGATGAAGAAGAAGTCGGAGAAAACGGTGCACGCGGACTTTGGTCGCACAAGCTGTTTATCTTCGGTATTATCAGCCTGTTTTGTTACGAGATAGCTGAAATCTCAATCAACAGCTTCTTTATCAATTATGTGGTGGATGACGGCTGGATGAATGCCCGCGATGCATCTGTAGTACTTTCGTTCGGTGGTCTGGGACTGTTTATGTGCGGACGTTTTGCCGGTAGCTGGATTATGCGGTATATCCGGGCAGAAAAAGTGTTGTTCGTTTGTGCAATGGGAACGGTGGTCAGCACGTCTTTGGTAGTTCTTAATCTGGGCATTTTGTCATTAATAGCTCTGTTTCTGGGATATGCGTTCGAAGCTATTATGTTCCCCACGATTTTCGCTCTCTCATTGAGGGGATTGGGGAACTATACGAAGCGTGCATCTTCTTATCTGATGATGTCCCCCATCGGGGGAGCGGTAGGACCGCTCATGATGGGGTATGTGGCTGATCAGACCAATATGTCTTTCTCGTTCATCGTTCCGTTGCTTTCGTTTATCGTGGTGTTGCTTTATGCCTGGAAAGTAAAGCAACGTTCGTTTTGCTAATATCCGAACTTTTCCGCAGCCTTTTCCATCTGTTCGATGATGGCTACTCCAAAGGGACAGTTCGTTTCACATTGTCCGCACTGAATGCACTCCGAGGCATGATGCGAGAGCGTCTTGTAGTGTTCGCGTACTGTCTCGGGTATTTCATTCTGGGCAATGGTTAGGTTATAGTACTTGTTTACACTCGCTATATCAATTCCTACCGAGCAAGGGGCGCAATGTCCGCAATACATGCAATGCCCTTGCCAGCTGAACTTTTCCATACCTGCCATAACCGGGGTGTAATCTTTTTCTTCCTTAGTAGCATTGCACCAGTTGATGGCAGCTTGCATCTCATCGCAACTTTTGCAACCGACCATTACGGAAGCAACAGCCGGACGGGTTAGCGCATACTCAATGCACTGCACCGGTGTCATAGCTTTGCCAAAGGGAGAGTTCGTTTCACTCAGTAAGTCTCCGCCGCCATAGGCTTTCATTACATCCAGACCTATACCTTTCTGCTCACAGAGTTCATAAAGCTTTTCACGTTCCGGATCTATATTTTCAAGGGAATGGGCATAACTTTCGTCAGCCCATAAATCATCTACATTTTCGCTGGGCGGTTGCAAATCGTAACAGGGATTAATGGAGAACATCAGTACTTCAATCAATCCACTTTCTACAGCCAACTTTGCCACAATAGGGTTATGGCTGCTTAGTCCGATATGGCGAATTTTACCTTCTTCTTTCAGACGCAGGGCCAGCCGAATGATAGGACCATTGAATACTTCATGGAAATCTTCTTCGCTATCTACATAGTGAATCATACCAATATCAAGGTAATCCGTATGAAGACGTGTCAACTGGTCTTCAAAGGAAGCGATTGTTTTTTCTACATCACGGGTACGCAGATACTGATCGTTTTCCCAGGTAGCACATAGATGTCCTTGGATAATAAACTGCTGCCGGCGCCCTGCCAATGCTTTGCCGATATTACTACGCAGATCAGGGTTTGAGGCATACATATCAATAAAGTTGATTCCTTTACTGATGGCGAAATCCATTTCCAAATGTATCTGTTCTTCCGTTTTTCCCACGAAACCTTCACAGCCCAGTGCGATGACACTAACTGATAGTCCTGTATTTCCTAATATTCTGTATTCCATGATATTTCAAATTCTTAGTATGTTTTTGCGAAGTTACTAATATTAAAGAAAACGTTTCCGTTTTAATCCGAATAAATTTGCACTGATAAATAGTCGGGGATGGATATATGAAAGCTTGGAACGATTGAGATGAAGACTATTTATTTTATAATTATCCGGAAAAACGGAAACGCTTATAATGATATGGTTTTATGAAGGTCCCTTCTTATATTTTCGACTTATCAACATTACCCCCAACAATATAATTACCAGACCGGATATTTGAATCAGCGTAATATGTTCATGTCCCAGTACTACACCTAAAAGAACTGCAATGAATGGATTGACATACGCATGCGTTCCAACTTCTGTGGCCGGGCGGACTTTCAGTAGCCAAACATACGCTGAGTAAGCCAGTAGAGAACCGAAAATAATTAGATATGCCAATGAGAGCCAGCTTGTGATTGAAATCTCCTTCAAGTCAATCTTCCGAATATCTCCGCTAACAATAGAACATATCCAAAACATACCACTGGCAAAAAGCATCTGCCACGCAGAACCCGCAAAAGCATTTACTTTTTCTTCACGTGAAGAGCGATATTTGGCATACAGTGTGCCTAAAGCCCAGGATATGCACCCGAAAACAAGAAGTAATATCCCTCGTTCACTTTGCGGGTGCAGTTTGGCAATGTTAAGTTGTTCCATATAGAGCATGATGATTCCACTGAAACCTATTACACCTCCGATTATAATGAGCGGATTACGAAAATTACACTTCCACATCGGTACATCTAACAATAAAATCCAGAGTGCGGTGGAGGAAGCGATAATAGCTACAAGACTACTCGTCAGATAGCGTTGTGCCAGCATTACTACTGCCATATCTATAAATAACAGTACAATGCCACTGACGGCCGAATGTTTTATCAGGCTTCTTTTGAATATCTTTTCTCCACGGAAATGGCATATTCCTAACAGTATAAGACCGGCGGCAGTGAAACGCAAGGCGCCGAGCAGAAAAGGCGGCAAGTCTTTCAGGGCTACACCTATGAAGAAATAGGTGGAGCCCCAGACTATATAAATCAGAAAATAGGCGATGATAATGCCTGCTATATGACTCTGTTCCGGTCTTTCCATACTTATATATTTATGGGAGGTTTTAAGAAAGTTGTCCGAAGGCATGTTTAAGCCTCTCCAAACCTTTAGCCAACTGTTGCCGCGGACAGGCAATATTGATACGGATAAAATTGTCTCCGTCTTCTCCGTACATACTGCCTTCATTGACCCAGACTTTTTCTTTTTCCAGTAGAGCCGTCACGATTTCTTCCGATGGCTTATTCAACACCGAACAATCTACCCATACCAGATAAGTACCTTCTAATTTAAGTACGGGGAAATCCGGTAGATGTTCATTGAAATAGTTTCTCAGATACTGATAATTGGCAAATAGATAACTTTTTAGTTCTTCCAGCCATTCTTCCCCTTCATTATAGGCGGCTATCAATGCCTCCACACCGAATGGGTTCACATCACAAACCTCGTTGATATTAATGGCTTTATCTATTTTTTTGCGTATATCTGCATCAGCGGAAATGATGTTTGCAATCTGAAGCCCGGCCAGGTTAAAAGCTTTGCTGGGTGATGTGCAAGTGACGGAGTGCATCCGGAACTCTTCTGAAAGAGATGCAAAAGGTGTATAAGTATGTCCCGGAAAGACCAGTTCACAATGTATTTCATCTGATACCACCCATACATCATTTCGAAGGCAAATCTCACCAATACGTATTAATTCCTGTTTGCTCCAGACTCTTCCGGCCGGATTGTGCGGATTACACAACAACAGTAATTTTACTTTCGGATCTGCCGCTTTCTTCTCCAGATCGTCAAAATCAATCCGATAGGTGTTATCCTCATAGATCAATGGATTGGAAATCATCTCGCAACCATTATTACGGATGGAAGAAAAGAAGCAATTATACACCGGAGTCTGCACCAGAACTCTATCACCAGGATTCGTCAGGGCTTTTATGATTGCTGACAAAGCCGGTACTACTCCGGTTGTATAGATTATCCATTCTCTCTCTATTTTCCAATTATGACGTCTGTCGAACCAGTGGATTACTGCATGATAATAGCTGTCAGGCACGCGGACATAACCGAAGATACCATGTTCTACTCGCTTTTTCAGCGCTTCTGTCACGGCTGGGGCTGTACGGAAATCCATATCGGCTACCCACATTGGCAATATGTCGGCATCATTGGCAGAATCCCATTTATAAGAGTTCGTACCCCGGCGTGGAATGATTTCATCAAAATTGTATTTCATACCTAATCAGTCAAAACAGGTTTGGCCGTCCCATAATTTCAATTCACAGTTGCCCGGTGCTTTTATATTCTCATCCAGGATAATAGCTCCGAAACTTTCGGCAATGATACTTCCTGTACGTGGATTTTTTACACTGTGAACCGGACTATGGATAGTGGCCTGCACACTACTATATTCAAAAGCGAGGTCTGCATCTTCTGTCATCGTGCAGTTCTCCATAATCAGATCGTGGGCATAGCAAAGCGGCTGTGTACCTGAAATCTTGCAGTTCACCAGACGCAGATTTCTGGAATGCCAGCCTAAATATTCCCCATTCAATACAGAGTCGTAGACCGTCACGTTTTCCGTATTCCAGAAAGCATCCTTTGAATTGATTACCGCATTACGGATTTCTACGTTTTTGCAGTATTGGAAAGAGTAGTTACCATTCATCTCAAAGTCATCAATCCTGATATTTTCACCATGTACAAACAGGTAATCACCTTTGTCTACTTTTACATTCTTCAACTCTGCATTCCGGCAAAACCAGAGGGTTTCCAGTGCATAGGGCAGTTGTACGTTTTCCAGCCGGATACCATCCATTTCACGGAACATCTTCGGTGCTTCTACCAAAGTGTCTGTCATTTGCAGATTATTGGAATACCAGAGGGCGGCACGTGCTCCTTCCGTAAACAGACAGTTTTTCACAACGAAACCATCGTTATGCCAGAAAGGATATTTTCCTTCGAAACGGCAATTTACAGCTTCGATATTACTACATTCTTTCAGGGCAGATTCGCCGGTATGGATCGTTACGTTTTCCAGATGAAGATTGTGAGTGGCGAACAAAGGGCGTTCACCTTCGTAATGAGTGTCTTTAATTAGTTCCATTATTCAAGTTTTTTTGTTTGTTGTTTATTAAATGATTGATTACCTTTTTTCTATATTGCAAAAATACGGCGGAAATGGAATACTCCTTGTAGACAGATTACGGACATAATAACCCGGATTACAGATTCTGTTTATCGGGTACAAAAGAGGCTGCATCGGAAGATAATTTCATGTTTCTCATTATCGTTCAGAACATGAAATTAACCCGGATGCAGCCTCGTACAATAACTGGTTTTATGAATTAACGAAACGATTTGCGGTAAATTTCCACGCAGTCTTCGTGCTTCAATTCGTAAGGGTTGGCAAGGAATAATCCGCCCATTGTTTCCTTGGCATTGGTGGCAAGGGTATCAAATTCATCGGGCGTAAATCCATAATCACTCATTTTCAGGTTTGCCACTCCACAAGCTTCCTGAAGTTTTACCAGCATGGTGATAAAGTCTTCCGGTTTATCAGCTTCCGGCATACCCATCGCTTGTGCCATTTTGATGAATCGTTCATCACAGGCATGCTTCTCTATAAAGAATTCATAGAATGCTTTGGAGATCATAATCAATCCGGCACCATGTGGCAGATCCTGATGATAAGCGCTCATTGCATGTTCTAAAGAGTGTTCGGCAGTAGTGCTACAGAAGGTCATTACCGCACCGGACAGATTATTGGCGAATGCGACTCTCTCACGAGCCTCCATATCAGCTCCGTTGGCAACTGCACGCGGTAGATATTTAGCTACATTTTCAATAGCGGTCAATGCGTACATATCGCTCATCAGACTGGCAGTTTTAGAGATATAACATTCTGTAGAGTGGAACAACGCATCAAATCCCTGATAGGCCGTGAACTTAGGCGGAACAGATTTCATCAACTCCGGATCGACAATAGACAGCACCGGGAAGAGTTCATCATAACCGCCGAAGCCTATTTTCTCATTGGTTTCATCATTGGTGATAACGCCCCATTGATCGGCTTCGGAACCTGTTCCGGCAGTGGTCGTAATGCAAACCAGGGGTAGGGGCTTGTTTACCATCGTTTGTCCTTTTCCGGTTCCGCCACTGATGTAATCCCATACATCGCCGGGATTCGTGGCCATGAATGCCATCGCTTTGGAGGCGTCCATTACGCTTCCACCACCCAGGGCAACTAAAAAGTCGCAATTGTTTTCCTTGGCAAAAGCGGCTCCTGCCATTACGGTTGATTTTAACGGATTGGCTTCTACCTGGTCAAATACGGCAGTTTCAACGCCAGCTTGCTGGAGTTCGGCTTCTACTGTATTCAGATATCCGTTATCCTTGGTAGAGCGACCGTTTGAAATAACAATCATTGCTTTCTTTCCGGGTAATTGCTGATTGTGAAGTTCCTTCACCATACCGGCACCAAACAAGGTGCAGGTAGGAATGTAAATTCTAAAATGACTCATTATTATTCTTTTTTTAAATCCTATAAATTATTCTATTTCTTTTCCCATTTTATAAGCTTCCCGTAGGGATGGTTTATCTTTTATTTCACCCACATGCCAAACTCCGGTTCCATATACAACTCCTTTGATGGTTGGATTTTCCAGGCAATCCAGAAATCCCTGGAAAGTGTCCACGGTACGTTCCATCAGTTTCCGATCATCTTCGGCAGCGGTGACAATGAAATAAAATTCCTTATTCTTCATCTCCGTATAGAGCCCACAGCAACGATCTATCAACGTTTTCATCTGTGCACTCATTGTGTAGAAATAAACGGGTGTAGCCATAACTATTACATCGGCTGCCACCATCTTCTCTATAATCTCTGCCGCATCGTCTTTCTGCGGGCAAGGTTTTTCGTGCAGACTACATGTGCTGCATCCTGTGCAATAATGGATTGTCTTGTCACGCAGGAAAACCTTTTCTGCTTCGTTACCACTTTCAATTGCTCCTCGCATAAATTCGTCGCAAAGGGTATCGGAGTTTCCGCCACGACGAGGGCTGGATGATAAAATCAATACTTTCTTAGTCATAATCATTTTATATTATAAAGTTAAAACCGTTTCTTATTTCTTATGCAGCCATTTCCATTCTGATTTGTCTTTCGGATTGTGTAGCACGTATTCTTAATACGATGAATACAATGCTTAAAACAAGGAATACCAGAGATCCGATGACGGAATAACGTGTATTGAAGAAGGTGATAAACAATCCGCAGACGGCTGCACCTACTGTAGTACCGAGATTGGCAGACAATAAATACAGTCCGTTGGCAAAATCCGGTGCTTCGGGAGCGGCATGCGTTATCATATATTGCATGGTGTTCTGTCCGTATCCTGCCAGAATTCCCAGGATCAGAATGATTACTGCCATTGCCATCAGCCATTCCCCCAAAGCGAATACTCCTATATAAAAGGCCAGTAGTGCCAAAGGAATCATTATCATGCTACGTACCGGATTGACCGCCAGTTGCTTTCCGGCTATTACATTTCCTATTATATTGGCCAGTCCATAAATCAGTAGCATTGTACTGATTACGGTATACGAAACCCCGGTGATTGTCTTCAAGTAATCAGACATATAGCTGAAGAATCCGAATAAGGCTCCGTTAATCAGCGTGATAGCGAGAATGGAGTACCAGACTACTTTCTTTTTTAATACACTGAGTTGTGTACCGTAGGACAGTTTCTCTTTGACCGGCATGGAAGGTACAAACAGGATGGTTGCAACCAGTACCAATGCATTTACAACGGTGAAGAATAACATGCCCATTGAATACGAAACTTCACTTGCAATGTAACTCGTCACCGGCACCCCCAGCACCATACCTGCTGATACGCCGATGAATACTTTTGCTACCGCCTTTGGTGCCTTCTCCTTACTGACAGATGCTGCCGCTACCGTGAAAGCCATAGATACATATACCGGATGAAGGAATGCCGGGAGTGCACGGGATATCAGCAATACCGTAAAATTAGTGGTCATCATGGAGATGATATTACTTAATGTAAATAATCCCAGTACCAGTATCATCACCTTTTTCCGGTTGATACTCGAAAACAGTAAAGGGGTGATGGGAGCGGATATTGCTACTACCAGCGCAAATATACTAACCGTCCAACCCGCTTCCGGAACAGTTACTTGAAAGTTCTCGGCTATCAGGGGCAAAATTCCAATCACACCCATTTCGGTATTGATTATTCCGAATACACCGGTTGTGAGGATGAATACAAGTAGGGTACTTGAATTGAGTTTGAATTTATTCTTCATTGATATACTTTGGGGTATTAGTTTAGAAATCATATTTTCGTGTACACAGGTCATGTACGAAGTCCGGATCATCAAAGTTTCCTACAAGCGGCTCTGCTTTGTCACATGTCGCAATCAAGGTCATATCCTCGTCCGACAGATAAAAATCAAGAGAATGGAAATTTTCTTCCATTCGTTCTTTGTGCACAGACTTCGGGATAGTAATGATACCTCGTTGTGTCAGCCAGCGCAGTTCCACTTGTGCCACTGTTTTATTGTATTTTTCTGCCAGAGTGGTCAATGTTTCATTCAGGAAGAAATTATTTCGCCCCTCAGCGAAGGGTGACCATGCTTCTATTTTTATCCCTTTACGGTCGGCATACTCTTTCATTGCTTTTTGCTGGTGGAATAAATGTGTTTCAATTTGATTGATTGCAGGGACTATTTTATGATGTACCATTAAATCTGCTAAACGGGGAATGCGAAAGTTGCAAACACCAATGGCACGTATTCGTCCTTCGCTATACAATTCTTCCATAGCCTTCCATGCACCGAATACATCACCAAATGGCATGTGAATCAGATAGAGATCCATATAATCCATTCCTAAGCGGGTGAGCGAACGTTCAAATGCCTGTTTGGTTTGCTCATATCCCATATCCTTAATCCAGACTTTTGAAGTGATGAAAAGCTCTTCGCGTGGAACTCCGCTTTTTTTAACGGCATTTCCTACGGCCTCTTCATTCAAATAAACGGCTGCCGTATCAATCAGGCGATATCCTGTAGCGATTGCTTCGGATACGCATTGTTCACATAAAGTAGTATCTTCTACCTGAAAAACACCGAATCCCAAGACCGGCATTTCTATGCCATTGTTTAATGTAATATATTCCATATTGCTCGTTTTAATTTTGTATTGCAAAGGTCGGGGAAACGTAGCATTTCCTTTGTAGATAAATTACGGATTTCATAACCCCAAATACAGTTTCTAACAAATGCAAAGCGCCCCGCTGCATCATCATTGTGCAGCGGGGCGCTTTTTTAAGTTGAAATATGGCGCAACAGAATAATATCGTCAAAAGTCGCGTTTCTCGTTGAATAATTTATCCGTCTCCTCCATCCCTACAATTTCCCAACCACGGAAAACGATGGTAATCAGTTTAAGTTGCGCTCCGCCGATAGTCTGTGCGACAATCTCGTCCGAAGCGTACTTCAGCAATTGCGTCCGGGCTTCTTCCTTCAGCGTGGCGATGCGGCTTTCGGGCTCGTCGCGCTTCAGGTACTTCACCTCCATCAGGTAGGCGTAGCGGATATCCGGTATCTGCGGATTGGGGCGGAAGTAGAAGTCGGCGTAGCCCTTTCCCAGTTCATATTCGGGCATCAGCTGGTAGAAGTTCGTCATATTGAGATAGGCAAGAAGAAACCCCTTCACGTGCGCTTCACCGTCGATGAATTCGCGGATGCGGCTCTGCCTCTCCAGTTCGGTGGCGATGTAGGTGAAGAGGGGTTGCCAGTCGGCACGGTATGCCATTTCTTTTGCCAGTTTACCCAGGGTGGAGATGTTCAGGCTGAAGATGTCTTCATCTGCGTAAGCCTCCGTCAGGTAGTTGTAGAACTGCTCGCGCACGGTGTTGTTAGGGATGGCAAGCACAGTTTCTCCTTCCTCCACGCCCCGGATACTGAGTAGGCCGAAGTAGTAGAGCAATGACTTGAAGTTATTCTCGTCCACCATCTTCTCCACGGAGAAGGCTCGGCTGATGGTGCCTGATGTACGTCCGTTTTCCACGATTTCGCGGATGATGGAGAAGTTGGCGTCCAGTTCGTGGTCTATCCGGATGAGGTGGCGCAACTTGTTGTAGTCCGTGCGGATGTTGGTGTCCACCATTTCTTCGGGCTTCTTACCGAGCTTCAGGCAACTGTTTATGTAGTAGAGCGTCATGTCGGAATTGTACATGCTTTCGTTCAGGCATTCCTCGGAGAAGTGGTAGTTGTCATACCACGGTTTCATGTCACCCAGCATCTCTTCCACGTCCATCGTCAGTACGCCCCGGTCGCGGTAATACTCCAGCATGGTGCGCAGTTCCGTTTCGGTGAAGCCCACAAGGGCGTTGAACAACGGCGAGGTGGTGATGTTGGTTCCGATATTGAAACCGCTTGTCACGTCGTCCAGTGTGATGGGGCTTACACCGGTGATAAACATGCGTTCCAGTGCCATGCCATTGCCGGAGGTGAGGAACTTGAGCACGTTGAAGAAGTAGCGGAAGAAGCCTTCGCCGTGGGTGGCCTTGCGATACTCGTCCTTGCCGAAGGTGGAAAGGATGGTATTGGTGAAGTTGTCGTACTCGTCGATGATGAGATAGATGCGCAGGCGCAGGCGGCTGGCGGCATTGTTGAGATATTGCAGCCGCGTGGAAGCGGGGGTACGGCTCATCAGTTCTTCGCGGAAACCGGGCTGGAACAGATGTTCGTAGTTGTTGGCAAACTCTACGAACTGCTCCGTGCAATGCTTCTCGAACGACTCTTCCAGCCTTCCGGGCGTGGAGTTGACGGCAGAGAAGTTGAACCTCAGTATCATGAACTTCGCCCTCAGGGAAGTGGGATGCTCGTATATCCACCGTTCGCCGAAGAGCTCTTCGAAGCGGTCGGCGTTGTTGATGTCATAATAGGCGGCCAGCATATTGATGAGCAGCGTCTTGCCGAACCGGCGGGGGCGGATAAGGAAAAGGTAGCGAGCTTCTTGCTCTATCAGGGGAATGAAGTGAGTCTTGTCCACGTAATAAGAATTGTCACGGGTGAGGCTCTCGTAGTCGCTCAGTCCGTAAGGGATGTCTTTTATGCTGTTCTGTTCCATAACTCAACGATATTACTTAATGCTTAAAACCTAACACTTATTAATGATATAAGTATCCGTGGCAACAAAGATAACATTTATTTCGCTATCTTCCCGCCACGGCCGGTACTTATTATTCTCGTTTCCAATATGTCAATGAACGCTCAAAAGATGATTATTATTCTATTTTTTCCTGTACGCAGCGGGTAGTGTGAGCGTCATAATTTCGTAATCCACCAATTTCCGGCACAGAACTACCACTGTTTCCATCTACCCTGAACACAGACAGTCCCTCTACCGCAGTGGCATATCCCACCAATCCCACATTATTCAATTGAGTTATTGCAGGAGGATATCCGGTAAACCGTATATAAAACTTGTTGCCTGTATCATCATAATTAAGCAATACTCCACCATCATTCTGCGCACTTTTAGGAATCGCGGTTGCATTGCGATCCACCAGAACCTTAAGCTCGCTTTTCTGAGGTACCCGCCAGCCGGCGGGACATGGATCATGAATCGTCTTAGCAGTGCCCCATGACGGAAGAGGGTTGTCCGTACACCATTCCCATCCTCCGTTTCCGGCAATTGATAGCGGATTCCGGTAAGCATTCTGCAACGAAGTCGCCCCTTTTCCGATAGACGACGGTACAATCGCATGAAAACCATCCGGTTTATACCTGTTCATAATGTGTTTGGGCGGAGCATCCGCACTTAGTGTAAAAGTATACACACTCGGTAGTTTCTGTGTCGTGTAACTACTCGGGAAAGGATCTTTGCGCCACTTCTGAAAGTGAAAGCCATTGTTGCGGGACATTGTAAGAATATCTTTCGGGATGGCGTTGACCGCTGCCTCATAGGCGCCCAGATTCCGATCCATCATAATAGCGGCAGTGCCGTCAGAGCCACTGGGTGGTATCAGTTTCAGTTTCCGCTTTGTCTCCGGAGTCAGCACCGTTTCGGAGCCCGAGGCATCGGGATGGTAATCCGTCACCCACACATGCCAGCTCCAAAGGATATTCCCCGTGCCATTCACTCCGTCATAAGCGGCAATCACACCACTTCCACCGGAAGTATTGGCTGCCACACGACAGTAAATGAGGCACTCTCCCACTTGCTTTGCGGGAACCAGCGTGGGGTCCGAACCGTCCGTACGCTTTATATCCACAATATTGGTATGGTCGTTGCTGCCGTTCGCAATACCCATCACGGGGTCGCCCACATCACCGTTTTCCTTAGTCTGCCAGAGTAGCTTCACGGATTTTATCCCGGAACTACTGCACCACTCCACCAGTTTATCATTCGTGACTGGACTTCCCGCCCGCTGAAACGAAAAGGGATCGAAACAGAATGCTCCACCCGGTGCAATCATGAAGCAGTTGGCAGTGGGCAGAAGGTTATTGTTACTTTCAGAGGCGGGTATAGGGTCGATATAAGTCACACGACCGTCGTTCGTAGGAATACCCGTATGATTGAAATCGACGGTATAGTTGTAGTTGGTATTGCTGAGGACATTGAAATCCGATGCTTCCCTACCACCCAGATACACACGATAGTCCAGTTTTTTCTTTGTATCCGTTTTGTCCACCGCTACAAAATTTACGAAAGCGCTCCCTTGCGGCGCATTGGCTTTCGTGCGCAGCGCGTCCGAAGTGGCAGCAGCAGAAGTGCCGCGAACATTGGCGGGAATCCAACAGGAATAGCTACCAGTGTTGCTCACCGCAGGCACTTCAAGCGTAGTGAACTGCTGGATAAGGGACGGATATGTGCCATCGTTTTCATCCGGAGCGGCTATCACGGTATATCCCAGGGGGACGCTTTGAATTAAAATCTGCTTCATGTCAAAATCACTGACGGTGTAGGTCCATGTCACTGTGAGGCGGGTTGCCAGGCGCTTCAGCCGGAGGCGGACGTCATAAGCTCCATCGGGACTCTGAATAATATACTTGTTGGTACCTTCTTCCTTCACTATTTTCACGTGTTTCAAGTGGAGTACATAGGGCATCTTGTTCATACTTGTCTGGTTTGACGGGTCTATCCCGTTAATCACTGCCAAGTCGGCTGTTATATTTTCCTGTACATTTTGCAATGTATTGGTGCCCAAATCTGTTTTAACTGTTTTACCGTCTCCATGCGCCACAATTACTAATTGACAATCTCCACTTTCTTGCAACGTTACATCAAGGGGAGCGCCAATGGTGGCACTCGTCAAGATGGTACCGGCCAAGTGTTTGCCTGCGGGGTCGTATTGCCTGATTTCCAGATTGTACAAAGCATCCGGAGTGAGGTCGGTTACATCACGGGGTGACACTTGGGGGCACAGGCTCGCGCTGAAG
>OHMY01000748.1_pt1 | contig 14513 bp, 11 predicted proteins | sample 1569381 | NCBI WGS metagenome assembly OHMY01 (sample SAMEA3879528, study PRJEB24766) | human gut metagenome | biome: human-associated habitat; feature: feces | place: USA | collected 1985/1987
CACGTTGAAAAGCCTATAATAAACAGACTTTCCACTAGAATCTGTTTCCTTTTTATCATAATAAGTGAACGCAACTTTTTCTATTTCGTCAGGTTTATAATATTGCAAAGTGATATAGTCTTCCATATACGGAAAATAAAATCCTACTTCGTCGTACTTAAAATATGGGTTAGAACCAGTGCTTAAGCCTGATGTATGGTCATACGCAAGTTCCATATATAGGCTTTTGTCAAAAAGCCCTTTCTTTACTTTTTTCCACAATAGTGTATCGCCACCATATATAGCATTTGTGTCAGTGCCTGAAATAGGGAAATCTGTAATCTCCTGCCCGTTTGCAAATGCCCGATATTTCATTCAATCAGTCCTCCTCGTAAGTGAAATACAACGTATCTGCTCGGTCAGTTCCTGCGGCTACAAGAGCGTCGTAATCAGCTTTTTTTATTCGCTTTACGCACCTCAATTGCGCCTTTTTTAATTGCTCAGAAGTGCTACCAGAACCGTCTGTAAAATCATCAATCATTGCCGGTGAAAATTCAGAATCCGAACCGTCTGTAAATTCCGCATAACTGATTGTCGGCATTTCAGATCGTGTAAGGTTAACCGTTCCAGATATTTCGGGAGTGTATTTTCCTAACTGCTGGCTGTTACTATTAAACGGTGCATTGTTGGCAGAATAGGTGTCAATCATGTCTGTAGCGCCGATTTTGAGCGTCCTGCTCATGATGTATGAATGGACGTACCATTGCAGTTCCGTAGGTTCCTGATCGTCGTGCTGAATCAGCTTTTTATAGTAGAGTTCGACTGCCTGTCCAACCATATTCAGTGGGTTTCCCTGAACCTCGGCAGTATATCCCTGCGCACGGTAATATTTCCGCAAATCTTGATTTACGAATACGCCATAGCAAATCTTCATAATTGGTTCAGCCCTTGAAATACCGCCATATTCGTCTGCATCCCAAACGTAATTTAGCCAGTCCTCATTACCCACAAAGAAGCTATTTCTGTTGTAATAAACGTTGTTATCATACGCTTCTTGCGCTGTATAGTCGCCTTGTGTAAAGCCAAAGGCTCTGTTCGGGTCAGGATCACAAAATATAACATTCGGGAACCAGATTCTGCCCTCTTTTGCGGTAAAACTTTTAAATGTATCGAGGTGAATTTCTTCGTTGTTGTAGTATTTATAAATGTTCTGATTATCGGTGGTTTGCCCGTATCTGTAACTGTTCTGGCGGAGTTTTAAATACTCAAATTTTCCATCCCTGTTCATCCATCCAAAGCGATCATTCTGCAAGCATAAATCTTTCAGAATATTTACTACGTTCATTTCATTTGAGTTATTCGTATCAGGGACATAGGTGTCGTCCCAATGCAACTTTGTACTGACCTGTTCAAGCCCTAAAAACTCAAATAATTTATCCCTGAATTGCTTTTGAGTCAGCTTTTTCTTCTTATCAGTCGTCTGGTTTTTATACCACCTTGCAATGTCAGTATTTCGTAATTTATACAGATAATCGTATGCGATAAAATTACGTGTCAGGGAATTTGCTTTCCGCTCTGCGCTGTCGATTTCGCCTGTGAAGATTTTGATTTTTGTTCCTTTTCTCTCGATGTAAACTTCGATTTTCCCAGACGGATAAAACTCTTCCGAAGTGCCATTGAACTGATCGTGGTGAGCCTGAAACGTTATCTGATTGCAGACACAACCGCCGAAAATGAAATAGCTTTCAGAGCAAATAGACTCCTGCAAAGTGAGTGTATTCTGGTCGATATTTTCATTTGTAAGGTCGGCAAATTCGCCATTAATCCAGTGTACCGTTACTTTTATTGGCTCGGTTTTCTCCTCTTCAACATCACCAGAGCCGTCGCTTGAACTATCATCAAATGGGTTCTTTCCATCGTTTGTGACTTTGATTTGAAAGCTATCAGAGCCGATAAATTTAGAAACTCCATTAGCTGTCACATTATAAGAAACAGTGATGGTTTTAGAACCTGCGGTGGAGCTATCGAAACCAGAAATGTCATAATCTGTGATTTCTTTCTCCGTTCCATCCTGTCTTAATTCTGCGACAGTCAGACCAGACGGGTCAAATGATTCTCCGATTTTGTAGTAAACTTTTGACGGAAAACTTGTAATTCGGATTCCGGCAGTATCTGCCACGACTTCTACGGTGAATGTTACTGTAAAAGTCTGATATGTGATTGTGATGGTCTTTTCGCCTGTCTCAGAGCTGTCCAATTCGGATACTGTATATCCGTCTGCCAGAACCTCTTTTGAGCCATCTGTCCAGACTGTCGAAACAACTAATCCTGTCGTATCTAAAGTTTCGTTTTTACGGTATTCCAATTTATTTGGAAGAGTTGTAATCTCTATCTTTGATATTGCAATAACCTCAATATCAAACGCAGCAGTTTGCTCATCATAAGTGATTGTTACGGTTTTTGTCCCTGCGCTTGACATGTCTGGATAGGAAATCTTATAGTCCGAAATCTCTGCTGATGTTCCATTATTGTATGCAGCTTTTACAACTAATCCAGAGCCATTAAAGTATTCATCTTTTTTATATTTAAGCTTTGATGGTAACGAAATTATTTCGATTTTCGTTGCCTTAATAAGCCAGTCTACAGTTGCATTTGTAGCCGCCCACGGCGAACCAGAAATAGAGTTTTTTACTTTATTAATTCTGATATTAACACCGCTTGTACCAGAAAAACCGCCGCCCCCAATGGTTTTAACATTCTTTCCAATATATACGGTTTTTAGTTTTGAACACCCACTAAATATAACATTTTCAAGTGCTTCTGTTAACGAATCGTCTGAAATTGTAAATGTTTCAAATCCGCAATTGGAAAAGCAATTGTTTGGAATCTTCTTTATATTTTTCGATAGTGTTATCGAAGATAAAGAAGAACATCCAGAAAATGCTGTTTCTAATGTTTCGACACTATCTGGGAGAACGACGTTATTAAGTGATGAACAACTACCAAAGCATCCGTTTGGAATGCTTGTAATTCCGTCACCTATAGAAACACTCACCAGATTCGTACATCTTTGAAATTGACCACTGCCGCTCCACTTTACGCTTCCACCTAAAGCTACAGTTTCAATAATGTCTTTCCCTGAAAAAGCACTATAATCTATAGTTCCGCCACGGATAGTCATATTTTTAGCTGACATACCAGCTATTCCAGTACCGTCTTGTGCAAAAACTACAGATTCACTACCCATGACAAGAGTTTCAAGTACAGAATTGTAAAAGCTATATGTCATATTTGTAAGCGTTGACGGAAGAACCAAATTTTTAACTAAGGGACAATTATTGAATGCTTGACCGGATATTGTTTCAAGGCCTTCGTTAAAAGTAATTTCCTGCAAATTTGAAAGGTTGTAAAAGGAAGAACTCCCTATTTTTTTCAATGATTTCGGAAAAACAAGAGTCGTTATCTTACTGTTGCCAGCAAAGTTTCCATTTCCAATCTCAGTCAATGTATTTGAAAATGAAATACTTTCAAGATTACTATTATTGTAAAAGACACCATTTGGTATTTTTGTAATTCCATTTCCAATATTTAATATTTTTATTCTTTGATTTAAACTAGATGGCGTATTCTGAAGCTGATAATATGGTAAAAATTCGCCAGTTCCCGTTATATTCATAACCCCTGTGCCGAGGTCAAACGTAATAGTTACATCATCCAAGTTTGGCGTTCCTGCTTGAGCCGAATACGAATCAAGTACAGCCACAGGAATTTCTGTAGTTACACCGAAATAATTTACAATGGCAGATTTTTGGCCAGCTGTTGATGTATCTGCTTGTGTAATTGTGTATCCGCTTTCTACACGTTCATCTGTAATTCCGTCATATGTTATTTCAATGTAAGAGACAGTAATATTGCTTTCATCTCCAACAAAATATGTGCCCGCTGAATAATTTGCACTGGTTATGCGCAATGGCCGCATGATAGTAATATCGAATACGGTTGTGAATGTTCCGTAAGAAACGGTTATTGTATTTGTTTTTGGAGAACTGCTATCAAAGTCAGAATATTCAAGCTGATCAGAGTTTAATGTAACTGTATTTCCATCACTTGTACTGGCAGATACTGTAATTCCAGCAGGGTCAAATTCTCCGTTGATATGATACTCTGTTTTGGTTGGCAGAGCCGTTACCGTGATTCCTGTCAGAGATTCTTCCAAAACTGTCACTTCAAATGTAGTTGAAATAGTTCCGGCAGTTACAGTTATTGTCTTTGTACCTGCAGAATTGCTATTAAAGCCAGAGATTTCATAACTAGATATTTCTACAGTGTTTCCATCGTTTGTTGTTGTGGTCACGATCATGCCTGTTGAGTCAAATAGCTCTTTTTGGTAATAAGTTGTCTTATTCGGCAAAGTGGTTACGGATATTCCTGTAATGGACATATCTGAATACTTTTCATAAGAAACTTCCTGCGCGCTTCCAGCGTTTTTGACAAGAATGTAAATTGGAACTGTAGAGCTGGTTGTTATGTTCAACGTTGTAGTGGTTGAGCCGTCGGTGATACTTGATGTACCAATGTAGGAACTGTTTATTGGAACCTGAATAACATTAATAAATAATGTCTGTCCTTCAATCAGGAATATTTCATATTTTAATGCGCTTGTTGCCGACGTGATGGAATAATGCGTATATCCCTCAACGCGAATTTTGAGGAATTTTTTGCCAGAATCCAACACACCTTGCTGCCGATAAATGTAATAAACTGCGCCGTCCCTGCGGCAGATTTTGAGTTGTTCGGCGTTTTGCCCGAACCCGATGAAATTGTTTCCAGAAACATATATGGTACTGGCAGTCTTTCCTGCATAAGTAAACCAATCAACACCTGTGACACTGACTACATCATCATCGTGTTTCTTGTTGTTAACAACAGCAGTCATCCCGGCTGTCGTATTCAATAAACTGTCAAAAGATACTGTATCTGCCATAATTATCCTCCCATCTATCTAAAATAAAAGAGCACATGAGCTGTGACACCCATGCACTCTGGTTTAATGCTCTATTAGTGCGATTCTGATTTTGTTATACAAAATGTTATTTCCTACAACTCTGATAGGCTTATACTCGACATCGGGCATATAAAAAACACCTGTTTTGTAGGTGTTTTCTTCATCGTCCCAGTACGTAACTTTGTATTTCCGCTGTGTCTTATTGACTAAGCCTGATTTAAAAACAGACTGCATTTCAATTTTGTCTGGCAGCCACATCGGCCTTGTGTTGAAGTCTATTTTAGTCTTGAAATTTGGGCTTGTGTCCCTATGTAAGAGATTATTCAAGTCCCTGTATGCTTCTATCTCTGTTCGCTGATTCGGAGTTGCGGAATAATCATCGTAGGCTAAGAATTTGTTCGGGAGAACGCTTCCCCCGAACTTTAAAAAATAGCCTTGGAAACTGCTTCCTGCAATAAAGTCACTCATTCTATCACCTACCCTTCAAACAGTCCGTAGCCATTACGATTTCTGAACTGCTGATTTTCTTCTTTCAGATATCCGATCAGATGTCCATCTGCGTAGATTGCCATGCCGTTCAGGGCGTTTTTGACCGCCTGCCCGATCATCTGATTATTGTCAAACGTGTTACTGCTGATTGCCATGATTTCTTTTCGCATATCATCCACAAAATCATCTGTATCAACTGACATTCTGCTCTTTACTTCCTGATAGGACGCACTCTTTGTGATAATGTCTGCGGTTGGTGTATTAATTTTTTGCACTTCGGCGCTTATATCATTGATGGTGGATTCGACTTTTGGAAGCATATTCTGCATACCGAGTTGGAATCCCTCAACGGTAAATCCACCGAGTTCCATCATTACCTGCGACGGGCTATGAATCTTAAGAACTTTGCGGAACGTATTTGATATATTTTGCGCGATCTTTTGCACATTTGCATAAAGCTGTTGTGCCGCGCCTACAATTCCATTATTTAAGCCAATAATAGAGTTCCAACCGATATTATACAGGTTTCCAATGGAATTGCTGATTCTGCTTCGGATTCTTCCGAACCATGTGAACGACGCAGAAAAGCCCGGCTCTAATCCGTTTCGGAATCCTTGACCGCAGTACTCTGCAAGCTGCTTGAACCATCTGGACGGAGAATGGGAGTCTACTGCTTCCTGTGCAGGGGCTTTTACGCTGTTATTCATTAGATCAAGAATCGAAGTCTTTCTTCCCGTTAATTCCAGTCTGTAATCCCTCTGCAATGTTGCTTCCAAGGGTTTTGCCGCTTGATTTCGCAGTTTCTTCTGCACCTTTCGCAGATGATTGAATTGTTGAGTTAAGCTTTTCAGTGACTTTACTGCCGTTTTGCTCAATCCCACTACCTACGGCAAGAATCTGATTCTTTCCGAGTTCTGTGACTAATTCAAAACCAGAATTGTTATCCAGAACGCCGTTGATTGCCCCCTGTAAAGTTGAATCCATTGTACTTTGTAGAGTACTTTCATAGTCAGAAATACCTTTTCCAAACTGCACCATCTGTCCGTTTGCCAAAGTATAGTAACCGTTATCGTCCGGCTCTAATCCCTTTGCGATTTCCTGATAAATCTGTAATGCTTTTTCGCCGAGAATCTGTTTTCCATTTTCCCAGATACCACCCATTTCATCAATTGCATTTGCTGTATCCGTTACCAGAGTTGCAAAGTCAACGGTCTGGATAAGCGTCTGGAATCCTGTAAGTTGTTCTGAGATATCCTCAAACGACACATTGTTAATCCGATCAGCCATATTCGAAAACTGATTAGAGGATGTTTCCGCTGTATCTCCAAGGTCTTTGACTGGTTCGTTCACGCCTGCCAACGCATTTTCAAAAGTTTCGGACGAAACACCAAGATTATTAAGCTTGAGTTCAAGCTCTGATAGTGCCTGCTCTGTGCTATATCCGTTATCTTTTAGCTCGGAAAGGAATGTTAATAAAGGATATGCTTGTTCGCCTGAAATCTGGCTTGCGTGAACCAAACCGAGAATAGCATCTTCATACTCCTGAAATACCTTTAAATCGTCCTCTGTAAGTTTATTACCGACTCCGAATATATCTTTCATCCATTCGTTGATAGCACCGGTAAAATCCCCTTTTTGATATCCGAATACATTATCTTCCAAAAACTCTCCAAAAGTTTTATCTTCGCCGCCGAACAGATTGACGCTTATCCATTTGCCAAGATTAAATCCTGCCATTGCGGTTCCTAAGACAACCATGCTGTCTGCGAATCCTGCCGCAAGCGTAGAACCAAGTCCAGAGCCAAAGAATGTCTGCAATGCACCACTGGCTGTAGAAAGAACTGTTCCCAGTCCGCCAAAGATTGTTCTGAGTGCTCTAATAGAACTAACTACGCCGATTATTTTTTGAGAAAATTTGAGTGTACCTTTTATCGCAAGAAAAGTTCCAAGTGCATATCCCAACGCTTCTATTTGCTTATCGTCAAGCAGACTCAAAACTTTTGCAAGTGCTTCAAGAGCAACTGCTAAACCGTTAATTAATGGAGCACCAATGACGTTTACCATTACATCAAAAAAATCAACAAAGGCATCTCCGAAGCCCTGCACAAATGGTTGGAAAACATCCCATACATCACCGATTGTTTTTACCAAAAAGCTCCAATCGACATTATTAATAAAGTTTGAAACTGTATCTTTTAGCTGACTTATTTTGTCCCATAGCCATTCCCAATCAACATCAATCACTCCGAATTTATCAAGCGCGGCAACGGTAAGACCTAACCCTGCTGCTATCGAAGCATATGGATGCGCTGCTAACATGGCAATGCCTTTACCTATTGCTCCATCTTTTCCGAAAATACTTCCGAACCATGTAAGCCCTTTAAATGCTACAAAAGCTGTCAGGAGCTGACCGAGGAAATATCCGATAGACTGTGCTTGCTTCGGTGAGAATGCTGCGATAAACTCTTTGAACCTGTCAATCAGATCAGGAAGTTTATTAACTCCATCTGCCGCCTTGTCAAAGAAATCATCAAAGAAATCAAGTAATCCTGTTCCGACATTCTCAGCAAATGGCTCTAACACATCCCATAACTGCACAAGAGAAGCATTGATTTTGTCCCAGTTGATTTTCACAAGAAAATCGTTAAAAGCATTGATTAGTCGTGGTAATCCTTTTTCCCCAAGTGTCCACTTGCCAAGCGGAACTAAAAAATGATTCCAGAAATCTTTTAATGCTGTCCATGTGAAATCTCTGAGTTGTTTCAATCCATTGTCCCAGAGATTTTTCAGTGCTTTTGTGGTAGGTTCTGCGACTTTTGCAAGTTTCTTAAATGTGTCTGTAACTTTATTTGCGAATGCCATGGCCTTATTTTCCATGGAATTGTAGGCGGCATCCCATTTCTTCTGGTATTCATTCAAAAGCTTATCAAGGGCATCATTGAGGATTCCTGCATCAATTGCAGATGTGTCAATTTTTGGCGTTTTAATTTTAGAATTTGCAAGGTCAGACAGAGAACTATCGTCTTTGCTCATAATTTCAAGCTCATCATAGGATGCGAGGAACTGTTTCAATTTTTTTGCGCTCTTGGTTGCATTTTTCAGATTATTGTCTGTATCTTTTGTAGCATCATTTACGTCCGAAATTCCAGAATCGTCTATGGAATCAAGTGCATTCGAGAGATTTTCACTTCCACCACCGATAGAACCGAACATTTTTCCAATTTTGGTATCAACTCCAAGAAGTGAGCCAATGTATGTCAAAAGTCTCTGGAATGCGATCACAAGACCGTTGATGTATGGAAGCACTGCCGCAACTACAGGCATAAAGATATTCCCTAATGCTCTGGCACAGGATACTAAGTTTGCACGAAGTATACGCAACTGGTTGGCTGGCATATTTCACATTGTTACCGTAAAGGTTTTTTATCCCTTACTTCTTACGGTTTCCCGTAAGGTCGGCGTACATTTTCAACCATAAAAATAAGACGTATTTCTACGCCCTATGGTTGTCGAGCACTCTTGGGAGAATTATATTTATTCATCTCCTACGCTCTACGGTGCTGCATAACCTTTCGAAATCTATGCAGTTACCTCGGTATTGCCTTGTTGAGTTCTCATATAATCGTCATATTTTCTCCAATAAAATCCTCTGCATCTTTTGTTTAGCTTTAAAGCTTTATGTATCTGCTTATGAACCTTTGTAGGCTCTCCAAGATATCTCGCAGCTTCGGAACAATTTGGAAAGTAATTTATAATTTCCCAGTTATCGTTCAGCTGAACAATTCCATTTCCTGCCTGTATGCCTTTAAAACTATAATCTTTTCGAGAATCGTAATCTTCTTTATAAATCCATTGGAATCCACCACATCTATGAGATTTTTGAGTCAAACAAGATGATATATTTGATCTGCATAACCCGGTTTTTATGCTAGCTTCTGTAATAGAAGAAAAAGTTGCTATATATTTTCCACTCTGATCTAGTTGAATGATTGAACGCTTGCGGCAAGAATCTGCTTTTTTATAAGGAGCTATTTTGCTTTCCTTGCATTCATCTTTGAATCTCCATTGGAATTGTCCTGCACGCTCTGCTTTCCTGTTTGCGCAATGGCTAATGCAATGTGCATTCACACCGGTTTCTGCAGAAGCATGAGCGCAACTCATATATTCATTAATATAATTTCCGCTTAAATCAAACTGTAAAACAGGACGTGAGTTCCAAGATGTTCCTCCATCTCCGCCTAACGTTATATTGTATCCATTTGAATTTTGAAAATGTATGCAACTATTTAATTTCTTTATCCAATAAATTTCCTTTTCTATAATTTCTTTATCATCAATACCTGTATCAATAATTTCCCATTCAAAATTATCAATGCCATATTTTTTTAACGCTCGGTGAAAAGGAATGTCATTGTCAATATCATAGATATGTTCTTTCTTTCTCTTCTCAAAATTATAAGTTTTTCCTACATATATTTTTCCATTTATTTTATTGGTAGCCTTATAGACTATATATTCTTTGTTAATAGTACCACCCCACATTCTTTAGGAATATGGGAACTCAATTTAGGTTTCACCGATTTTGCTCGATTTTCACTAATACATCACTGTATTAGGCGACAAATGATAGCTCATAGCCATCGTCTATCGTATTTGCCATATCCGCCCATGCGTACCGGGTGGAATCCAGTATTACTATCGTTCTCAGCATTGCCTTACTTGCCTGGTCCATATTAGAAACAGACGTTTGTATACCAAGATTTGCTGCATATTGCTGTAAGTTTGCCACACGAATGTTTGCACCATATTTGTCTACAGCACGGCTCATACCTACTAATCCAGAGGATAAGTTCTCATAAACTGTGCTAAAATCAAGATTCTTAACAGATGCAAGGTCAGCACCGATCATGGTTAATGCATTCGACAGTTTTAATGCCTGTTCAGAAGTTGTTCCCATGGAGGACGACAACTGTGCAAACTGGCCTTGATAATTCAAGAGCATGGACGGGTCCATACCGAGTGATTTACCTGATTTATTTGCGGTCAAAATCGCATTATCAGAAACATCGAACCCAGACATTTTGGATGTAAGTTCTCTGGCTCTGTTGCTAAATGAATTTGCGTAAGCTTCCGCAGAATCATATCCTGCTTCTGACCAAGTTTCTCCTGCTTTATCCGCTACCTGACGAAACGCCGCTTGAAAGTAGTTGTAATCTTCGAGAAAATTCATGGAACTTTCAATTGCGCTTCCAAATTTTCCAACAACAAATTTCAACGTCCAGAATTTCGCCACCAGAGACATGATGCTAGGCAAACTTTTCCTTGCCTTGCTTCCTACGTTTCCGACTGCATTGCCAAGTTTTCTGACCTTTCCTGTAGAAGCAGCCGCACCCTGTCCTAATCTGGAAAATGCGCCTGCGGTAGACCTTGCCGCTCTACCAGCATTTGATCCAGAATTTGCCAACTGAGCAATAGCCTGAGTCATTTGAATTGTACTGCTACTGATTCTAGGAGCGGTACTCATCGTCTGGAAGAATGATTTTAAGCTATTTGCCAGATCATTAAGCTGAGTTGCTGTCTTTCCAGTTTTATCTCCTGCATTTGCCAACTGAGATATTGACTGAACAAATGTATTAATTGGCTGAGAAATATTGCCTATTCCAGAGAATGAAACTACGATTTTTCTAAGTTCTTCACCAAGTTTTGGAAGCTTTGATGCAACTGCATCAATAGAGCCACCTGCATTCGCCAATCTTGCCAACGAAGAAATAAACCGGTTCACGTTGCTTGATACGTCTGGAATACTGCTAAGGCCAGATAATTCGGAAATCATGCTCTGAATCTTTCCAGACACATCACCTGTGGAATTTAATGTTTCGTTCAGTCTGCGGATTGCATTTACGAATGAGTTTAATCCGTTGTTTCTCAGGTTCAGACTACCGAGCGCACTCATAGACTGAACAAACTGTTGCAATTGACTGTTTATCGTTGATAAATTAAGCCTGTCTAATTTAAGTGCTTGAACAGCAGAATTGACCGTGCCTACGGAAGCCGAAAAGTCTCTAAGATGCTTGATACTCTCAGACATACGGCTACTCAGGCGATTCAGTTTATTGCATAAATCATCAATGGATTTACTTGCATTTGATACGTTACTGCTGACCTCTATCGCAAGGCTATCTATTGTGTTGTCAGGCATATAAGCACCTCCTTTATTTCAAAAAAATAAAGGGCAAGCAAGACTACTATTCATCCTGCTTGCCCTCTTCATTGCCTATTTCAGATATATTTGCATTTGCCTGCCTGATAAGAAGTTCGTAGTAACGTTCTTCTTGTCTTAGTTCTGCTTCTGATTTCTTTGGCATATCTGGATTGTGTTCAACCCAATTATTTTGTTTTTCCTGCGTAATTGGTTTACTCGGATAACTAGCCTTTCTCGGAAATAGCACACACGAAATACTTGCTTTCATATACAGTCCGGTCAGCCATGACTGATAGTCCATGTTTATTAATTGCGACTGGATTTCTTCGTTTTTTAAGATTCCATATTGTTCTATACGGATTCTCAGGTCTTTCAGGGTACTTCTGAGAAATTCTTTTCTTGACATCCCAATACGCACAGCCATTGGATATAATTCATCCCAGATTATTTCGCTGTAGCTTTTTTCAGATGATCTGCCGGCTTCTTCGGCGCTTTCTTCGCTTTCACAGAGTCCATTGCCGCATTCATGTTGTCCATGAACGTTTCCAGACCGGTTAATTTGAAAAAACCATCTTCCTCCATCTGTTCAATGCACATAGAAAACAGGCCGTAGAAGTTTCCCTGCTCATCATCTTTATGTTCAGTCATATACTGTGTTGCAAGTTTTTTGGCGGTATCTAAATCCGGGACAGTGCCATCACCGTCAGAATGGTTGCCGTGATATTGAAGTAATCCGGCATAGAACGCATTGAGTGCAGTATTTGGAATACTACTCATTCCAGAAACCATTTCCTTTAGACTCCTGTCCGTTCCGCCGCTTGTGGAAACAAGCATATTCATTACGGATTTCACGCAATCATCAAACAGTGATGCTTCAATTCCATATTCAAGTTTGTAGTCTTTGTCACCGATTTTTAAAACTTTATACATATTATTTGTCCTCCCAAATGTGTTTAAAGGCCGCTGTCAGTTGGAACTACTGCTTCACTCGGTCCGACATATTCATTGATAGTAAGAGACATTTCAACGGTTAACAGGCCATTCTGATCTCTCGCCGGTTTAGGAATGATTGTCGGTGGCTCGATTTTTGTGAAAAATGCTTTCTTAAGAGACGGGAAGTATTCTTCATACCACATAGATTTTCCATCTGTTTTTCCTGTTTTATATTCGCTGATTAAGGTTTCCCATTCAGTGATAGTTTCATCGGTCACGTTCACAGTTACGTTGAATGTACCACCTGTAGAACCACGTCCTGCGATAGTTCTTTCAACCTCATCTTCAAGTGCAGAAGCGTCGATTGTCTCTACGTCAATTTTGATTTCGTCAGAAGCATTGATTCTGTGAAGAAGTTTAAATGTTGTCGGTTTAGTACCTGCTGTTGTTTCAACTGCATATCCAGTAAGCGAACCAACGGTACTTACGCCTGCTATATTTCCTTTTTCTGCCATATTCGGCTCCTTTCTGCTTATTCAGCTATAAAATCACAATAAAAAAAGCCTTGTCGGCTCTGACACGTAACCCTGTGCCCGGGAGATAAAAGGATCACCGTCCTTTCTATTCATCTGTGTCTGTTTTCAGTTCTGGAAGCCCTGCTACAGATGTAAGCAAGGATAAAACGCCGGAAAGAACGGACGCAGATACGACCATCTTCCAGTCAACGCTTCCAAGGACTGTTGCGGTTCCGATTGTCGCAACTGCTGTTTGAGCAATTGTCTTAACAGCTCTGATTCCCGCAGCTTTCAGCCATTGTAATTTATCTTTACTCATAGGACACTCTCCTTTCTTTTTGGTATAAAAAATAGAAGCTGTTACGCTTCCAATAATTGCCCGGTGTAAATTCTGCTGTACCGGCTTATGATTCGTTTGAAACTCTTTTCAGAGTTTGCAACTTCTTCCGGTCCGTATGTCCGGCGAAAGCCCATCGAAACCATAGCCTGATGACTTTTGCTGTCGATTTCGTATGCAGTCGATAAAGCCTTTGTCCCAGATGCGTAGCTTTCTGTTTGGAACGAAAGAACTGTTGCGCATTCGTGACCTTCAAGACTTGTTGACTGTGTGGGATTACCCATCATGAACAATCTGGCGTATTTCGTTTTACCAGATGCTATTGTCTGGCTTTTTTCCATGGAAAAATTGCCTTTGCCGACTGTTGGTTGAATATCTTTACTCCACCTAGAAAATACTTCTGATACTGGGTTGTTAATCGTGTCTGGCATAGAATCACCTCGTTATAAGAAAAAGCACCCACCGCTCAGGTAGATGCTTTTATATGTTACAGTATATCATTTTTCGATGTATGTTTTTGTATGGAATTTTTATGAAGAAAATACTTCTTTTGCAATTTTCCTAATACTCTGCATGATTTTTACACTTGCTTTATATACCGGCATGGTGGCTTCAGTGCCATAAGAGCGTACCCATTCGCCAGAATCGGAATAATAAACCCACGATTCATTCTTTCCGTTCCCTTGCCCGTATGAACCGATTGTATATCCAAATTCCTGTCCTTTTGGATGTGGGCTGGTTCCCGCCGGAGTGTTGTAGTGAATGCCCGACCCGAACTCAATGAATAGAAGGTCAGAGCCTTCACACACAAGCGTCGCCTGAGAATAGCCGCCAAAGTTATTGATTCTGATATAGGTATTATGATTTTTGTCAGAATCGCCTTGTGCCAATGCTATGTTTTCATCTATGACCGGGATTCCAAGTTCTGCCAGTCTACGAACAAACTCTTCATTCTTGCTTACAAGCGACTTCTGATACGCTCTGAGCTGCTTTATTGTGTCTTGTATAGATTTATGCGACAATTCCATTTTAATGCTCTTATTCGCCATCTGA
>OHMY01000749.1_pt1 | contig 14491 bp, 10 predicted proteins | sample 1569381 | NCBI WGS metagenome assembly OHMY01 (sample SAMEA3879528, study PRJEB24766) | human gut metagenome | biome: human-associated habitat; feature: feces | place: USA | collected 1985/1987
ACACCCAGCGCCAGCGAGGACTTGCCGGAACCGGACACGCCCGCAATGCCGACGATCTTGTGGAGCGGCACATCTACATCGATGTTCTTCAGGTTGTGCACCCGCGCGCCCCGCACCCGGATGGCGGCGGGGAGAGCGGAACTGGATTCGTGGTTCATCGTGTCTCCTTTCTCTGAATGGGGTCACAAAAGGCTCCCCTGCAGGGGAGCCGGAAAGATCATAAACCGAGAGGATTGAACCGCTGGTGTTCGAGCTGGTCGATCACCGCCTGCGCTGCCGGTGCAACGGGGGCGGGTACTGCGGCGGGGCGGCTGAGGTAATAGCCCTGCAGCAGGTCCACGCCCAGACCGATGACGGTGCGCAGCTGGGCCTCGGTCTCAATGCCCTCGGCGATGAGTTTCATACTGCGGGCGTGGGCGTAAGCCGCAATGTTGGAGACGATCTGCTGCTTATCACGGTCGGTGTCGATCCCGCGCACAATGGAAATGTCGATCTTGATGTACCGGGGCGAGAGCTCCAGCAGGTTCAGCTCGTTGCTGTAGCCGCTGCCGTAGTCATCCAGCGCAAAGGAGCCGGAGAAGCCCGGAACGTTCCGCTTCCGTTCCAGACATGCGCGGTCCAGATCTTCCTGTTCGGTGATCTCCACCACCAGCCGCTTGAGCAGCTCGGGGTAGCGCTGAGCATATTCCTCCACATCCTCAACCGTCAGGCTGACATTGGCGATGGAGTTGATGAAGAGCAGGGCATCGCTCTGGAGCAGGCCCTGTGCCTGCATGCGCTGGAAGATCTCGCTGGAATGGAACACAGTGATCCGTTCGATCTCATACAGGCGGCCCGTCTCATGGGCCAGCTGCATGACCTGAGCGGGGGAGTGCAGGGTGGGCAGATCGACCCGCATGAGGGCCTCATAGGCTGCGACCCGGCCGCTGCGGGCAGAGTAGATGGGCTGGAAGTGGTAGGACACCAGCTCTTCCTGCAGCAGAAGCGCAAAGTCCTGCTGGGTCTGGGCGGCGTATGCCTCCTGATGGTAGCTGCCGATATCAAAATCACACATGCGGCCCTTGTGGGAATGCTTGACCTGATACATGGCAAAATCGGCATATTTTTTCAGGGTGAGCAGGTCGTGGCCATCCGTGGGGTACCAGGCAATGCCGCCCGAGATGCTGATGTGCAGCTGCTTGCCGTTGGGCAGGATGGATACGCTGCGCTGCAGGGCGGCACTCAGCAGCTCCAGCTGGGCGCGGAGCTGTGCCTGATCCTGATAGCCATAGAAGAAGATCAGGAATTCATCGCCCGAAAGGCGGGAGCAGATGGTGTTGGCGGGCGTGTTGGCCGCAAAGCACTGGCCGGTCTGGCGGATGTACTGGTCGCCCCAGTCGTGGCCGTAGGTGTCGTTGATGTGCTTGAGGTCGTCCAGGTCCATCATCAGCAAGGCTGCCACGCCCAGCTGCTCCGGATTCTGGAACAGTTCATGACTCACGCGGTGGAATGCCTGCCGGTTGTACAGGCCGGTGAGGACGTCGTAGTCGCGCTCCCGCTCGATGCGCAGGCGCTCCTGGGTAGCGGCGGTCACATCCTCGGCCAGACCCACCTGCACCCGGTCCTCGGTGGTGACCCGCAGCATGATATAGCGGGTGCGGCCGCCCTGCACCACGGTCAGCACCTTGTCCCCCTCCGCGTTGACGGTGCAGGGGCGGGCCAGCTGGATGTGCTCCAGCAGTTCTCCAAAGGTGCGCACGGTCAGGCTGCTGTCGTCCACCTCCGGGGCACCCAGCAGGGCAAAGAAGTTTTTGGTCACATACACACTGCCGGTGTCATACCGCAGCTCGTAGCCGCCCAGCTCCACACTGGCCATGTCCATAATGCGCAAAAACTTGGTGGAGTTGGTCACAAGGCTGCTGTTCAGCTGGGTGATGGCCTCCGCAAAGCGGTCCAGCTCCCGGATGCCGGTGGCGGACAGATGCGGGATGGCGGAGGAATCCGCTTCGGCAGCGGCTACCTCGGCCGAGAGCTTGGCAACGGGCCGGGCCAGCCGCCTGCTGATCAGCCAGCTGCAAACAAAGCCAACGGCCAGCGTGAACAGCATGATGAAGGAGAACAGCTGCTTCAGCCGCTGGGCGAAAGCAAAGAGCTGCACCGCGGGAACAGAGCCCACGAGAAGCCAGTGCTCGCCCGAGAAAGGGGCGTTCCGGCTGTAGAGGTTCAAAGGGGAGGCCGAGGCAATGTAGAGGGTATTGCCGAAGAGATAGCGGCGGGTATGGGCACTGTGGAAGCGCAGCGTAAGGCTTTTGTCCGCAGAACCCGGCTGCCCGTCGCAGTGGGAACGGAGCACCGGACGCAGCTGCAGTTCGGAGGCAGAGAGCTCCTCCGTATCGGTCACGGCAAGGAAATAGGTGCCGTTGTTCTGCAGCTCAGAGCAGGGCAGGTTCTCCCACAGGTAGTCGGCCAGCAGTTCCACGCCGATCACGCCGTAAACGGTGCCGTCCGGCAGGATCAGGGGCTGGCTGTAGGCAATGGCCTCGTGGGTGTCCCCGGGCACCAGATAGGATTGTGAGGTCCAGTGACCATAATCGGAGGCGGCAAGGCTGGCTCCGTCTTTATAGGCAGCCTGGAAAGGGGGATAAAGGAAGCCGCGATTTCCCAGTGCCCGGTAACGGATGGTGGGAGCCCAGCTGTTGTCCGTGGCAATGGAGAGGGACTGCACCAGCTGGGCCGGTGCCCGCACAAAGGTCAGGTCGGCGTTGCGCTGGGAGGGAGCGGCATCCGGGTCAAGATCCCGCAGGTAGATGGCGGGCATGAGGCTGTCCTGCTTCCGCTTATCCAGATCATGGGTGTTCAGGATAAGGAACACGCCGGTCACCGACTTGATGCGCAGGGTGCTGATGAGCTCCGGCGCGGCGGCTTCCAGCAGGGGATAGGCCGCGTCGCTGCTGCTGTCCAGCGTGCTCAGGCTGATCTCTCCCTCGTCCAGAAGCTGCTGGGTCAGGCCATTGATGGCATCGGAAAGGCTGGTCAGCTCCTGTGCATCGTGGAAGATGGACTGAAGATACCGGCTGCGGTTGTCCACCTGCATGGCAAGGATATCCTCGGCGTTCTGGTTCAGCTGGGGGCCAAGCCGGGTGGCGTGGACAGCAAAGATCAGCAGCAGGAACTCCACCGCCAGCACAGCCAGCAGGGAGAAAAGGATGGTGCCGAAGATAGAATGGCCCGGCTGAGGGGCCTTCTGGCTGTGCGGCTTGTGGTTCTGCATCTGAGGATCTCTCCTTTTGTGGTTGTTCCAAGGGCATCTCAGCCCGCAAAGGCGCTGAGAGCGGCCAGAGTCTGGTCGTACCAGGCATCAAAATAGGCATCGGTCAGGAACTCGGCTTCGGCTTCCTCGGGGGTCTGCCCGGCGGCCAGCCGCTCCAGCACCGTGGCATGGTCGGCAGTGACACGGTCCTCCAGCGCGCGCGCAGGGCATCCGGGAAGGCATGGGTGGTGTAGAGCTTGCTGCGATCGATGGCATCAATGGACAGGCTCAGCACTTTGTGGATACTCTCGGAGACCGTCAGGCCGCTGTTCTCAAGGGCGGACATGCTGTTGGCGGCATAGGTCACGGGCATATAGCCGGACTGCACCGAGAACTGCAGGTTGTTTTCCGGCTGAGTGAACCATTTCAGAAAGGCAACGCAGGCACTGATCTCGTCCTCGGTGCCCGGGATGACCACCATGCCGGCCCCCTGCTGGACGGCCACCGGCTCACAGCCTGCAAAGCTGGGGCAGGGCAGCGCGGCCATCTCGATGCCGTGGCTCTCGGTGTCGCTGGTCAGCACCTGGGTGGGGAAGAAGGAAGCGCTGGAGGAGGAACCGACATAGGCCAGCAGGCTGCCGATCTTGATATCGTCGCTGCGGAACCTGCCGCTGGCACTGCACCAGCCCTTGATGTAAGGGACATAGTAGTTATCCCACAGCTTGCGGAGGGTCGGCTTGTCAAAGTGCAGGGTCATCACGCCGTTCTCGGCATCAAAGATGGTCGTACCCAGTTCCTGTGCGCCGCAGAGCAGGTAATTGGTCAGCGCGTCGCGGCCATACAGGGCCTTGCCGTCGTTGGGCGCAGCCGTCTGGGCATCGGTCCAGTCGTAGTATTTGTGTGCGGCCTCGTTCAGCCCTTCCACGGTGGAAAGATCTGCATAGGTCACGCCCGTGGCCTCGGCAAAGGGGACAAAGTCGGTGACGTTCAGGTAGAGCAGCTCAGTGGACTTTGCTATGGGAAAGACCTTGAGCTCCCCGTTGTTCATCAGGTCACCCTCTTCGAGAAACCCGGCGATATAGGCAGACTTCTCTTTTTCGGTCAGGTAGGGGCTCAGGTCAACGGCAAGGCCCATCTGATCCAGCGTAAAGGCGGTGTCCGCGTAGGAGGAGACGATGTTGGGCAGCTTCTCGGCACCCACCTTGCCCTCGGCGGCGGCCAGCACGCTGGTCTCCAGGTCGTTCACGCTGCCCTGACTGGAGCTTTCGACCCGGATGTTCTTCTCTTTGCCCACGGTGGAGTTGAACTGCTCCACCAGCTGGTTGAAGCATTCCAGCTGATCGCCGTTGTAGTAGGTCCAGATCGTGATGGTGGTGGGCAGCTTGCTTCGGCCGCAGGCAGTGCCGCCCAGCGCCACGGCGGCGCACAGCAGCAGACTGACGGCAGAACGAAGGATTCGTTTCATTACATTATCTCTCCCATTCCGACAAAAACGGCTCACGGAAAAACGGCGCGTCCCGTCGTTTCTGAAATGATACCAGACGAAAACATTGTAACACTTTTTCGGGGCGGGGGCTACTGATTTTTGAAAAAACACCCGAAAGCAGACGAAAAAAGAAGGAATCTCTGGCCAGCGCTTCCATTTTTCGTAAAGTCCGGATATAATACAAGCATAAAATACAACAAAAAGAATGGGAGAGCTTATGGCACAGAAGAAGGACGAGGGCCTGAACGGCAACGAAAAGATCGAACAGGCAGTCTGCCAGTTACAGCAGGAGCCTACACAGGAGCAGCTGGCGCATACCCTGACCGTGATCCGGCGGAGGATGCGGGAAAACGGACAGGTCGTGGTGGCGGTGGAGCCGAACCCGGCCAGTGAGCAGATGCAGCTACGGGCCCTCCGCACGGCCGATGGGGCCAGCTGGTGGTATGCCTTTACCAGCTTTGAAGAGGAGATGAAGGGCGCGGAAGCGGTGCAGTCCACCTTTCTGGTGGAGTTTGAAAAGCTGTTGGATGCCGCACTGCAGGTGCCGGAGATCCAGGGCATCATCCTGAACCCCTGGAACCGCACCATCCAGCTGGACAAGACCCTGCTCCGGATCATCAAGGGATAAGCACGAAAGGGCCCGTCTGCCGCATTTTGGTGCGCGCAGACGGGCCCTTTTTATATGGTAAAGGAAGAAGGAGAATGGCAGATCAGGCTGCGTCGGTGCGGTTCTTCTTGAGCAGGCTCAGGATCACGGCACCCACCACGCTGCCAGCGGCCAGAGCCACGCAGTAGAGCAGGGCATGATCGACCACGGGGAACACGAAGATGCCGCCGTGGGGAGCGCGCAGGGCGCAGCCGAAGGTCATGGAGAGGGCACCGGCCAGCGCGGCACCGGCCACACAGCTGGGCAGGACGCGCAGCGGGTCGGCGGCAGCGTAGGGGATGGCACCCTCGGTGACGAAGCACAGGCCCATGACGTAGTTCACGATGCCGTTGCGGCGCTCGTCAGGAGTCCACTTCTTGGGGCAGAAGGTGGTGGAGAGGGCGATCGCGATGGGAGGAACCATGCCGCCCACCATGACAGCAGCCATGACCTCGTAGTTGCCGGAGGCCAGTGCGGCAGTGCCAAAGACGTAGGCAGCCTTGTTGAAGGGACCGCCCATGTCAATGCTCATCATACCGGCAACGATGGCACCCAGCAGGACTTTGGAGGTGCCGCCCATGGCGTTGAGGCAGTTGGTCATGGCGGTGTTGATCATGCCCATGACCGGGTTGATGCCGCACATCACGGCACCGATGATAAGGATGCCGCCCAGCGGGTAGATCAGCATGGGACGGATGCCGTTCAGGCTGGCGGGGAGCTTTTCGGTGATCTTCTTCAGGAACTCGACCACATAACCGGCCACGAAACCGGCCAGCAGAGCGGCCAGGAAGCCGCCGGAGATGCCGGTGGTCTCACCGTTGGCAAGGCCTGCAAAGTTGGTGCCGTTCATGGCCAGCACGCCGCCCGCAAAGCCCACGGCCAGACCGGGACGGTCGGCGATGGACATGGCGATGAAGCCTGCCAGAATGGGGAGCATGTAGCCAAAGGCGGCGCTGCCCACCGTCTTGAAGAAGGCGGCGATGGGGGTGTTCATGCCGAAGTTGGAGGGGTCGATGGTGTAATCGTCCAGCAGGAAGGCCAGCGCGATCATAATGCCGCCGCCCACCACAAAGGGCAGCATGTGAGACACGCCGTTCATCAGGTCTTTGTACACCTTGCGGCCAAAGCTGTCGCCGGAGGTCTCCTCCTCGGCAGCGGCGGCACCGCCCTTGGCGTGGTAAACAGGAACTTCGCCGTGAGCTACCTTTTTCAGCAGCTCCTCGGGCTTGTGGATGCCGTCATCCACCCGGGCAAACAGCACGGGCTTGCCGTCAAAGCGGGCGGTCTCCACATTTTTGTCTGCAGCCACGATGATACCGTCGCAGGCTGCGATCTCGGCGCGGGTCAGCACGTTCTTGGCACCATCGGAGCCGTTGGTCTCCACCTTGGTGGGTAGGCCCAGCTTGTCACCAGCCTTGGCCAGCGCCTCGGCGGCCATGTAGGTGTGGGCAATGCCGTTGGGGCAGGCGGTCACGGCCAGAATGTGGTAGCCGCTCTGGGGGATAGCCTGCTGGGTGAAACTCTCCTCACCGAACTGGGCCTCCTCCTGTGCGTCGATGAGGGCAAGGAATTCGGCGGGGGTCCTGGCGGCCTTCAGTTTTTCCACAAAGTCCTCGTTCATCAGCATCTGCATCATGCGGGCCAGCATATCCACATGCAGGCTGCCGTTTTCGGGGGCTGCAATGGCAAAGAGCAGGTCGGTCTTGCCGTCATCCTCGGCGTTGTACTGCACCGGGGTACTCAGACGCAGGGCGGCCAGGCTGGGCCGGGTGACCACATTCGTCTTGGCGTGGGGAACGGTGATGCCGTTGTCCACGTAGGTGGAAGCCTCATCCTCCCGGGCGTAGAGCGCCTTCTTGTAGGCTTCTGTGTCGGTGATGTTGCCGTGGGTGGCCTGCAGCTCTACCAGCCGGGAGAGGATCTCGTCCCGGTTGGAGGCCGCAGAATCCAGCTCGATGGACTTTGCGGTGAATAATTCCGTAATGCGCATAAGGGTTCTCCTTTCTCTCGTAGCGTCCTCACCCTCTCAGGCCGCTTCGCGTCCAGCTCTCCCGAAGGGAGAGCCCTTGGCAAAACCATCAACATAGCAATGACTGTCAAGACCTCCCACTTTGGGGGAGGTGGCATTGCGTCAGCAATGACGGAGAGGGTGAGCTGCCTTAAATTTGACCAAACAATTCTTCGATCTTTTCTTTCGTTGCCAGCCCAAGGCTGAACGCGGTGGCACTGCCGCAGGCGGTGCCCAGCCTGAGGGCCTGCTCATAGCTGCCGCTTTGCAGATAACCTGCCACAAAACCGGCCACCATGCTGTCGCCTGCGCCCACGCTGTTCACGACCTTGCCCTTGGGGCAGCCGATGCGGTGCACCTGTCCCTGCTCGTCCAGCAGCAGCGCACCGTCGCCCGCCATGCTGACCAGCACGTTGCGCGCGCCCTTCGCCTGCATCATCCTGGCGGCGGTGACGATCTCGTTATCGTTCGTCAGTTTTACGCCGGCGATCTCGCTCAGTTCGTGGTTGTTCGGCTTGATGAGGAACGGCTTATACCGCAGCACATTCACCAGCAAATCGCGGGTGGCGTCCACGACGGCACGGATGTCGCGGCCTTCCAGCCGGGCCAGGATGCGCTCATAGGTCGTCTGCGCCAGGCTGGCCGGGATGCTGCCCGCCAGAATCAGGATATCGCCCTTTTGCAGGCGATCGAGCTTTTCTTCCAACGCCTGCATGGCGCTTTCAGGGATGTCGGGGCCTGCGCCGTTCAGCTCAGTCTCCTGCCCGGCCTTGATCTTGACGTTGATGCGGGTCATGCCGTTTTCCAGATGCACAAAGTCGGTCTTGAGCCCCTGTGCCGCCAGACCGCGCTCCAGCCATGCGCCGGTCTCCCCGGCCACAAAGCCCAGTGCCACGCTCTCGCAGCCCAGCTGCGCCAGCACGCCGGACACGTTGATGCCCTTGCCGCCCAGCACGCAATCCTCGCCTTGGGCGCGGTTCACTGCGCCCACCTCCAGCGGTGCGTCCAGACGCACAACGTAATCAATAGCCGGGTTAAAAGTAACGGTGTAGATCATGCTTCTGCCTCCTTTACGAACGTATACTGCTTATATTTCGGGTTCGGGCAGCGGTTGGTCAGGATGGCACCGCCGTGCAGGTCCGTGATGACCGCCGGGTAAATTTTAGCAAATTTGGCGTCATCCACAAGGAACCAGCTTTCCCGGGCGCGGCGGACGGCAGCGGCCTTTACCGCTGCTTCCTCGGGGTCCGGGGTGGTAAAGCCCGCCTCCAGCGCCACGCCGTTGGCACCCATAAATGCTTTGGTGAAGTTATATTGCTGGATGCTGCTGACCGCCGGAGCGCCCACGATGGCTTCGGTCTGGGGGCGCAGCAGCCCGCCGGGAAGATACACCCGACAACCCTTCTGCGCCAGCAGCCGGGCGTGCGCCACGCCGTTGGTCACATAGGTGGCTTTGAGCGCCACACCCGTCAACGCCCGCACCAGCTCCAGCGTGGTGGTGCCTGCATCAATGAATACAAAATCCTCGGCAGCAATGAGCGCTGCGGCGGCTGCGGCAATGCTGCGCTTTTCGGCTACCGCCAGCGTCTCCTTAGCCTCCATGGTAGGCTCGTCTGCCAGAAAGCGGCTGTCCGGCAGGGTGGCCCCTCCGTGTACCTTGGTCAGCCTGCCCTGCCGGTCCAACTCGGTCAGGTCACGCCGGATCGTGGATTCGCTGGTGTGCAGCGCCTCACACAGCTGCTGCACCGTCACGGTGCGCTGCTCGTTCAGCTGCTCTAGGATCAGCGCAAAACGTTCCTCCGCCAGCATGGTGTCTTTTCCCTTCTTTCCTTCCCACGCCTGACCATTTCCGCACGGTCTTGGCGTGTTTTGGTTGTTTGCATCTTTATTATAGCAAAAATCTTATCAAAATCAATCAGATTCGGTCATTTTCGATCACAAAGAATTTTCATCATTTTTGTGCAGAATTTCCAACGCCTTGGATACAAGAGCTTTTTGCACGCAAAAAGACCACCGCACTTGTGTATGCGGTGGTCTTTTCTGCGTTTCTGTGACCGGTCGTGACCAGTTTTGGTGCTCCGGCTGGTTTACATCAGGCATCCGAGCGGGAGTAGGCGTTCTTCATCTGGCTGCTCAGCTCAAACAGCACCTTGTCCAGCGTGTCGGCGGCCTTCTCCTGCAGCATGGCGGCAATGGCGGTGTTGGCTTCCTCCCGCAGGGCGGCGCGGCTTGCGGCGTCCGGCTCGGCGGCAAGCTTTGCGTCGTACTGGTTCACCAGTGCGCGGGCTTCGGAGAGCACGGCCTCCTCGTAGCGCTCGAGGTGGAAGAGGGATTTATTATAGGAGGCGTCTGCCATGGCGGCAATCAGACGGCTGGTCCAGTAGAAGTTATCGGTGGACACAGTGCCGGTGGTGTTGGCCAGATACTCCGGAGTGCGCTCCACGTTGGCGTAGAAGGGCACCATGGTGTTGAAGGCGTTGGAGGCATAGGCCACCCACTCCACAGCGCTGGATTCCTCCGGCTGGTCGGGGCGCATCTGCAACAGCGCCATAAAGTCGTTGCGGTTGATGCCGATGGAGCGGTACGCGCCCTTTGCGGACTTGTCGCCGTAGCTCAGGTAGGGATCATAGGGGGTGCCCTGATAGTGGCTGGACAGCATATACTTGATGTCCTCCGGGGTCACCTTGCGCTCCGGCACCATGCACCACGGCAGGTCGTCGGACATGGGAGTGTAGTCGGCGTCGGCACCCTCCCACACCCATGTGCGGGGGTTGAGGTAGCGCAGCATATACCATGCGCGGGGGGTGTTGTAAACGTGGTCGGCATCATCGTGGCTGCCAAAGGCGTCCCGGGGGTTCAGCGCGCCGTCCAAAGAGAGGTCGAGGTGATTCTTGGCGATGAACTCCCGCAGGTCGGCAGAGCAGAGGTAGTTTTCCTGTGCGCCGAAGGCATCTTCCAGATCAAAGGTGTCGATGCCCAGCTGGTTGGGCATGACCACATACACATCGTCCGGCACGCGGCGTGCGATCCAGTGGTGGCCGCCGATGGTCTCCAGCCACCAGATCTCGTTTACATCCTGAAAAGCGATGCCGTTCATCTCGTAAGTACCGTACTGCTCCAGCAAGCTGGCCAGACGCAGCACGCCCTCGCGGGCAGAGTGGATGTAGGGCAGCACCAGATAGACGATATCCTCCTCGCCGATGCCGCCGGGCACCTCGGGCTGCTCCCCCCTGGCAGGCTGGTACACCACCAGCGGGTCAGCGCCCAGCACGCGGGGGTTGGAGGTGATGGTCTCGGTGGCGGTCATGCCGACATTGGCTGCATTGACACCGGCTGCGGCCCAGATCCCCTTGCCCTCCACGGCGTTGGGCATGGCGGTCATCCGCATGGGGTCACCGGGCAGCGGGATCTCCACATGGGACAGCACCGAGCGGTAGACCGCCGGATGCTCCTCAGGCTGGACCACCACGAATTTCTTTGCCGTGAAATGGCCGGAACCGGAATCGTCGTTGCGGGCGATCATGGTGGAGCCGTCATAGGATGCGTTTTTACCAACCAGAAGCGTTGTACATGCCATAATATCTTCTCCTCCGAATCGAAGTATTTGTCTCTCGGTTTGCCTTGACTGATTGTAATCCTTTTTGTTTCAAAAGGCAAGAGGGCTTACCGGAGCCGTTCCCCGTTTTCCTCCGGGGCCGGAGCAGCTGCCGGGGCGCAGTCCCGGCCAAAGTAGAGCGCCACCTCGCCGATCTTCTTTTTGCGCAGCAGGAAGAGAGTCGGGATAAGATAGATCAGGATCGAGAGCATCATGCTGGCATCATAGCCCGAAATGCTCTCGGCCACGTCCTCCGTGCCGTACAGGCCGCCCACCAGCATAGAGGCAATGTCCATGACCCCGTGCAGGAACACCGTGACCCACAGGTTGCCGGTGCGGAAATAGATGGCTGCGAACAGCGTGCCCAGCGATGCCGCAAAGACACACTGCATCAGCACACCGAAGGGAGCGCTGGACAGCAGATTGGTCAGGTGGGCCGCGCCAAACAGCAGGCCCGACAGCAGACAGGCTTTCCAGACCCCCGCCCTGCCGGTGCCGAAGCGCTCCAGCAGGCTCTGGGCAATGACCCCGCGGAAGAGGAACTCCTCCGCCACACCCACCAGTGCCATGCTCAAAAAGAAGCTGAAGATGCTGAACGCAGGCTGCAGCTGGCCATCCTCGGGCATCCCGAACATCAGCTTGGTATACAGGCTGTAACCGATGAGCACCAGCGGATACATTCCCACCAGCAGCCCGTTGAAAAAGCCGCTGCCCCGGCGGCGGAGCAGGTACATCTTACCGGTGCGGCCCAGAATGACCAACGCCACCACCATGCCCACCGCCTCCTGCACGGCGCTGAGGAAGTAGGAGTCCACCCGTTCCAGGTCCACCCCAAAGAGCACCAGTGCAAACACAATGAGATAGGATGCCAGCAGCAGGCTGCCCAGAAACAGCACCTCGGATAAAACGCAGAAGCCGACGGGATGCTTTGCGCGCAGACGTTTCAGCATAAAAATATCCTCCTGAATCTTAGTGGCTCTATTCTAACATACTTTGCCGGAAAGAGAAAGTTTTTGGCATTTTCTGCTCAGGCGAAAAATCTCAAAAAAAGTGTTGACAAGACCCGGGCCGTATAGTATAATATCCCTTGTCAGCGGCGAGGTTCAAAGCTGACGACAACAGAATGATGGGGATTTGCATAGTGGTAGTGCGGTAGACTCTGACTCTACTTGTGGGAGTTCGATTCTCTCATCCCCAACCAGTTACCGCAGCCGAATAAGTTGCGGTATTTTCGGGGCATAGCGCAGTTGGTAGCGCGCCTCGTTCGGGACGAGGAGGCCGTGGGTTCAAATCCCGCTGCTCCGATCGAAAAAGAGACATACTTCGGTGTGTCTCTTTTTTCTTTTTACAAAATTTTTTCTTGACACATTTCCCCTTTGGGAATACTCTTATAGTATCAGATATCCCCTGCTCTGCGGTGGGAAAGATCAAGAGGAAACGAGGGATTTGTGAGATGAAAAAACGTGTTGGCATCCTGACCTCCGGCGGCGACTGCCCGGGCCTGAACGCAACCATTCGCGGCGTAGCAAAGGCACTGTATGCCCGGATGGGTGATAATGTGGAGATCGTGGGCATCCTGAACGGCTACCACGGCCTGATCAACGGCGAGTACAAGGAGATGTGCGAGGATGACTTCCGCGGCATCCTGACACTGGGCGGCACCATTCTGGGCACCAAGCGCACCCCCTTCAAGCTGATGCGCGTGGTCGAGGACGACAAAATCGATAAGGTCGCGGCCATGAAAAAGACCTACAAGGACGCAAAGCTGGACTGCCTGCTCTGCCTGGGCGGCAACGGCACCCACAAAACCGCCAACCTGCTCTCGCAGGAGGGCCTGAACATCATCGGTCTGCCCAAGACCATCGACAACGATATCTACGGCACCGATGTGACCTTTGGCTTCCACACCGCTGTGGACATTGCCACCGAGGTCATCGACCGCATCCACACCACCGCCGGCAGCCACAGCCGCGTGATGTGCATCGAGATCATGGGCAACAAGGCCGGCTGGCTGACCCTCTACTCCGGCATTGCAGGCGGCGCGGATATCATCCTGCTGCCCGAGCAGCCCTACGACATCGACCGCGTCTGCGAGGCCGTGGAGCGCCGGGCAAAGCGCGGCTCCAACTTCTCCATCATCGCTGTGGCCGAGGGTGCTATGAACGTGGACGAGGCCAAGCTGAAGCGCAAGGAGTGGACCGCCAAGCGCGCCGAGGCCGGTTACACCACCGCCACCAACCGTATTGCCGCTGCCGTCCAGAAAAAGACCGGCATGGAGACCCGCGTCTGCATCCCGGGCCACATGCAGCGCGGCGGCAGCCCCAGCGCCTACGACCGCGTGCTGGCCACCCAGTTCGGCAGCTACGCCGCCAAGCTGGTGGAGATCGAGCAGTACGGCGTTACGGTGGCTCTCGTGAACAATCACGTCATCTCCAACCGTCTAGAGGATATCGCCGGTAAGACCCGCAATATCCCCGAAGGCTGCGAGCTCCTCACCGTGGCAAAGCGCATGGGAATCAGCTTGGGCTGAGAAATCTTTCCGGTATGACCGCAATCTTCTTCCCGGTTTATCCGTATTCCAAGTGTAACAAAACCTCGTGAAAGGAAGTGTCTCTCCATGAAAAAAATCCATAAGTTCTTTTCTAAAGATTTGCTCCATATTCTTGGTGCTGTTGGGATTTTTGTTGCTTTTCTGATTTCTATCGCCTATAAGCAAGTTGGAATCGGGGCACTCATAGCTGCGTGGCTTATTGCTATCGCAATTATCGGGGTAGCATGGATTACAGACATCCGCAAAGCAGACCTGCTGAAAAACGGAAAGATTGTTTCCGGAAAAGTTAATGCAGTAAAAAGGGTCCACATAAAATTCCACATGAGTACCTATCACCTTGCTGATGAAGATGTAATTTATCCTTGGGTGATCCGGTACCAATATAAGATTGGAAAAGACACTTATTATGGACAGTCCCATTGGTTTTGGTTCAATCCTCTCGTGAGCAAGGGAACACCTATAAAGGTGACTATTGATCCTCAAAACCCAAAAAGAAGCATTGTTGCTGCATGGGAAAGTTAATAGATTGTTTCTTTCCTCTATGATGACGGAAATTCCAAAGGAGCACAATCTCCTTTGGCACACGACTTTGGTACAAAGTCTAGTATGGTACACCTCGATAGAGGTGTACCGTTCCCAGACGCAAAAAGTCCCATGCCCAGCACTTTGGCGGTGCGGGCATGGGACTTTTTGCTTTTTAGACCTAGCGGAGTGAACAGTAACCAATCCTGACATCCAGTTGCCGTGTCATTTGTTGAATACTTTTTTACGAACAGTCTGCGGATGGACGTTCCCTCTTTTTCAATATACCGAACAAGAACTTACTTATTCTTGTACATTTCCTCGTAGTATTTCTGGTAATTGCCGCTGGTGATGTGCTCCATCCACTCCTCGTGCTCGAGATACCAGTCGATGGTCAGGACGATGCCCTTCTCGAACGGGGTCTCGGGGTACCAGCCCAGATCGTTCTTGATCT
>OHMY01000787.1_pt1 | contig 13635 bp, 13 predicted proteins | sample 1569381 | NCBI WGS metagenome assembly OHMY01 (sample SAMEA3879528, study PRJEB24766) | human gut metagenome | biome: human-associated habitat; feature: feces | place: USA | collected 1985/1987
CGGCGCCGGCGGCCGTTGTCACCGACGGCATCCGACCGCGGCACAAGCCAGCCCGCACAGCAAGGCCAACCATCTGTCAATCAGCGCCTTGCGCCCCGGGCGGCAAAACGGCCCATATTACCATGCGAAACCTACGGTTTTGAAAGCCCGAACGGCCTGTATTGGCGGCCTGAACGGCCCGTTTGCCAACAGCGGGCAAACAGCCGTGGCAGCCACCGCGGCAAAGGCGGGCGGAAGCCAGCGCAGCTACATGGCGTAACTATTCGTGCCTCCGGCGGCCAACCTGGCATCCACAGCCACGGCCCGCCGCAAAGATTGCCCTGCGGCCACCCGCAGCCCACGGGCTGGCGGGGCCGCAGACGGCGCTCAACCGCGCTTGGCGCCCTGGCCGGCAAGCCTGGCCTTGTGCGGCTGGCCGAACGGCATGCGCAAGCCGGGGGCAGGACGCCTATCGTTGAAAAGCTGCTTCAGCTGTCGCGCATTGAGCATGCCCTTGAACTTCTTGTAGTAGCTTTTCTTCACGTCAATCACCTTTTGCTGCGCTTCAAGCTCACGCTCTATGCCCTCAAGTATCTCCTTGTCGGTCTGGGCAGGAACCCTTGGCAGCGGCCGTGCGGCCCGACTTGCGGGCCTCGGCGAGCTCGCCCAAATACTTCTGGTATAGGGGCACGAACTCGGCACGGGCCCCGTCGCCCAGCATAAGCCTGTCGGCCACTGCCTCGGCCCTGCGCTGGGCCACCTGCTCCTTTGTCGGCTTCGCGTCCTTGTTGCCGTTGCCTTGCGCGACAGACGGCATCGCTGCCATGCACACCATGGCCAGCGCTATCAGAATTTTCTTCATGACTGTAGTCTCCTTTACCTTTAGTTAAGTTATACCATTACTGTAATGCACTGCCAGGCCACGCCAGCCGAACGCCCTGCACCGCCGGTACCATCACGCCGCATGCGCCCCGGGCCGCGTTTTCCTGTATGCTTTTTAGACTCGCCGGCCGGCGGCCTGTTTAACCGCGCCGGCCGTTTTTTATGATATTTTCAACAATGGCGGGCCAAGTCTTGCACACAAAAAGACGGCGTGTGCAATGATTTTCAGATAATTAATACAACGAACCATAAAATGGAACGAACGTTTCAATATGTCGGATATTATTGTTATTTTTGCACGAATTAAAACAAAATATACATGGACGAAGCAATCAAACAAATCGGGCAACGCCTTAAAGGACTCCGCGAGGTGCTCGACATACCGGCAGAAGAGGTGGCCGAACTGTGTGGCATCACCCTCGACCACTACCTGAAGATAGAAGCCGGCGAGGCCGACCCGTCGGTCTACCGCCTCTCGCGCATAGCCAAGCGCTACGGCATATCGCTCGACGTGCTGCTGTTTGGCGAAGAACCGCGCATGAGCGCCTACTTCCTGACGCGCAAAGGCCAGGGGCTGAGCGTCGAAAGGCGCAAGGAGTACAAGTACCAGAGCCTGGCCAGCGGGTTCCGCGGGCGCAAGGTAGACCCGTTTCTCACCCAGGTCGACCCGCTGCCGGGCGACCGCAAGTACAGCAAGAACTCTCACGACGGACAGGAGTTCAACTATATCGTGGAGGGACGGATGGAGATTACCATCGGCGACAAGGTGATGGAGCTCGGCGAGGGCGACAGCATCTACTTCGATGCCACACAGCCCCACTGCATGAGGGCGCTCGACGGCAAGCCCGTCAGGTTTCTCGTCGTGGTGATATGACGGGCACGGCCTGACGCAACCACACTCTCCACAACAAACTAAACGCTACGCAGCCGGGCGCAGGCCAAACGGCCTACCCGGCCGACGGACAGACAAATACACCAAGCAACAAGCAAAGAAGAAGAGATGATAGAAAGATTTCTAAAGCAAACTTCATTCGTTTCTCAGGATGACTACAAGAAAAACCTGGAGTTCATCGTGCCCGACAACTTCAATTTCGCATACGACGTGATGGACGCATGGGCCGAAGAACGCCCCGACAAGGTGGCACTGATATGGACAAACGACGAGGGCGACTGCCGCAAGTCGACCTTCGGCGACCTCAAGGAAGAGACCGACCGCACGGCAGCCTACTTCCAGCAGCTCGGCATAGGGCACGGCGACATGGTGATGCTAATACTAAAGCGCCGCTATGAGTTCTGGCTCTCCATGCTGGCCCTGCACAAGATAGGGGCCGTGGCCATACCCGCCACTCACATGCTCACCAAGCACGACATCGTATACCGCAACACCCGCGCCGGCATAAAGGCCATAGTGTGCGTGGGCGAAGACTACGTGCTCGAGCAGGTAAGCCAGGCCATGCCCGAAAGCCCCTCGGTACAGGTGCTCGTGAGCGTTGGGCCGAAGGTGCCCGAAGGCTTCCACGACTGGCACAGCGAGTGGGCCGTGGCCCCGGCTTTCGTGCGCCCGGCACACGTGAACACCAACGACGACACCATGCTGATGTACTTCACCAGCGGCACGAGCGGCGAGCCCAAGATGGTGGCCCACGACTTTCTCTACGCCCTGGGGCACCTCACAACCGGCGTTTTCTGGCACAACCTGGCAGAAGACAGCATACACCTGACCGTGGCCGACACCGGATGGGGCAAGGCCGTGTGGGGAAAGCTCTACGGACAGTGGTTCGCCGGCGCGGCAGTATTCGTGTTCGACCATGAGAAGTTCACCGCCGACAAGATACTGCGACAGATAGAGAAGCACCGCATCACGTCGTTCTGCGCCCCTCCAACGGTCTACAGGTTCATGATACACGAAGACTTCTCGAAGTACGACCTGTCGTCGTTGCGCTACTGCTGCACGGCAGGCGAAGCGCTCAACCCGGCCGTATTCGACAAGTTCGAGAAGCTTACGGGCATACGGCTCATGGAGGGTTTCGGCCAGACGGAGACCACCATGACACTGGGCACCATGCCCTGGACAACGCCGAAGCCCGGCTCGATGGGCCTGCCCAACCCGCAGTATGACATCGACCTGGTGAAGCCCGACGGCACACCATGCGAAGACGGCGAGAAAGGCGAGATAGTGATACGCACCGACAAGGGCAAGCCCATAGGGCTGTTCAAGGAATACTACCGCGATGCCAACCGTACCCACGAGGCATGGAACAACGGCATTTACTACACGGGAGACGTAGCCTGGAAGGACGAAGACGGCTACCTCTGGTTTGTGGGGCGCATCGACGACGTGATCAAGAGCAGCGGATACCGCATCGGCCCGTTCGAGGTTGAAAGCGCACTGATGACCCATCCGGCCGTACTTGAGTGCGCCATAACGGGCGTTCCCGACGAGATAAGGGGCATGGTGGTCAAGGCCACCGTCGTGCTGAGCAAGGCATGGCGCGACAAGGCGGGCGACGAGCTGGTCAAAGAGCTGCAGAACCACGTCAAGCGCGAGACGGCCCCATACAAGTATCCGCGCGTCATCGAGTTCGTCGACGAGCTGCCCAAGACCATCAGCGGCAAGATACGCCGCGTGGAGATAAGAGAGAAAGACAAGAAGAAGTAACCGGCCCGTGCCGCCACAGGCACAGGCCAACGACACAAAAAGACCAACGACAACGTGCGCTTAGTAATAAAGGTGGGCAGCAACGTGCTGACCCGCGACAACGGCAAGCTCGACATCACCCGCATGTCGGCCCTTGTCGACCAGGTGGCGGCACTCAGGGCCGGCGGCCACGAGGTGATTCTCGTGTCAAGCGGGGCCGTGGCCTGGGGCCACAAGCTCGGCAGCGTTGAGCAGCGCCAGCTGTTCTCCGCCCTCGGGCAAGCCAAGCTCATCAACCTCTACTACGACCTTTTCCGCGAATACCGCATACCCGTCGGCCAGGTGCTGACGATGAAAGAGAGCTTCGCAACAAGGCGCGAGTACCTCAACCAGCGCTCGTGCATGACGGTGATGATAGCCAACGGGGTGATACCGATAGTCAACGAGAACGACACGATAAGCGTCACCGAGCTGATGTTCACCGACAACGACGAGCTGTCGGGGCTCATCGCGGCCATGATGGACGCCGACGCGCTCGTCATATTGAGCAACATCGACGGCATCTACGACGGAGAGCCGGGCGCGCCCGGGGCCCGGGTGATAAGGCAGGTTGAGCACATACATACGGCAGGAAAAGAGCGGCTTCGGGCGGGGCGGTATGCTCACCAAATGCCACATTGCAAGGAAGGTGGCAGAAGAAGGCATCAGGGTAATCATTGCCAACGGCAAGCGCGACAACATACTTATCGACCTGCTGTCGCACCCCGAAGGCACCCTGCACACGGAGTTTACGCCCAACGCCGAGCCTGCATCAAACATGAAGAAATGGCTCGCCCACAGCGCGAGCTTCGCCAAGGGGCTTGTACATATCAACGACAAGGCGGCCAAGGTGCTACGCGGCGACCGCGCCGTGAGCCTGCTGCTGGTGGGCGTCACCGCCATCGAAGGCGAGTTTGAGGAGGGCGACATCGTGACCATCGCCGACGGCGAGGGCCGGCGCATGGGCGTGGGCCGCAGCGCCTACGGCAGCAACGACGCACGGAGGCTCATAGGAAAGCACGACGTGAAACCGCTCGTGCACTACGACTACCTGTGCCTCGACCCGCAAGAGTGACACGCCGGAAGCCAACCGCGCCTGCCGGCATCACATACACTGACACGACAAAGCAAAGACTATGACTCTTACAGACACATTCAAAAGCGTGAGAAGGGCTGCCGACACACTTGCCGACATGACCGACGATGAACGCAACGCGGTGTTGGCCGACGTGGCCGACGCCATCGTGGCCGGCAAAGAGCGGCTGCTCGCGGCCAACGGGGCCGACCTGGCCCGCATGGACAAGGCCAACCCGCTCTACGACAGGCTCCGGCTGACGGCCGAAAGGCTCGACGCCATTGCCGCCGACATGCGCAACGTGGCCCTGCTGCCGTCGCCGCTGGGCCGCACGAGCCACGACCGCACACTGCCCAACGGGCTGCACATAAGGCGCGTCAGCGTGCCTTTCGGCGTCATCGGCATTGTATACGAGGCACGGCCCAACGTCACTTTCGACGTGTTCGCGCTATGCTTCAAGAGCGGAAGCGCCTGCATACTGAAAGGGGGGAAGGATGCCGACAGCTCAAACCGCGAAGGCGTGGCACTGATACACGAGGCACTGCAACGCCACGGGGTCGACACGGCCGCCGTGCAGCTGCTGCCCTCGACCCACGAAGCCACAGCCGAGATGCTCGGGGCCACCGGCTACATAGACCTGTGCATACCCCGCGGCGGGCGCAAGCTGATTGACTTTGTGCGCAACACGGCACGCATACCGGTGATAGAGACCGGGGCCGGGGTGGTGAACACCTACTTCGACGCCTCGGGCGACCTCGAGATGGGGCGGCGGATAGTGTGCAACGCCAAGACCAGGCGCGTCAGCGTGTGCAACGCCCTCGACTGCCTTATCGTCCACTCGGCGCGCACTGCCGACCTGCCGCAGCTGTGCGAGCCGCTGGCCGGAAAGGGGGTGACGCTCTACGCCGACGAGCGCGCCTACGCGGCGCTAAGCGGGCGCTATCCAGACAGACTGCTCTGCCACGCCACCACAGAGAGCTTCGGCACGGAGTTCATGGACTACAAGATGGCCATACGCACGGTCGACTCTGCCGACGAGGCCCTGCAGCACATAGCGACCTACGGCTCGGGCCACAGCGAGTGCATCATAACCGAAAGCGAAGCCGTGGCCGAGAGATTCAGGCGCAAGGCCGACGCGGCATGCGTATACGTCAACGCCCCAACAAGCTTCACCGACGGGGCACAGTTCGGGCTGGGCGCCGAGATTGGCATAAGCACCCAAAAGCTGGGCCCGAGAGGCCCCATGGGACTGGAAGAAATCACCACCTACAAGTGGTTGATTGACGGACAGGGGCAGACAAGGCCGTAGGACGGGCCGCAGGCAAGCCACAGTAAACAACAGGAAACAACATTTAAACAGACAAGACATGAGAACATTCATCAACGTAGAAGACATCGGCGACCTTGGAAAGGCACTCGCCGAGGCACGCGAGATAAAGGACGACCGTTTCAAATTCCAGGCCCTTGGGAAGAACAAGACGCTCATGATGATTTTCTTCAACAACAGCCTGCGCACAAGGCTGAGCACGCAGAAGGCCGCAATGAACCTTGGCATGAACGTGATAGTGCTCGATGTCAACGCCGGGGCATGGAAACTGGAGACCGAGCGGGGCGTTATCATGGACGGCGACAAGAGCGAGCACCTGCTCGAAGCCATACCGGTAATGGGTAGTTATGCCGACATAATTGGCGTGCGCACATTTGCACGCTTCGAAAGCCGCGAGGCCGACTATATTGTGCAGCAGTTTGTAAAATACAGCGGACGCCCGGTGTTCGCCATGGAGACTGCCACAGTGCACCCTCTGCAGGCTTTTGCCGACCTCATTACGATAGAGGAGTACAAGAAAAAGCCGCGCCCCAAGGTGGTCATGTCGTGGGCGCCGCATCCCCGCGCATTGCCGCAGGCCGTGCCCAACAGCTTTGCGCAATGGATGAATGCGGCCGACGTAGACTTCGTGATAACACACCCGGAAGGCTATGAGCTCGACCCGAAATTCACCGGCAGCGCGCGCATAGAGTACAACCAGATGAAGGCTCTCGAGGGCGCCGACTTCGTTTACGCCAAAAACTGGAGTTGCCCCGGGGTGACCAACCCTGCCGACTACGGCAAGATACTGAGCCGCGACATGGGCTGGACCATCGACGCGGCGCACATGGCCGTAACCGACCACGGCAAGTTCATGCACTGCCTGCCGGTAAGGCGCGGCCTGATAGTAACCGACGACGTCATCGAAAGCCCCGACTCGCTGGTAATACCCGAGGCCGCCAACCGTGAGATTTCGGCCTCGGTGGTCATCAAGCGGATGCTCGAGAGCCTCTGACGCCACAGCAACCCAATACGAGTGCCCCGCATACCGCCGCCACGGCGTATGCGGGGCACTTGCGCTCAAGCAAGGCCCGGGGGCGATGCTTCGCCACGCCTCATGGCCGATACGGCCTGTTTTGCAATGCGAAACGTGCCGTATTGACTGTCCAAACGGCACGTTTTAAGAGCCCGAACGGCCCATTTTGCAAACTACTGCAAACCAGACCGTTAGCCTATCCATGCCCCGACCACACGCCAACAGGGCCGACGCCAACGGCAACCGCCGCCGGCGGACTGGCAGAGAGAGCAGGCAAGGCCGGCTGGCAACAACCAGACGGCGAGCCGCGGCAAACGAAAAAATCATGGATTTTGCTTTGAACTTTATCCCAGTTGCATTATCTTTGCATAAGATAAGCGGCACCCGGAAGATTCAGAGCAAGCTCACTTGCCGCTCTCTTGCTGCATCACTGCAACGCCAAACCGGCAATGGCGGCACCGGCGGAGCGCCCGCCGCCACGACAGGGCCGCCAAAGGCCCACTTAACACACAGCTTATGGTTTCATTTGAAAACGATTATAACAACGGGGCACACCCAAAGGTGTTGCAACGACTGGTTGAGACAAACGAGGAGCGGACACTGCCCTACGGGGCCGACCAATTCTGCGAAAGCGCAAAGGCCAAGATAATGGCAGCCTGCGACGACGAAGACGCCGTGATATTCTTCCTGACCGGGGGCACACAGACCAACGCCACCGTCATCGACTCTTTGCTCCGCCAATACGAGGGAGTGGTAGCCGCAGACAGCGGCCACATCAATGTGCATGAGGCAGGAGCCATAGAGTTCACCGGGCACAAGGTGATAACATTGCCCGGCCACGGGGGAAAGATGAGGGCGGAAGACCTGGACAAATACCTCGAAGACTTCAACAACGACGAAAACAACGCCCATTCGGTGTTCCCGGGCCTTGTCTACATCACCCTCCCAACGGAATTGGGAACCCTCTACAGCGCTGCCGAGCTCGACGCGATATACCGCGTTTGCCGCCGCAACAACATACCGCTGTATGTCGACGGGGCGCGCCTTGGCTACGGCCTGGCCGCCGACGGCAACGACATCACGCTGCCCTACCTTGCCCGCCACTGCGATGCGTTCTACATCGGGGGCACCAAGGCAGGGGCACTATGCGGCGAAGCCGTGGTGTTCACGCACGGAAACGCCCCGCGCAACTTCTTTACCATACAGAAGCAACACGGGGCGCTAATGGCCAAGGGACGCCTGCTGGGCGCACAATTCGACGCCCTGTTCACCGACGGGCTTTATTTCGACATCTCGCGCCATGCCATAGACATGGCCAAGAGAATGCGCATGATGTTTGAAAAGAAAGGTTACCGCTTCTGGATCGACTCGCCCACCAACCAGCAGTTTGTGATAATAGGCAACGACGACGTTGAGCGCCTGTCGCGCGACGTGCTGTTCACCCATTGGGGAAAGGCCGACGAAAGCCACACCGTCTGCCGCTTCGTGACGAGCTGGGCCACTACCGAGGCCGAGCTCGAACAGCTGCAGTCACTGCTCTGACAGTCGGAAGCAGCGCACCGACGTGCCATCGTAGGTCTCGACGGCCAGCTCCACCGAGTCGGCACGCAACGAGGCGCAGCCTATGCTGACGTAAGTCTTCGACGAATAGTACTGCGGCACGCCTCCCTGGTCGTGATAAAAGCGCAGGTAAGCGGTGCGGCCCCCGGCCTGGGACACACCGACGGAGTCGCACACAAGGCCCACGGTGTGCCTTGCCCCCTGCGGTCCGCCCTCGCCTACCTTTACGTAAAGCCCGATGTTGAGATACTTTCCCGACGGGCTGAGCCACACGCTCTCAAGGTCGACGGGGTCGGTGCGCACCGTGCCAAAAGCCGACGGAGGGTTTGGCCGCAGCACCGGCACCTGCACGATGCTCCTTGCCCGCACCGCCGTGCCGTCGGCATGATCATAATACAGTATGGCCCTGTAGAGCGTGTCGGCCTTGTCGGCCCAGTCGGCGCTCAGCGGCTGCTGCATTACGAGCGAGTCGCCGCCGTCGGTGACGGCATAGTCGACGGCAGAGGCTTGCGAAGTGTGCGCCTCGACAAAGTCGGCAGTGAGCATCGAGTATTCGCCGTCGCCACTGTCGTAGCTGTCCACCTGGCAAGCAGCGAGCACGGTTGCCAGCAAAAAGAGAATAGACTTCTTAATCATAATAATGTGGAAACATTGCGGCGGCGCCTTGACTTTGGAGCGAGGTGCCGCCGCTGATGGTTCAAACTGTAGCTGCCAATGCCGCCCTGTTGTTGCGCACGGGGTTGGCATACATCCTTAGAATGCACTCGCGCAAGAACGGCTCGTCCTTGCCCTCAAGCTCAATCCTGGCCAGCTGCCCGCCCACGTAATCTTCAAACACACGGCGCTCGGCCTCGGTGAAATGCTCGCCGTAGCCCTCGCCGGGCCACAATGTGTCGGCAGCCACATAGTTGCCGGCATACAGCCTGTAGTTGCTGTGAATGGCACGGTCTATGTGCCTGGCCACAGTGTCGAACAGCTCGCCCTTAGGCATGGCCGGGTCGAGCGTGTCGAGGAACGCGTCGATGCACGTCGAGCAGTGGTAGTGTATGCGCCCCTTGCGGCCCATGATGCCCGTCTGCATGCTCATCACGTCGTCGGCCTTGGTCTTCTTCCACCCCGGCACGTCGCGCCTGAGCTGGAACTCCATGGCCTTGAGATAGTCGCACGGGTCGTATTCATACGAAATGGCCAGCGGCACGATATGCAGCTGCCGCAGCCTTTCGATGGCAGAGCCGTCGCCCCCCATGGCCATCATCTTGAGCACAGACGGCTGTGTGCGGTCGTCGCTGTCCTTGGCCCGGCCCTCGCGCTGCGCAATCCAGATGTTGTCGTGCTTGCGGGCAATCACGTAGTGCATGTAGTCGGCCATGCGCTTGCTGCTGGCAAGCATCTCCCTGAGCCCGGCACTGCGCTCTACGATGAACGACTTGTTAAGCCTCACGAGGTCTTTTATCCACGGAGCGGCCAGCAGGTTGTCGCCTATTGCAATCTCGCAAGTGGTCCCGAAGCCAGCGTCAATCAAGAGCATGTCGAGCAACGCCGAGTCGAGCACGATGTCACGGTGGTTGCTCACGAAGGTGTAGCGGCTGGCCCTGTCGACAGCCGAGCAGTCCATGTCGCACCCGTCGCTGGCAGTCTTGACAAGCCTCTTGAGGAAACCATAGCAGAACTTCACCTGGAAGTCGAGGCACGACTTGCACTTCCTCACTTCCCCGGCCAGCGCCTCGAAGGGCACTCCCGGCACGGCTGCGGCCAGCACAGCCCTGAACTGCCCGTCGGCCAGCAGCCTGTCGTACGCTTCAGGCAGCTCTTCGGGCTCAAACGGCCTTATGGCGTCATAGCGCCTCAACTCATCATCCATGGCAGAATAAAGTGTTTGGGCCGGTCTCCGGTGGGCAGCCGGCGCGTTGTTGGCTTAATTAAACTGGTTCTCGACAATCTCCGTGAGCACTTCGGTCATGGTCATGCCGGCGGCACGCACCTGCTGCGGTATGAAGCTCGTGGCGGTCATGCCCGGCGTGGTGTTTATTTCAAGCATGTATATCTTGTCTACCTCTTTGCCGTCCTTGCCCGGCCCGCGGCCTATGATGTAGTCTATGCGGATGATGCCGTTGCAGTGCAGTATGTCGTAGATGTGGCTTGTGAGCTCCCTCACGCGGCGCGTGGTGTCCTCGCTGAGGCGCGCCGGGGTTATCTCCTGCACCTGCCCGTTGTACTTGGCGTCGTAGTCGAAGAACTCGTTCTTCGTCACCACCTCGGTAGCGGGCAGCACCACCGACCGCTCACGCGTCTTGTAGCATCCCACCGAAATCTCCGTGCCGTTGATGCAGGCCTCGACCATCACCTCCGGGCTCTCGAGCATGGCCTTGCGTATGGCCGGTGCCAGCTGGTCCTTGTTCTTCACCTTGGATATGCCGAAGCTACTTCCGTCGGCTGCCGGCTTCACGAAACAGGGCATGCCGATGCGTGCCTCCACCTCGTCGTCGCTCACAAGCTCCTCGTAGCCGCTGCGTATGAGCAGGCTGTCGGCCACGAGCACGCCGTAGCCGCGCAGATACTGGTTGAGCACGAACTTGTCGAAGGTCATCGCCTCGACAAGAACGCCGCTCGTGGAGTAAGGTATTCCAATCAGGTCGAAGTATCCCTGGAGCACTCCGTTCTCTCCCGGCGTGCCGTGAATGGTTATGTATGCATAATCGAAGAGCACGGCTTTACCGCCTTTCACAAACGAGAAGTCATTGCGGTCGATGGAGGCCGTGGTGCCGTCGCCGAGGTCGACGTGCCAGTCGAGGCCCTTCACGTCTACTATATATACATTGTATCGTTCCTTGTCGAAGAATGAGTAAAGCCCTTGCGCGGAGCGCATGGACACATCGTGTTCCGACGAATCGCCGCCGCAAACGATGGCGATGTTTCTCTTTATTTGTTTCATCGTTATATTGTTGTTATGTCATTGTTAGCGTTCATATACCTGCGCCACCTGTCAACAAGCTGCTCCATGTCGGCGGGCAGCTCCGAGGTGAAGTCCATCTGCCGCCCTGTGCGTGGGTGGACGAAGCCCAGCGTGCGCGCGTGCAGCGCCTGGCGCGGGCACAGCTTGAAGCCGTTGGCCACAAACTGGCGGTAGCTGCCCGTGCGCTCGCCGCGCAGAATCTCGGTGCCCCCATACCGTTCGTCGCCGAATAGCGGGTGGCCCTCATGCCTCATGTGCGCCCTTATCTGGTGCGTGCGCCCTGTCTCGAGGATGCACTCCACGAGAGTGACGTAGCCGAAGCGCTCCATCACACGCCAGTGGGTGACGGCGGCCTTGCCCACTTCGGAGCCCGGGGGGAACACGGCCATGCGCAGCCTGTCCTTGGGGTCGCGCCCGATGTTGCCCTCTATGGTGCCTGTGTCGGCGGTGAAGTTGCCCCACACGAGGGCGTTGTAGCTCCGGTGGGTGGTCTTGTTGTAGAACTGTGCGCCGAGCGATGTCTTTGCCTCGGGCGTCTTGGCCACCACCAGCAGTCCGCTGGTGTCTTTGTCGATGCGGTGTACGAGCCCCACCTGCGGGTCGTTGGGGTCGTATGAGTCGAGCCCGCGCAGATGCCAGGCCACGGCATTGACGAGCGTGCCGCTGAAATTGCCGCACCCGGGGTGCACCACCAGGCCCGCCGGCTTGTTTATCACCATGAGGTCGTCGTCTTCATACACCACGTCGAGCGGAATGTCCTCCGGCTCTATGGTGGTGTCGTAGTGCGGGCGGTCGAGCATCAGCGTCACCACCTCGCCCGGCCTGACCTTGTAGCTGCTCTTCACCGGGCGCCCGCCAACGTGGACGAAGCCCGCGTCGGCGGCTTTCTGTATGCGGTTGCGGCTTGAGTGCTGCAGTTTCTCGAAGAGGAACTTGTCGACCCTCACCGGCGCCTGCCCGCGATCCACCTCTACGCGGAAGTGCTCGTAGAGCTGCCCCTGCTCCGCCCCGGCGTCGCCATCGGGCTCCTGTCCCGGCTCAAGGTAGTCTATCTCGTCGTCGAATGTCATTGCGCTCCCTCCTTCCCTGCCTCCGCCTGGGTGGCGATGCCGCCCTGGGCCTGCGTCTCGCCGGCCTGTTCGCCCACCACCTCAAAGTCGTCTTCGCCGCCGTAGGTCACTGTCACCTCAGCCGGGTCTACATAATTTATGTCCATCAGGCTGTCGTCATACGTGCCGCTTCCCACCATAAGCGTCAGCGGCACGTCGATGGGCACGCGGTCGCCCATGCCTACCCGCCGTCCGCGGGCCTTTATCCCGTACACCCAGTCCTTTTCGCCTGTCACCTCTTCGGGCGGCGTCAGGCGGAAGCCCATGGCCTTAAGCCGGGCCTCGGCCTCGCGCACACTGCTGTTGTCGGCTATGTCGGGTATCGTCAGCGTGGGCGTCGACTCCGAGTTGACCGTAAGGTAAACCATGCGGCCCGATTTCACGCGCGCGCCCCCTATGGGCGTCTGCAGCAGCACGCAGTCGGCGGGCATGCGCTTGTTGTAGCCGGTGTCGGCCACCGCCACCCTCAGTCCGTTGCTCTCTATCAGCGCCCGGGCCTCGTTGAAGCCCATGCCCCTGACGTTGGGCACAGGTATCTCCTCGCCGTGGTGGGTGTAGACGTCGAGGCCGTACTTCACTCCGAAGCACAGCACCGCCACCACCACAGCCATGGCCAATAGGTTGCCCCAGAGCCGCCTGTCGAGGAACTTGCCGAAAAACTCTTTTGACTTCATTGCTTGATATCTGTGTCATTGCCGTGACTTCACTTGCCGTTGGCCCGCACCTCACGGCCTGTGCTGCCGGCCATCAACCCGCATGAGCCTTGCCGGCGGGCCACCGGGGTCGTTGCCCCCGCCGCCTCCGTCGCTCACGGCTTGCATCATGCAAAGATAATGCTTTTGGCTCTGACAGCAAAACAATTGGCTGTTTTTGTGCCTCGGCGGCTGCCAAAAGGGCGTGGCCGGGCTGTGCGGGAGTGCCCCGGTGGCCGGCATAGCCGCCGCGGGCAGCCCCACGGGTAGTGGCCGCAGCCTTACGGAGGGCCGGATTGGGGCATGCGATGTTGGAAACAAATATTGACAAATGGGGCACTGCGGCCACCCGCCGTTGCCAAATGG
>OHMY01000802.1_pt1 | contig 13406 bp, 9 predicted proteins | sample 1569381 | NCBI WGS metagenome assembly OHMY01 (sample SAMEA3879528, study PRJEB24766) | human gut metagenome | biome: human-associated habitat; feature: feces | place: USA | collected 1985/1987
GAAAAGAAATCTATCCTCGAAAATCTTCTCCTAATCTGAAGCAGGTTATTTTTTTCACGTTACTTAAGCCCGGCCACAGTCGATTGTGGCCGGGCTTTTCAGAACATCGGGCGACAAAAAAGGAGATTCGTATTTCTACGAACCTCCCGATAATTATTATGAAGGTAACCTGCTAAAGGTCATTCATTTCCTTGAGATAATCCTCCTTGCTGCTTACTACGATATCCTGGAATTCCTTCTGGCCTGTGCCGGCTGGAATGAGGTGACCGCAGATGACATTCTCTTTCAGACCTTCGAGGTCATCGACACGGGCGCGGATTGCGGCCTCGCTGAGAACCTTGGTAGTCTCCTGGAATGATGCAGCAGAGATGAAGCTGTCAGTCTTGAGGGCTGCTCTAGTGATACCCTGGAGAACCGGGCTTGCGGTAGCAGGTCTTGCCTCGCGCACTGCCATCATCTTGAGACCCTGTCTCTCGAGTGAAGAATTCTCGTTTCTCATCTCTCTTGCCGGAATGATGTCACCAGCTCTATAACGCTGTGAATCACCAGCTTCGAGGACGTAGAACTTGCCATAGATATCATCATTGGTATCCATGAATCTCCACTTGTCGACAAGCTCCTCAGGAAGGAATTCGGTATCACCCGGATCATTGACCTGAACCTTTCTCATCATCTGTCTTACGATGATTTCGAAGTGCTTGTCATTGATCTTCACACCCTGGAGACGGTAAACTGCCTGAACCTCATTCACAATGTATTCCTGAGCCTTGACAGGTCCGAGGACATTGAGGATGTCGGTAGGAGAAATTCCGCCGTCAGAAAGACGTGAACCGGCTCTTACGTAGTCGTTCTCCTGAACAAGAATCTGCTTGGTAAGAGGAACGAGGTAATGTTTCTCGATACCGGACTTGTTCTTGACGATGATCTCACGGTTACCTCTCTTGATCTTGCCCATGAGCACCTCACCGTTGATTTCGGAAATACATGCAGGGCTTGATGGAGTTCTTGCCTCGAAGAGTTCGGTCACACGAGGAAGACCTCCGGTAATATCGTTGGACTTGCCGATTGCACGAGGTATCTTGATGATGATGTCACCGACCTTCACCTTCGCGCCGTCGCTGACGGTAACGTGAGCGCCTACAGGCAAGTTGTACTGCTTCAGAAGTTCGCCGCCGTCGCCGATTACAAGGATTGAAGGGTTCTTCGTCTTGTCCTTGGACTCGATGATGACCTTGTCCTTATTATTGGAGAACTCGTCAGCTGACTCCTCGCGGAATGTCGCGCCGGAAATCATGTTGTCGAAGCGTGCGATACCTGAAGTTTCTACAATCGTGATAGCGTTATATGGATCCCATTCGCAGATGAGGTCACCCTTCTTCACGCTCTCGCCATCCTTCTTGTACAATACTGAACCATAAGGAACATCGTATGTAGAGAAGGTGATGCCTGTATTCTCATCGACGATCTTGAGTTCAGTCATACGGCTGACAACCACTTCCTCAGCCTCACCGAGGTCATTGACTCTCTGCAGGGTCCTGAGCTCTTCGAACTGGAGCTTGCCGTTGTACTTGGACTCGATGGATGAATCAGCAGCGGTGCTGGATGCAGTACCACCGACGTGGAAGGTACGGAGCGTAAGCTGTGTACCAGGCTCACCGATAGACTGTGCAGCGATAACGCCGACGACTTCACCTTTCTCGACCATCCTGCTGGTAGCAAGGTTACGCCCGTAGCACTTCGCGCAGACACCCTTACGTGACTCGCAGGTAAGCACTGAACGGATCTCTACCTGCTCGATAGGGAGAGAGTCGATAAGGTTTGCCGTAGCCTCGCGGATTTCCTCGCCTGCCTTGATGATCAATTCACCCGTGATAGGGTTGAAGATATCATGTACGGAGGTTCTACCGAGAATTCTCTCGCCGAGTGATTCTACGACTTCATCCTTATTCTTGATAGCTGTAGCGATAAGACCTCTGAGGGTACCGCAATCCTCTTCGTTGATGATGACGTCATGAGAAACGTCCACCAGACGACGGGTAAGGTAACCTGCATCGGCAGTCTTGAGGGCGGTATCGGCAAGACCCTTACGTGCACCGTGGGTAGAGATGAAGTACTCGAGCACTGTCATACCCTCCTTGAGGTTGGAAACGATAGGGTTCTCGATAATCTCGGCACCTGCAGCACCGGACTTCTGAGGTTTTGCCATCAAGCCTCGCATACCGCAAAGCTGTTTGATCTGCTGTGTGGAACCACGGGCTCCTGAATCCAACATCATGTATACAGGGTTGAATCCCTGCTGGTCTGCTGAAATCTGTTTCTCGACGATTCCCGTAAGTTTGTTGTCAATGGATGTCCACAGGTCAATAACCTTGTTGTAACGCTCGTTGTTGGTGATGAAACCCATCGAGTAGTTGTTCTTGATGTCCTCCACCTGCTTGTAGCCCTCATTGATGAGGTCGTATTTCTCAGGCGGTACGAGAACGTCGCCAAGGTTGAATGAAAGACCTGCACGGAATGCACGGTCATAACCGAGATTCTTGATATCGTCAAGGAAGTGGGCAGTTCTGGAAACGCCGGTATTCTTGATGACCTCGGTAATGATTTTTCTCAATGCTTTCTTTCCGAGTACGTCATTGACGTAAGGAACTTCCTGCGGAACGAACTGGTTCACGATGATTCGGCCTGCAGTGGTTTCCACCATCTGTGTGCCAGCCTCAGGATTGCTCTTGTCCTTAGGGAGTCTCACCTTGATCTTGGCGTGGAGTGCAATCGCACGCTCGTTGAGAGCAACGATAACCTCTTCCGGACCATAGAATGACATACCCTCGCCCTTTGCACCAGGTCTGATCTTGGTAATGTAGTAAAGACCGAGGACCATATCCTGTGAAGGCACGGTGATAGGAGTTCCGTTCGCAGGGTTCAAGATGTTCTGTGAACCGAGCATGAGGAGCTGAGCCTCCATTACGGCAGCATTGCTGAGCGGAAGATGGACTGCCATCTGGTCACCGTCGAAGTCCGCATTGAACGCGGTACAAGCGAGCGGGTGCAGCTGGATAGCCTTTCCCTCTATCATTCGCGGCTGGAACGCCTGGATACCGAGTCTGTGAAGTGTAGGTGCACGGTTCAAAAGTACCGGATGACCTTTCATCACGTTCTCGAGGATATCCCAGATGACCGGATCCCTTCTGTCGACAATCTTCTTCGCAGACTTGACGGTCTTCACGATGCCGCGCTCAATCAGTTTTCTGATGATGAACGGTTTGTAAAGCTCGGCCGCCATGAACTTAGGCAGACCGCACTCGTGCATCTGGAGCTCCGGACCGACGACGATAACTGAACGTGCAGAATAGTCGACACGCTTACCGAGGAGGTTCTGACGGAAACGTCCCTGCTTACCTTTAAGGCTGTCTGACAATGATTTGAGTGCCCTGTTGGATTCACTCTTGACTGCGCTGGACTTCTTGGAGTTGTCGAAGAGTGAGTCTACCGCTTCCTGAAGCATACGCTTCTCGTTTCGGAGAATGACTTCAGGAGCCTTGATCTCGATGAGCCTCTTGAGACGGTTGTTTCTGATGATGACCCTTCTGTAGAGGTCATTGAGGTCTGACGTGGCAAACCTTCCACCATCGAGAGGAACGAGCGGACGCAGATCCGGCGGAATTACAGGAATGACTTTCATGATCATCCACTCCGGACGGTTCACGCCCTTGGACTCCTCGAACCACTTCACGACGCTGAGCCTCTTGAGCAGTTCGGCCTTTCTCTGCTGGGAATTCTCCCTTGCCATCGCCTCACGAAGTTCCTTCGCGAGAGCATCGATATCGATTTCCTTCAGAAGGTCATAAACACCTTCTGCACCCATCTTGGCAACGAACTTCTGCGGATCGTCGTCAGCAAGGTTGTCATTCTCAGGAATCCTTGCCAGAATATCGAGATATTCATCCTCTGTAAGGAGGTCGAGCTTGTGCAGCCCGCTGTCACCAGGATTGATGACAATATACTTCTCATAGTATATTACAGCCTCCAGCTTCTTGGCTGGAACACCAAGAACAGCGGAAATCTTGTTAGGAGCAGACTTGAAGTACCAGATGTGGGCAACAGGAACAGTCAGGGCAATATGTCCCATCCTCTCCCTTCTTACCTTCTTCTCGGTAACTTCCACACCGCACCTGTCGCAGACGATTCCACGATAACGGATTCTCTTGTACTTGCCGCAATAGCATTCGTAGTCCTTGGTAGGACCGAAAATCTTCTCGCAGAAAAGGCCGTCGCGCTCAGGCTTGTAGGTCCTGTAGTTCACCGTCTCCGGCTTCAGGACCTCTCCATGGGATCTGTCGATAATGTCCTCAGGAGATGCAAGCGAGATGCTGATTCTCTGGAAGTTGCTCCTTACCTTATTATCTTTGTTATTGAAAGTAGGCATATTATATCAATTCAAATTGATGGTAATTAATCAAGAGTCACTTTAAGTCCGAGACCTCTGAGCTCGTGCAGGAGCACATTCAGAGATTCAGGGATACCCGGTGTAGGCATCGGTTCGCCCTTGACGATAGCCTCGTAAGTCTTGGACCTTCCTGAGACATCATCGGACTTGACAGTAAGGATTTCCTGAAGTGCGTTTGCTGCGCCGAATGCTTCGAGCGCCCACACCTCCATCTCTCCGAAACGCTGTCCTCCGAACTGCGCCTTACCTCCGAGAGGCTGCTGAGTAATCAATGAGTATGGACCGATGGATCTGGCGTGCATCTTGTCGTCAACCATGTGACCGAGTTTGATCATATAGATGATACCGACCGTAGCAAACTGATCGAACCAGTCACCTGTACCACCATCTCTCAGATGTGTGCTGCCATATCTAGGAAGACCTGCCTTGTCAGTGTAGTTGCAAATCTCATCAAGGCTCGCACCGTCGAAAATAGGTGTACTGAACTTCAATCCGAGTTTCGCGCCTGCCCATCCGAGAACTGTCTCGTAAATCTGTCCGAGGTTCATACGTGAAGGCACACCGAGAGGGTTCAGGACAATGTCCACAGGAGTACCATCCTCAAGGAACGGCATATCCTCCTCCCTTACGATCTTCGCTACGATACCCTTGTTACCGTGACGTCCGGCCATCTTGTCACCGACGGTAATCTTTCTCTTCTTGGCAATGTAGACTTTTGCAAGCTGCATCACGCCGTTGGAAAGTTCGTCACCAATCTTGACCTTGTCGAGAGCTCTCTTGTTGGCTGCTGCTGCCTCTTTGTAAGCGATGCAGTAGTTGTTGATGAGATCACGGATCATTCCGTTGGTCTTTTCGTCATCCGTCCACTTGTTGGAGTTGATATTGTCGAAATCGGAGATGCTCCTGAGCATTGCGGTAGTGATTTCCTTACCTTTCGGTATAATCTCCACGCCATACAGGTCGCTGATTCCGGCGCTCTTCTTGCCGTCGGCAAGAACAACAAGTTTCTCGAAGAATTTGGCGTACAATGACTCAGCCTTCTTGTTGAAGTCTTCTTCAATGCTTTCGACACGCAACTTCAGCTCAGCCCTTGCACCCTTGCGGTTACCTTCTTTCGCAACCTTCGCATAAAGCGCTGTCTTGATGACAGTTCCGCTAAGTGAAGGATTGGCCTTGAGTGAAGCATCCTTCACGTCGCCGGCCTTGTCGCCGAAGATGGCACGGAGAAGTTTCTCCTCCGGTGAAGGGTCGCTCTCTCCCTTAGGAGTGATCTTGCCGACCATGATGTCGCCCGGCTCGATATGAGCACCGACTCTTACGATACCGTTCTCATCCAGGTTTTTGGTAGCGTCTTCGCTGACATTCGGGATATCGGAAGTAAGTTCCTCCATACCACGCTTTGTCTCACGGACTTCGGTAATGTATTCGTCAACATGGACTGATGTAAGGATATCCCAACGTACCATCTTCTCTGACAGCACGATAGCATCCTCATAGTTGTAACCCTTCCAAGGCATGAACGCTACCATGAGGTTTCTTCCGAGTGCGAGCTCGCCGTTCTGGGTAGCATAACCCTCGGTCATGACCTGACCTGCAACCACCTTGTCGCCCTTTCTTACGATAGGCTTCAGGCAGATTGTTGTGCTCTGGTTCGTCCTTCTATATATAGGAAGGTGATATACGGTGATATCCGGAGAGAATCTCACGAATTTCTCGTCATCCGTGCAGTCATACTTCACATGGATTTCATTTGCATCCACGTAAACTACCTCACCGGCCCTCTCGGCCATTACCTGTGTCCTGGAGTCGATGCAGACTCTCTCCTCAAGACCAGTACCTACGATAGGAGACTGAGGTTTGAGAAGCGGAACGGCCTGACGCATCATGTTAGCACCCATCAATGCACGGTGGGCGTCATCATGCTCAAGGAACGGAATAAGTGACGCTGCCACGGAAGCCATCTGGTTAGGAGCAACGTCCATGTAGTTGACCTCTTCTTTGGACACTACAGGGAAATCGGCCTCAAGACGGCACTGGATTCTGTCTTCCTCGATAGTTCCGTCGTCCATCTTCACATTGGCAAGAGAAACGAGCTTGTCTTCCTCCTCCTCGGCGCTCATGAACTTCCAACCGGCATCGGAAAGATCTACCTTTCCGTTTTCAACCTTGCGGTAAGGAGTCTCAATGAATCCGAGGTCATCGATCTTCGCATAAACGCAAAGAGATGAGATAAGACCGATGTTAGGTCCCTCAGGAGACTCGATAGGACAAAGTCTTCCGTAATGTGTATAGTGAACGTCTCGAACCTCGAAACCTGCCCTGTCTCGTGAAAGACCTCCGGGACCCAACGCAGAAAGACGACGTTTATGCGTCACCTCGGCAAGAGGGTTGGTCTGGTCCATGAACTGAGAAAGCTGGCTGGTACCGAAGAATGAATTGATCACTGAAGACAATGTCTTCGAATTGATCAAGTCGATAGGGATGAACTGTTCGCTGTCCCTGACGTTCATTCTTTCGCGGATTGTCCTCGCCATTCTGGACAGACCTACGCTGAACTGGTTCGCAAGCTGCTCACCTACAGTCCTAACACGTCTGTTGCTCAAATGGTCGATATCATCCACGGTAGCTTTTGAATTGATAAGCTGGATGAGATATTTGATGATCTCGATGATGTCGGTATTCGTGAGGACACGAAGTTCAGGGTCTGTCGTCAGGCTGAGCTTCTTGTTCAAACGGTAACGGCCGACAGCTCCGAGGTCATATCTCTTCTCGGAGAAGAAGAGTTTGTCAATGACATCGCGGGCGGTTGCCTCATCAGGCGGTTCCGAGTTACGCAACTGCTTGTAGATGTAATAAACTGCTTCTTTTTCCGTATTGGTCGGATCCTTCTGCAGAGTGTTGTAGATGATGGCATACTCATTGTCACTTGACTCATCCTTCTGGAGAAGGACAGTCTTGACCTCTGCATCAGTAAGTTTCTGGATAGTCTCCTCATCGATGATCTCACCTCTTTCGACAACAGGTGTAGTACGCTCGATAGGAATGACTTCTCCTGTATCTTCGTCCACGAAGTCCTCATTCCAAGTTTTCAGGACCTTGGCTGCAAGCTTTCTGCCCATATTGGCCTGAAGATTCTCAGGCGTAGCGTCAACTTCCTCCGCAAGACCGAAGATATTGATGATATCCTTGTCCGCATCGAAACCGATTGCCCTGAGCAATGTGGTTACAGGAAGCTTCTTCTTACGGTCGATGTAAGCATACATGACATTGTTGATGTCAGTTGCGAACTCGATCCATGATCCCTTGAAAGGAATGATTCTGGCAGAGTAGAGCTTGGTTCCGTTCGCGTGCAATGTCTGGTCGAAGAACACGCCCGGAGACCTGTGGAGCTGTGATACGATGATTCGCTCTGATCCATTGATCACGAAGGTACCGCCAGGTGTCATGTACGGAATATTTCCGAGATATACATCCTGAACCTTGGTATCGAAGTCTTCGTGCTCCGGATCGCTGCAAGAAAGGCGGAGTTTTGCCTTCAGAGGAACGTTATACGTCAGACCTCTCTCAAGACACTCTTCAATCGAATACTGAGGCGGATCGATGAAATAATCGATAAACTCAAGCTTGTAGTTGTTCCTCGTATCTTCGATCGGAAATATTTCCTGGAATACTTGGTAAAGACCTTCGTTTTTTCTGTTTTCAGGGGTGGTGTCAAGCTGGAAGAAATCCTTGAATGATTTCAGCTGCACCTCAAGAAGATCCGGATAATCCAGGATTTTTGATGTGGCGAAATTTATTCGTTTATTGGTAGTCTTATTTGACATATTCTGCCTTTGAAATAGAGAAAAACTTAAATACGACAAAAAGGTTTAGAGCCTACTGACGGCTCTAAACCTGATTTCGATCCCATCTAGGGGCGAAGCGAAGTTATTTAACCTCAACTTCAGCACCAGCTTCCTCAAGAGTAGATTTGATCTGCTCTGCTTCTGCCTTAGATACTTTCTCTTTCAAAGTTGCACCTGGAGCCTTGTCAACAAGTTCCTTTGCCTCCTTAAGGCCGAGGCCGAGGAGATCCTTGACAGTCTTGATAACGTTAAGTTTAGCGTCACCAGCTGACTTGAGGATAACGTCGAACTCTGTCTGCTCTGCTGCTGCAGCCTCGCCGCCAGCAACTGGAGCTGCAACTGCAACTGCTGCTGCAGCTGGCTCGATACCGTACTCTTCCTTAAGAACCTTAGCAAGTTCCTGAACGTCTTTTACAGAAAGGTTAACCAACTCTTCTGCAAGTGCTTTTACATCTGCCATAATAAATGATAATATTTAAATTGTTTATACTTATTTCTCTTCTTTTTCTGAAAGGGTCTTGACGATTCCTGCGAGTTTGTCGCCTGCTGACTGAAGAGCAGAAACAACGTTCTTCGCTGGAGACTGGAGAAGACCGATGATGTCTCCGAGGAGTTCCTCTTTGGACTTGATGGATGCGAGCTCTTCGAGCTTGTCAGCACCTACGAAAGCGCACTCCTGAACGTATGCACCTTTAAGTGCAGGTTTCTCGAAACCATCTTTCTGGAACTTCTTGATGAGCTTTGCAGGAGCATTTGCAACCTCTGTGTACATGATTGCAGTGTTTCCCTCAAGTGTGCATGCAAGAGTATTGATTTCCTCGTTATTCAGTTCTTTGATAACGTGATGGAAGAGTGTGTTCTTTACTACTGTAAGCTTGATGCCGGCCTCGAAACAAGCGCGGCGGAGCTTTGTTGTCTGTTCAGCATTGAGACCGGAGATATCGGTAATGTAGAAATTAGGAGTCTCATTGATCTGTGCTGAGATAGATTCAATTATCTGGGCTTTCAATTCTTTTCTCATAACATTGAATTTTTATTATTCAGCACTGAATGTCTTGATGTCGAGTTTGATACCCGGGCTCATTGTGGTGCAGATAGCTGCGCCTTTGAGGTATGTACCTTTAAGAGTCTGTGGCTTCAACTTGAGTATTGCTGACATTACAACCTTTGCATTGTCATAAATCTGCTCAGGAGTGAAAGATGCCTTTCCGATAGCAGCGTGGATGATACCGGTCTTGTCAACCTTGAAATCAATCTTACCTGCCTTGACTTCCTTTACAGCGTTGCCTACGGCCATTGTAACGGTACCAGTCTTAGGGTTCGGCATGAGTCCTCTAGGACCGAGGATACGACCGATGATACCGACCTTTGCCATAACAGATGGAGTACAGATGATAACGTCAACATCAGTCCAGCCGCCTTTGATCTTCTCGATATACTCGTCGAGACCAACATAGTCTGCACCAGCCTCTTTAGCCTCAGCCTCCTTGTCAGGAGTACAGAGTACGAGGACTCTTGTGACCTTACCTGTTCCGTGAGGGAGTGAAACCACGCCACGGATCATCTGGTTAGCTTTACGAGGGTCTACACCCAGGTTTGCGATAAGTTCAACAGAAGCGTCGAATTTGGTATATGTAATATCTTTAAGAATACCGCATGCTTCTGAAAGTTCGTACTGCTTGGACGGATCATACTTTGCCAAGGCAGCCTTCATGTTCTTTGAAATCTTGCTCATAATGCATGTGAATTATTAAAGGTCAGCCGGGAATGTTCCGGTTACTTTGATACCCATACTTCTCGCTGTTCCGGCAACCATCGTCATAGCTGATTTAAGTGTGAATGCGTTCATATCAGCCATCTTGCCTTCAGCAATTGTCCTGATCTGATCCCATGATACACTTGCAACCTTCTGTCTGTTAGGTTCACCTGATCCCTTCTGGATCTTGGCAGCCTCTTTAAGAGATACCGCAACTGGCGGCTGCTTTACAACGAAAGTAAACGACTTGTCTGAGAATACTGTGATGACAACTGGGAGCACTTTTCCTGCAGAACCCTGGGTTGCTGCATTGAACTGCTTGCAGAAGTCCATAATATTCAGACCTTTAGAACCGAGAGCCGGTCCTACTGGTGGCGCAGGATTCGCTGCTCCGCCTTTGATTTGGAGCTTAATGAATCCGGTTACTTCTTTTGCCATGATTTTATTCTTTAGTTACTTGATTAAAGTTGAGCTCAAGCAGAGTTTTTCTGCCGAAGATCATAACTATTACCTTTATTTTGCTTCTGTCGACTGCAATCTCATCCACTGTACCATCGAAACCACTGAACGGTCCGTCAGTAATCTTGACAGAATCGCCGACCTGATAGTCTACTTCGGTTTCTGCCGCGGTCACTGTCTGTTCGTCCTGCTGACCCAGAAGTCTCTTGACCTCCTCGTCGCGTAGCGGAACCGCTACCTTCTCTCCCTGGCTCTTGGAATCATCAGATTTCTCTGAAAGGAATCCTGCCAGACCGGGAATCACGTGACTGCGGATAAGGTAATCGGAATCCTTGCCAAGTTCAGCCTCAATAAAAACATAGCCCGGGAAAAGAATCTTCTCTGTAGCAACTCTTTTTCCGTTCTTGACTGTGTATTTTTTCTCAAGGGGAACAAGAACCTGCGAAATCTCTTTCTGCAAATCAGTGCTCCTCTCGATCTCTTTATCGAGGTACTCTTTGACTTTCTTCTCTTTGCTTCCTGCAGTCCTAAGGACGTACCATTTTTTCTCGCCCATGGTAATGATTAAAAAATTACAACGTGTAGATTGCTGTCATCAGATACTGGAAAATGTAGTCAATGACGAAAAGCACAGCCGCGATGATGACAGTAGCGACCATGACAAGCAGAGCAGCACTCTGAAGCTTTGCCCAGGTCGGCCAAGTCACCTTGTTGGTGAGCTCGTCGAATGACCCTTTCACATAGTTAATGAACTTTCTCATCTTTTCTTTTAATGGACACTGCTTGTTGGAAGCTTGCGCAGAGTCTGTTAAACATTACCAAATCGTAACCTTTGATATTAGCAGGGGCAGAGAGATTCGAACTCCCATCAATGGTTTTGGAGACCACTATACTAGCCCTTATACTATGCCCCTGTAAAAGTGCCGGATGAACCGGCACCTGAATTTATGTCGTACTAAAATTAGTCGATAATCTTAGTAACCTGACCAGCACCTACTGTACGGCCACCCTCACGGATTGCGAAACGAAGACCTTCGTTAAGAGCAACTGGAGTGATGAGTTTAACAGTAATCTCAACGTTATCGCCTGGCATAACCATCTCAGTTCCCTCTGGAAGAGTGATCTCACCGGTAACATCAAGTGTACGGATGAAGAACTGTGGACGATAGTGGTTGTGGAATGGAGTGTGACGGCCACCTTCCTCTTTCTTGAGGACGTAGATCTGAGCCTTGAAGTCAGTGTGCGGAGTGATTGAACCTGGCTTAGCAACAACCTCACCTCTCTTGACATCTTTCTTGTCGATACCACGGAGAAGAAGACCAACGTTGTCTCCAGCCTCTCCCTGATCGAGGAGCTTGCGGAACATCTCGACACCTGTAACGGTTGTAGGCCTAGGAGCATCACCGAAACCTACGAGCTCAACAGGATCGTTGACGTGGATAGTACCAGTCTCGATACGGCCTGTAACTACAGTACCACGACCTGTGATAGAGAAGATATCCTCGATAGGCATAAGGAATGGTTTCTCGTTCTCACGAACCGGAATAGGAATGTATGAATCTACAGCATCCATGAGCTCCATGACCTTATCTTCCCACTTTGGCTCTCCGTTAAGGGCACCAAGAGCAGAACCGCGGATGATAGGGCACTCATCATCAAATCCGTAGAATTTGAGGAGGTCTCTGATTTCCATCTCAACGAGGTCGAGCATCTCAGGATCGTCAACAAGGTCAACCTTGTTCATGAAAACAACAATCTTAGGAACGTTCACCTGACGAGCGAGAAGGATGTGCTCACGTGTCTGAGGCATAGGACCATCAGTAGCTGCAACTACGAGGATCGCGCCGTCCATCTGTGCAGCACCAGTAACCATGTTCTTTACATAGTCAGCGTGGCCCGGGCAGTCTACGTGTGCGTAGTGACGGGTAGCTGTCTCATACTCAATGTGTGAAGAGTTGATGGTAATACCACGCTCTTTCTCTTCTGGAGCGTTATCAATCTGATCGAAAGATCTAACCTCGCCAGAGTTTGTGAAACCTTTCTCGACAAGTACCTTAGAGATGGCAGCTGTCAAGGTAGTCTTACCGTGGTCAACGTGGCCAATTGTACCGATGTTGACATGCGGCTTGGTTCTTACGAATGTTTCTTTTGCCATAATATTATGTTTTTAATATGTTATTGCTGTGAATAAACAAATGTAGAGCCGGTGATGGGAATTGAACTCATGACCTCATCCTTACCAAGGATGCGCTCTACCCCTGAGCTACAGAAGCATAGACTTCTTCCGCCTTTCGCCGCTCTAAGAGAGTTGTAACTCCGCCCAAACCTGCGGTTCTAGCGGATAGATAGCATCCTCCCGTGTTGCCTGACGAAAAGCGGTCGCTAGATTACGCTTTTAAATGCCGGATGTCAATGAAAACGTGAACATTTTTTCGCCTGTATGCCACAATAATATGGCATGAGTTTCCAATATGCTGATCAGGAATGCGTTGAATACTTGGATCTGTTCAAGTCTTCCGTCAGTTTCAGGTTGGGGTCAACGTCTTCATCCAGAGAATGGAAGAGTCCCCGGCGCGCCTTGAGGCAGGCTACATAGGCAATCATGGCGGCATTGTCCGTCGTCAGGTCGAAATCCGGAAGCATAAGTTCCACGCCTTCGCGTGCGCAGATTTCCTGCAGGCGCGTGCGCAGCTCCCTGTTGCAGGAGACGCCTCCGGAAACGGAAAGGGTGCGGTGGCCGGAAAGGCGCAGGGAATACAGGGCCTTGCGGATCAGCACATCCGTAACCGCCCTCTGGAAAGAGGCGCAAAGGTCGCAGAGAGTTTGTTCCGCCAGGTCGTGGGGATTGCCGCTTTCCGTCAGCTTGGGCAGCGTGTAGAGAACGGCCGTTTTCAGGCCGGAA
>OHMY01000803.1_pt1 | contig 13395 bp, 10 predicted proteins | sample 1569381 | NCBI WGS metagenome assembly OHMY01 (sample SAMEA3879528, study PRJEB24766) | human gut metagenome | biome: human-associated habitat; feature: feces | place: USA | collected 1985/1987
TGCACTGAATGCATCCATTGAGGCAGCACGTGCAGGGGAAGCAGGACGTGGTTTTGCAGTAGTTGCCTCTGAAATTGGTAAATTATCGGAATCCAGCAGGGACGCAGCGGTTAATATCCAGTCCATCAATAGTACCGTGATTGGAACCGTGCAGGAATTGATAAAAAATGCTAACGCGCTGGTAACTTATATGGAACAGAATATACTTCCGGATTATGACAATTTTGTGTGCGCTGGGGCACAGTATAATGATGATGCAGTCTATATTAATGAAGTGGTTGAGAAGTTTCATCAGATGGCGGCAGATTTAAAACAGCGCACCGAGTCAGTAATGGAATATATTTCACAGATTCAGAGGGCGGTAGAAGAAGGCTCTGAAGGTATTAATCTTGCTGCAAAAAATACAGCCACGCTTTCCGAAGAAATTTCACACATTTCCAGCCAAATCATGCATAATAAAAAAATAGCTGATGTACTCAGTGAAGAAGCAGAACACTTTATTTAATAAAGGACACAGATGGAGAAGGTATGAAACGAAAAATTGCAATTATTGCAGACGGATGGCGCAGACATATTACATATGTCTGGATCCGGGGATGCAGGAATTACATCAAAGAACATGAGCTGGATATAGAAATTTCGGTATTTCACAGTTTCGGAAATTTCAGCAGGGATGAAAAATTCAATGCAGGAGAATACAATATCATCCATCTGCCGGATTTGTCACAGTTTGATGGTATTATTCTGGAAGTTACGAATATGCTGAATCAGAAAAAGAAGCAGCAGATCATACAGATTATTCAGGAGTCCGGGGTACCGGCAGTATCGCTGCTTGAAAAAATTCCGGGATTGTATCATGCAGGACTGGACAATTACGCAACAATGGAACAGATGGTGGAGCATCTGATAGTGGCTCATTCCTGCAAAACATTAAACTATGTGGGAGGACCGGCAGACAGCCAGGAAAATCTTTTGCGTTGGCAGGCTTATGAAGATGTCCTGCAAAGATATGGAATTCCGCTTGAAAATGACAGAATCTGGAATGAAAGCTATGAAGTGGAGAGCGGTGTCCGTGCATTCATACATTTTCAGGAAAAACATCTGCTGCCGGATGCCTTTGTCTGCGCAAATGAGAATATTGCGGTGGGGCTCTGCCATCAGGCACAGCAGGAAGGATTTAAAATTCCGGCTGATTTTTGTGTGACAGGATTTGATAATTTTGATAAAGCATCTTATTACAGACCGCGGATTACGACGGTGTCATACGAGAGAGAAGTCATTGCTGAGGCAGCCATGGATCTTCTGGTACAGATCTGGGGGCAGAATACAACAGCTGACTGTAAAATGGTTCCTGTACAAATGTTGTTTCAGGATAGTTGTGGCTGTAAACCAGAACAGGTAAGAAGCAGGAGTGAATATATTGAAGACCGGATTTTTCAGGAAGTGAGGGAAATTGATCTGCACAATGAGATTATGGAATTAAAGCACAATCTTATCGAGTGTGAAGATTATAAGCAGATGGCACAGTATTTTACAAAATGTGTCTGTGGTCTGCGTTGTAAAGGCGTGCGTATCTGGATGAATCAGGATCTGGTGGAGGAATCATTGAGCGATTCCATGGATGAGGCTTCTTATATTACAGATGGATATCCGGATACCATGCACGTGATCTGTGAAAAGGGAATGGAGCAGGAATATTCATTGTATGTGTATGCACCACTGCATTTCCGGGAGCGGGAAGTAGGGTATGTTGTTCTGGCAGACTGCGATTATATGCTTGAAAATCAGTTCTTGTTTGAAACAATGAATACGTATCTGGAATCCCTGGAATATCTGTATCGCAAACTCAGGCTTCGAAAAGCAAACGAAAAATTATCCCGGTTGTATGTGCTGGATTCTCTTACAGGGTTGTATAACCGTATGGCATACCAGGAGTTTGCAGAGCCTTTGTATGAAAAATGCAGATTGCAAAAAAAACCGGTGACGGTTATGTTCATTGACGCGGATCATCTGAAATATATCAATGATACGTTTGGGCATGATATGGGGAATCTGGAAATTCGTGGGATAGCAGATGGGATTCGTAAAGTATTTCCGCCGGAAGCCGTTTCCATGCGGTACGGTGGAGATGAGTTTGTTGTACTGCTTCCGGGATGTGAAAAAGCGCAGGCTGAAAGTTTAAAGGCAGCGTTTTTAAAAGCATTGGATGAAATATCAAAAAGTCTTCATGCTGAATTTGATGTGGAAGCGAGTATCGGATATGAGGTAGTTCTCTGCGGGGAAAAAAGTCTCAATGAATGTATCAATAATGCGGATGAAAAAATGTATCAGTTTAAAAAAGCGCGGAAAGCACAGCGCGAATAAGTGCTGTTTCTGAAATGATTGCAAAAGTACGGAAAATACCGTAAGATATAGGAATGAAGATCCCCGGAGTATGGCACGGATGGTTCATTTGCCAAGTGTTGGATCAGACTTCCCTATGCAGTGGAACCGGACGAATTTACCTACGGTGGTACTTATTACCGGGAGCATGGACCGCGGATCGGTGACAACTGGGTAAATATAGCGGTGGCATGCTAAAAGTAGTTTTCAGAAAGAGAGAATAGAACATGAAGAAGCGAATCATTTCCGTGATGCTTGCAACAGTGTTTGCGCTGTCTGTGATTGGATGCGGAACGAAAGATACAAAGGAACAGGATGCCTACCGGCAGTATGGAATTACCTGCATGGAGAGCGGAAAGTATGAAGATGCGGTCAAGGCATTTCAGAATGCGCTTGGAGAGTCGATCGGACATATCGGGGAGAAAGAACTGGATATCTGTTTTTACAAGGCAAAAGCACAGGCACTGGACGGGAAGACAAAAGATGCACTTGCAACGTATAATGCCATTATCAAATATAATAAAGATGCACGCGCATACTATCTGCGCGGAGATCTTTATATGGATATGGGAGAAGAAAAATTATGAAATCTACATTGGAATCTATGAGTCTTTAAGCCGGCACGAGAAAAAGGATGAGGGACAGAAATATCTGTCTGCTGCGATGGAGATCAAAGGGGATAAACCGGAAGACGAACTGTATAAAGGAAGAATCAGTTATCTGCTCGGTGAAAACAAAGATGCCATCAGTTATCTGGAAAAAGCAAAAGAACATAAGCAGATGCTGGCATCGTATTATCTGGGACTTGCATATGATGCCAATGGAGATTCGGACAAGGCAAAGAAATGTATCGCGGAGTATATAAAGAGTGGAGTGGCTACATCCTATGATTTGTATGAACTTGGCATGCAGGAGATGCAGGATGGAAATTATAAGAATGCACTGACTTATTTTAATTCCGGTCTGGAACTGGAGAAAGTGCCGAATAAGCAGAATCTCATGAAAAGTGCCATTGCGGCATATGAGTACAGTGGCGACTTTGATTCCGCGAAAAAGATGATGAAGGAATATTTAAAGGCTTATCCGGATGATGAGGAAGCAAAACACGAGAATACATTTTTGGAGACTAGATAATGGGTGAACCAATTGTTTTAGAAGATTTTAAAGAGAGAGTTATTCTGGTGGGTGTAAGTGAGCAGGATGGAGACGATGACCAGAAACAGCATGATGCCCCAGCTGACCACCACGGATTCCGGCACCTGCAGGCCGCCGAGGGAGATCATCTCCACATTCAGCTCTTCTTTCAGGGCCGCAGTCAATGCGTTCATCGCTTTGCCTCCTTTCTGAGCAGAGTCTTATCCTGAAGCGTAAAGGTATCGTTCGTTTTCACTCTATCTCCTTTCGTTTCTTTTATTAAAGCAGCTGTGCTAAAAATCAAAGAAGGTGCGTTTGTTTTTATGGAAACACACCCTCTTTCCGCGCTCAGCGCAGCCCTTTTGCGTCTGGTATCATAGCACGATTGGTGCCGTTTGATAAGACCTTTGGTCGATATTCTACTTTTTGTTATATCTTATTTCACACCTTGGCCGGGAGCGTTGTGCATCTTGCTCAATATTTCGCAGCCAAACTGTCCATTTTGACCAAATTCTTCGTCATTCCTTAGTGGTTCGTTTCATTTTTGAGGTAAAACGAAACCCTTCCGGCAGAATTATACACTCCATGTATATCGGGTATATAAAATTCATATAGCTGTCAAGTGTGCGATCCATGAAATTTTCTTAATTAGAAGCTTATCTTTATTAAGTAATATTACCTGTTTATAATACGGGCTCACCGGGCGTTCTGCTCGCTGCGGCGGAAGATGGCGCGGAAGAAGTCTGGCAGTTCTTGCGCAGAGGTTTTCCACAAAAGGCCCTGCGGGCCGTCCAGACTGCGCAGGGAGGCTGTTTCAGTCGTGCGTTTGTATGAACAATACAATTTTTTAGTTGTTTCTTGAAAAATTATGTCCAATTCATTGTGCATTCTGCGAATAGACAAACCGCGCCCGCGCGTGTATAATAAAGCCAGAAACCAGAGAAGTACAGCAGAAGCTCAAATGAGAGCTAACCCCGCTGACTTTAAGTAGAAAGGAGCGAGACCGATGGTTGATATGGAACCCGCACAGTTCGGACAGACTGTCGGGATTCGCTGAGAAGCAAAACAGAGGCTCTCCACAAACGGGATGTTTCCCCCGTATAACAAAACAAATCAAAGAGCCGGTCTTGAGCATCAAAAATGCGAAAATAGTACAGTCTGTCAGAATAAATCCCCTGGCAATTCAAATAGATCCGCCCGAGGTGATCTCCCATGATGAGGACAGTTACACGGATGCACCTGTTTGAATGACCAAAAAGGAGTAACTCCAATGTACTAAGCAATGGAATCCCTGGCAAATCTAACTCGAAAGAATGTGGTAATATGAAATTCATCTTCAGAATCTCGGTACCGCAGTCCAACAGTTAAGAGAAGGGTCAGTCCAATGTACTAGAGTAGTTCATCCCCTTGCATAAACTCTTCAGTTTCAGGTAGTTTCTAAGGAGAGTCACCCTATGAAACGCATACTCCGAAAATGAGAGAACCCAAGGAGAAGAGGCTTATGACTCCGAAGAAGTAAGTATCCAGCCGGACGAGGGCTTGCAAACGCCTCGATCCGGCTGGTTTTTGTTTATGGAGTTTTTACGGAGGTATCCCCGCATGAAATTTGACACATCCCTTTTGCTGAACCTGTTTGCTGCCGCTGCCATGCTGGTAATGGGCTTTCGCAGTTTTTCCAAAAAGCACCAGATGAAGTTCAGCGATGACGAAGAGCGGGCTATGTGGGAGAAAAAGTTCGGTGTGTTCTATTTCTTTAATGCCGTTGTGTTTGCCGCTTCGCCGTTTTTGCCCCACACTTCCATTGGCGGCAGCCGCCTGCTCTCTATCGGCATTGCTGCGGACACCGTGTTCCTGCTGATGTACCACGCTTGGAAAAAAGGCCGGGAAGACGACTGAACCGTTTCAAAAAGCATTGCACCTCCTGCATTTCTCTGCTACAATGGAGAAAACGCAGGAGGTATTTTCTATGGTCAAGCATATCATTCTCTGGCAGCTCAAGGACGAGCTTTCTGCCGCCGAAAAGGCAGAGATCAAGGCGAACATCAAAACCGGGCTGGAGGGCCTGGCAGGGCAGATCCCGGGCCTTGTGGAGGTGCATGTGAACATCAACGGCCTGCCCTCTTCCAACGCAGACCTGATGCTGGATACCACCTTTACCGATGCAGCCGCCCTCAAGGGCTACTCCACCCACCCCGCCCACGTGGCTGTGGCCGATGGCAAGGTGCGCCCCTACACCAAGACCCGTGTCTGCCTGGACTTTGAAGTGTAACTGAACATGCAAAAAGAACACCCCCTCTGCGGCGCAGCTTCAGAAACTGCCATGCAGAGGGGGTGTATTTTGTGTTATGAGCAGATGGAACGCTTAGCGAGCGTCACGGTTTGCCTCGTACTCGTCCATGGAGATGTAGTGGTCGAGGACGTGGATGCCCTTCAGGCGCTTGTTGGAGAAGCCGATGGAAGCGTACTGGCCCTCCCAGTAGTTCAGGCGGGTCGCCAGATAGGCGGGCACGCTCATGCCGCGCGGAATGACCAGTGCGTTGGTGATGAGCAGAGCCTCGGCATCGGCAAAGGCCTTGTAGCGGGCATCGATGTCATCGGTGATCTGCTTTGCGGCCTCGATGGCGTTCATGTAGGCCATAACAGCATCTGCGGTCTCGCCGGTGATGAAGCCGTCCTCCACGCCGGTGCGCAGGTAAGCATAGCGCATTCCACGGGAATCCTTAGCCTGATAGAACGGGTCGGTCTCGGTTTCGGGGTCGGAGTAGTCAGCGCCCCAGTTGCAGAGCAGGAACTCGAACTTGCCGTTGCGGCGCACAGCAGACAGAAAGCTGTCGGAGGGGCCGGCGGTGATGATGATGTCGATGAAGTCAGTGCCGTCGTTCAGCACACCCTCCAGCTGCTGCTTGAGCACCTGGCACTGCTTGTCCCAGTCGGTGGTGGAGGGGTTGTAGGGCAGCTGCACCTTGATGGGGAAGGTGACCCCCTGTGCAGTCAGCTCCTCAATGGCGGCATCACGGTACTCCTTGGCCTTGGCCTCGTCAAAGAACTCGGTCAGGTCGGCCAGGCCGCCGCACTTGGTGTAGTCCACACCATCGGTGGTGGCGCAGAAGTTCGGGGGAGTGATGGTGTTCAGCTTGTAGCTGTCGTAGCCCAGAGGTGCGCTGACAGCCAGCGTAACAGCGTTGTTGATGCCGTACAGGAAGGCCTTGCGGAAGTTGGTGTTGTTGATGGCCTTGGCCCAGTTCTCGGGTTCGTATTCTGCATCCACGCCCTCAACGTTCCAGTTGGAGAACTCGTGTGCAAAAGGCATGAAGTTGAACATGTAGAAGTAGGTGTAGTTGGTGTTGGGACGATCCATGGAGACCATGTCCTTGGTGGTATCGTCGGCCAGCCAGCTGTCCAGAATGTCGGAACCGATGGTGGCCTCGTCGATCTCGCCGCGCTTGATCATCTCGGGGCCGTTCACGGCAGCCTCGGCATTGTAAATGCGGCTGATGGTGTCGATAAAGACATTGTCCGCATCATAGTTCTCGGGGTTCTTCTTCATGATCCAGGTTTCCAGAGACTCGTAATCGGACAGGTAGAAGGCACCGCAGCTGTACAGGGTCTCGGCGCTGGTGGCATACTGGTCGCCCATCTCGCTCAGCAGGGGGCCGTAGGCGGGCTCATAGGGCAGGTAGCACAGCAGGCTCAGGAAGCCGGGGAAATCGTAAGTCAGGGTGTAGGCCAGGGTGTGGTCATCCACAGCGGTCACGCCCACGGAATCAAAGTCCACGGGGGCGTAGGTGGAAGCGGTGCCGTCTGCTGCGGTCACAGTCACGTTGCCGCTGCCATCGGTGACATAGGTGGTGCCGTCATCGTCCACAGTGCCGTTTTCAGCATTGGTCAGGTAGACGTGATAGTTGTAGTAATCATTCGCACCGGCAATGTAGGCGGTGACCAGGCCCACGTTGGAGGAAGCGTAATCCGGGGTCAGCACATACTGCAGGGCATCCACAAAGTCCTGTGCGGTCACGGGGGCAACGACTTCGCCGTTGTTGTCCACCCAGTTCTCCTCGCGCAGGGTGAAGGTCCAGGTCAGGGTGTCGGCATCCCACTCCCACTTGGTGGCCAGGCCCTCGCGCATCACGCCCTTGTTGTCGTACTCGACCAGGGTGTCCACGCAGTTTGCACCCACGACCATTTCCAGGTCGGTGGCGGTGGTCAGATAGTTCAGGGTTGCAGGCTGGCTGGAATAAAGCACGGTGTACTTGCTGGTATCCGCACCGGAAGCAGAACCGGAGGAGCTGCCGCCGCTCTTTCCGCCGCAGCTGGACAGCAGACCGGCGGCGCAGGCACCTGCGGCTGCCAGGCCGCTTGCCTTGAGGAACTGACGACGAGAAATAGACTGTTTCATAATGAAATTCCCTCTTTTCTTCGTGTTGAAGTCTGGTTGCCGCCCAAAGCCGACAGGCCCGCTGTTTCCCGGCAGCGGGAAGCAAAAAAGGCGTAACGGAAACACATCCGTTACGCCTTTGTAACTTGTCCTCCCGACCACAGCTGGGTGGTTAAAAAGAATTATAGCATTTTTTTGGAGCTGCGTCAATAAAAACCTCTCCGTCCATGCGAAGCCCCGGAGAGGTCCAGCGATCAGCAGGTGCTTTCGGTCGGGGCGGGAGCGGCTCCTGCTTCAGGGGCAGCGGCGCTTTGCGCTGGCTGAGAGGGCTGCATCTCGGCAGCCAGCTCCTTTGCAGCTGCCTCCGCGGCCTTTTTGGCCTCGCGCTCGGCCTGACGCTCCTTGGCGCGGGCCACAGCCTCCTCCTGACGCTTTTTGGTGCGCAGCTTGATGCGGCAGACAGAACAGATGCCGTCCGCACAGTTGGGTGCAATGGGCTTGCCGCATTCCTTGCAGAGGGTCTTGGTGCACTTGTAGACACTGACAGGGCCAAGGCTGGTGAGCTGGCGCAGCTTCAGGCCGTCCAGACCGCCGTTGGAGCAGGCGGCAACGCAGACCCCGCACTCGCTGCACTTCCACGGCGTGATCACCGCGCGGGTCTGGCCGTCGGGCAGGTCCTCAAACTTGATGGCACCGCTGCGGCAGCTCTTCTCACACCGGCCGCAGGCAAAGCACTTCTGGGTGAAGTTGGGCAGGTGGTAGCCATAGCGCAGGGGCGTTTCGGACACTGCCTTGAGCTGCTTGGTGTACTGGTGGAGCAGCAGCCGGAAATCCTGGCTGCTCTCGTCCTCGCTGCGCAGGCCGGGCAGCATCCGCAGCAGCTGCTTGGTGCCCTTTTTGGAGCCGGAGGTCACCTGCTCCATCATCTCACGGCGGGAGTATTCCTTGACGTGGAAGGGGGCATCGTCCAGCTCGTATGCCAGCGTGAACCGGGCCTCGAACAGGGGTTGGCCGAAGAACTCCACCAGCCGGGTCAGAACGGCACGCAGATGCCCGGCGCAGACATCGTTCTCGCACTCGCCGCAGGGGGTCAGGTCCAGCACGATCTTTTTGTTCAGGGCAAGGTAGGCCAGTGTCTCCCATGTGAGGGCAGAGATGCAGGTGCGCACCATGGAATTTTTGCGGGTGGACTTTTCGCAGCCGATCCAGATGGTGTCATTGTCGGTATCGGCGGCAGAGGTGTCCCGCTGCACCTGCTCCGGCGAGGGGGCAATGCAGCCCGACCGGCAGGCCGAAACGCACAGGCCGCAGTCGGTGCAGGGATCCCAGTCCTTGACGAGGTTGGGGCGGGTGAAGATCTCATCACCATAGGGGCAGATGTCCTTGCAGGCTGTGCAGGGGGTGCGGTGGGGGTGCAGGTTCCAGCACTGCTTGCGGTTCACTTCGGGGTGGGTGGTCTTCATCAGCGCATCCATGGCGTAGCGCGTAAAGATACTCATAGGATCACTCCTTTTCAGGGTCCATCACCGTGGTGATGTCGGCGTTGTCCAGCAGGAAGCGCTGGACTTTCTGTGCAACCAGTGCGGCGGCAAGGGTGTCCGGGCTCAGCACCCGGCGGATATCGGCCTCCGGGGTGTCCTGCAGCTGGGACAGGCGGCGGTACTCGTTGTTGACCTCCAGCGTGCTCACGGTGATGTTCTCGGCTTCAGCAATGGAGCGGGAGGCCAGCATGGAGCGCAGATTCCGCTCGGCAGCGTCACGGTAGCCTGCCCGCAGGGCGGCAGCGGTGGTGTGGCTGTTCTTGCAGTGCTTTTCCAGGGTGATGTTGCTGCGGGAGAGCCGCTGCTCCAGCATCCGCATCTCGTTGTCGGCGGTGCGGTCCAGCATGGCCTCGGGCAGATCCACGGTCAGGTTGGCACCGGCCTTTGCCAGCAGCTCCTGCCCGGCGGCGCGGTCGGCGGCATCTTCGTGGATCTTCCGCTTTTTGGCCCGCACGGCCTCGCGCATGGCGGCAAGGTCTGCATAGCCCTGTGCCCGGGCAAATTCCTCGTTCAGCTCCGGAGTGGTCTTTTCGGCCACGGAGTGCAGCTTGATCTCAAACTGCGCGGTCCTGCCGGAGAGCTCCTCCACCCGGAACTGCTCTGGATAGGTGAAATCAAAGCGGAAGGTCTCGCCAGCGGTGTGGCCGTAGATGGCATCTTCGGCGGCAGGCATCAGCTTGCCGTCCCCCAGAACCACCATCACCTTTTCCATCCGGCTGTCGGGGATCTCCTCCCCATCCATGAAGCCGACAAAATCCAGCAGGACCCGGCTGCCGCGCTTGGCGGGGGCGGTGGAGCTGTGGTAGACGGAGCGCATCCGGGTCTGGTGAACCATCTCCTGGTCAATGGTCTTTTCGGAAAGCGGCCGCACATGACGGGTGACAGTCAGCCCCTTGTACTGACCTAATTTTACTTCCGGTAGATTTTTTGCGTTGTTGGACATATCGTTTTACTCTCCTTTTATAAACCATGAACAGCCAGCCAGTTTTCCACAACTGCGGAAAACATTTCTGGGTATTTGGCGTTTTCAGCATCAAATTCATGGAGATAGGTCTCCACTTCCTCACGTGTCACGGGAGTGGTGCGTTCCCAGATCGTGAACACCGTGCCGTTGCCCATATCGAAGGTCGCAACTTGCTGGTGGGTAGTCTCTCTCAGCTGAAGAAAAACGGCGTTGAACCGGTGGCCCAGTTCCGTGTCTGGAGCCAGTGAGAGGGGGAACGGGTCAGCGGTGATGACATACTTTGCGTCAAAGAAGCCAGTGGGGAAAGAGTGGGTGCCCGGCACCGAGAAGCTGTCCGGCAACTTGCCGTCCAGTGCATGGTTGGGCAGGTCGCAGTTCCGCAGGTGGCCGGGATTGTAGAGCATGTCATCCGGGATCATATAGGCGACCTCACCCTCCCCCAGATGTTCAACCAGCCATTGTGCCATGGCCTGGATCTGCGGTTTGTCCTTGCGGTCATAGGTCAGCTCGTCCAGCCGCTGATACTCAGCAAGGTCTGCCGGGTGGAACGCATGGATAACGAACTCTGGCAAGGCCATGACAGTGAGCGGGGAGCACCGCACCGACACGGCGAACAACAGTGTAAAGACCCAGAAACAAAGCTTTGGTATTTTGAAATGCTCGATACTCTCTGCCAGACCCGCCGCACCGCAGAGAAACAGAATGACATAGGCGGGCACGTACAGCAGCATCTGATGGGAGCCGGAATTCTGCACTCGGGTAAATAAGAGCATACTGAGCATCAGCTCACACAGCGCCAACACAGGCAGGCTGGGCTTTTTCCGCTTGACGCAGAGCCACAAACCAAACAGAATCAAAATAAGGTTCAGCAGGCCGGTGCGCATGGCATGATAATAGAGCTCTACTGCAATGCCGCCGACATTATAGTACGAATAGCGGTCGGAGTAGTTAAAAGCCAGGATCTTACTGACCATGGGCCAGAGCAGGACCACCATTGCTGCCATGGCGCAGACACCAAACAGGATGAGGTTGCGTACTCGGCGCAGGGCAAGGCCCTTTTGGCCCTGTTTTGCGAGCTTTGCACTGCTTACAAAGAGCAGAAGCGCATAGGAAAAATAATAGCCCACCACAAAATATAAGTACCAGCGGCGGCTCAGGATAATCGCGGCCGTTGCCAGGAAGATGAGCACGAACCGCCCCGGCTCCAGCTTTTCAAAACGGTAGTCCAATGTGAGGAGCAGAATGGCAAAAGCGAAGATCAGACCGAACCAGTCCGGCTGTGCCAGCATAGCGCTCATTCGCAGGAACGGATAGGTCAGCACCCAGGAAAAGCCGATGATAAAATACCAGAACTTATTCTTGACCTCCAGAATCTGCCCGATTTTGATCGTGAGACCAGCCAGCATCAGCATAAGGCTGGGGAGCACACAGAAAACCTGCGCAAAAGCGTAGCTGTCACCCGTTTTTGCGGTGAGGCAGAACGGGAACTCAGTGAACAGAGTGATGAAATTGGTGTAGTCTTCAGAAAATGTGCTTATGATGTACTTAAAACCGGCCACCGGACCCAGCGCAAAAGCCGCTTCGGTATTGAACTGCTTCTGAATGTAGTTCACATAATCCCAGGCGTAGATGAACTGCCGCCGCCCCAGCGCCCAATAGAAGTAGAGCACAGCTCCGGCCCAGAAGGTGATAATGGCTGCGCGGTGGAAGAAGTCCAGCTCCACACCGGCAGTGTGCAGCACCCACAGCGCGCCGTAGAACAGCACACAGCTGCACCACAGGCTCACCAGCGGGAAGAACGCCGCCGCGGTGGGGAACAGCAGGCCCACCAGCACCAGCAGGAGTGCCCCGGCACCCAGCCCGATGCCGCCCTTTGCCCAGGGCGAAAGGGTCTTCTTTTCAGAAAGTATCGTTAACATTGTACATGCTCCTCGGTTTTGAACCACAATATTACAGCTTACAGTATAATGGTTCCGGGCGGCGCAGGCAAGAGGGCAGCCCCCCGGAAGATAAAATATCCCGCCTGCATTTCAGCAGACGGGATATTTTGAATGCGATATTACTTTTTGGAATTCTGCTTTGCCGCGATGGTGGCCTTGCGCTTCTGGGCGGCGGCCTTGCGGGCAGAGGCCTGCGCGGCCTCCGGGTGGGGAGCCTCCGGCGTGATGCGGTACATCCGGCTGCCCATGGCGGGCAGATCCACGCTCAGGGTGTAGTCCCGGCCGTACACGCCGCCATCGGTGGTGTGCAGGTGCCTGGTGCGGCTGCGGTCCGCGCCGTTCCAGCAGGCAGCCTCGCTGTTCAGCAGCTCATCGGCGGCGCAGGGGTACTGGAAGTAGAGCGGGAACTTTTTGTGGGCGGTATTCTGGGTGTTCATCACACAGAGGATGGTCTGGCCCGCGCCCTTCCGCAGCCAGGCGTACACGCCCTCGTCCCGGCTCTCGCAGGCGATCCACTCAAAGCAGTTCGGGTTGTATTCGCCGTCGTAGAGGGCAGGCTCGGTGGCATACAGGCGGCCCAGCTCGGCAAAATATTTCTGGAAGCTGTCGTGGAAGGGATACTTCATCAGGCCCCAGTCCAGCTCCTTTTTCTCATCCCACTCCCGGAAATGCCCCAGCTCATTGCCCATAAAGTTCAGCTTTTTGCCCGGGTGGGTGTACATGTAGAAGTAAAGGGTGCGCAGCTGGGCACATTTTTCCTCGTAAGTGCCCCACAGCTTATCAATGATGGTCTTTTTGCCGTGCACCACCTCGTCGTGACTGAGTGCCAGCAGGTACAGCTCGTTGTAGAAATACTGCATACTGAAGGTCAGCTTGTAGTAGGCATCGGGCCGCTCACCAAAGGGCGTGGCAAAATAATCCAGCGTATCGTGCATCCAGCCCATGTCCCACTTATAATCGAAACCGATGCCGTCGTAGCGGGTGGGGGCGGTGACCTTGAGGAAGTTGGTGGAGTCCTCGGCGGTGTAGATGCCGGTGGGCCAGCGCTCGTTCAGGCCG
>OHMY01000810.1_pt1 | contig 13314 bp, 10 predicted proteins | sample 1569381 | NCBI WGS metagenome assembly OHMY01 (sample SAMEA3879528, study PRJEB24766) | human gut metagenome | biome: human-associated habitat; feature: feces | place: USA | collected 1985/1987
AATATCTGCTGATAAAGACAATGGATTTTCAAGAGCATACAGTGCACTTTCAACCGCACTTCTTGCAGATTCCACAGTCGAGCCGAGCACATCTGTATCATAAATTCCTTTATTCCACTGCATGAATCTTTGTATATCCAACTGCGTAATATGAGTCATCATACCGTTTTCTTTTTGTCCGGGATTGTTTACACCAACCTTTTGTGCCGCCTTTATCCACGCATCTTTTACGCTCTGTGGTGCATTTGGTCCGAAATTCTTAAAAAATGCCTCATGTGTTACCCGTAACTTTTCTTCTTTTACATCACCGTTAAGAAAATTCTCCCAGAATTTCAGCGAGCCTGCAAATGCTAAATTTATGTCATTGTCAAAGCGATTCAAAAACCCCATAACTTTGTCGTAGTCACCTGCATTTTTGTACTTGATTCTCCATGAGCCAATCTCTACACCGTCGCAATATTCCTTGCTTATTATGCCGTCAGGACCAAATGCCGTAATTGTGTATCTTTGTTTTTTATCTTCATCTTCGCTTACAGACACACATTCTTTAACATTTGCATTCTTACTGATATTTTCTTCAAGCATACGCAAAATATCAGCCGCACTTATTGATTCACCCGTTGCTTCTTTTTTAAGAACACTGCCTGAAGATGCCAATGCTGCTGCCCAATCACGTTTTTCATTAACCGCATCGTTTAGCGTCGCATACTGTAAATCATTTCCACTTGCCGATAATACCTGTTTTAAGGCATGCCAGCTTCCCCATTTGTTATCGATACCTGTGCCGTTACTGTCGGCATATTGACAAAATGCAAACATTTCAACTGCTGACGCATTTCTTACATCGACTTCCGAAAGATTGACATCGACAGTTTCACATTTGCCCTCTCCCACGGCAATTTTAACCCTGACTATTACATCTTCCGAATCGTCACTTATTATCTGCCCTGCTGACATTCCAAGTCCGACACCTCCAACAAATAAAAATCCCACTCCGAGATTTTTCATCTTAACATCCTGTGCCGGCTCATCTTCAGCCTTTTTAATATCCGCTGATGCATACGATACCTGCCTGTAATACAGTTCTCTCGAATCAACCGTTTCTTTTTTTGATTCTGAATGTTCCTGCATTTTGTTTTTTAGTTCCGAAGCAAAATCATACTCCGTTTTCTCTTCCTTATGCAAATCCTGTCCATATTCATTCAAAAAACCGTTTGCATATCTTGTGCTGACCTCCATATAACTCCTTTCCGTGGCCGCTCCGTCATTCACAGCCACCCTGTTCTCCAAATAGGTCCGAACAGTAAATAAATAAAAAAGGATAGCACTCCATTTCACATCAATCCGTTGAAATAAAGTACCATCCTTGTGTTTAATATATCGACAGCAATTTTAAAATTATTAACCAATTATATTACAAATTACAAAACTCACTCTTTTTCCCCACCTAAAAATGCCTTATAAGCCGGAGACATTCCACGAAGTCTTTCAACTATCCGCTTCAGTTCCCCAACTACTGTATCTATCTCTTCCTTTGTATTCTCATATGACAAAGTGAGGCGGAGAGATTCATGTGCCATCTCATCGCTTAAACCTATTGCACGAAGAACATGCGACGGGTCTATTGCACCGGATGTACACGCTGAACCGCTCGATGCACAGATTCCTGCCTGGTCAAGCATTATAAGTACTGACTCACCCTCAACAAATCGAAAACAGAAATTAATATTGTTAGGAAGCCTGTCTTCTCTGTGTCCGTTTAATACAGTATATGGAATTTCCGCAGATATTCTGTCAATAAAATAATCTCTTAATTCTTTTTCTTTTTCAGCACGTTTTGCCATATTTTCCATGGCAAGCTTTGCCGCTGTTCCAAGCCCTGCAATTCCCGGTACATTATAAGTTCCGGCACGTCTGCCACGCTCCTGCGAACCGCCATGTATGAATGAACGGATTTTCACTCCTTTTCTTATATACATTATCCCGACACCCTTAGGACCATTAAACTTGTGTCCGCTTGCAGACAGCAAATCAATATTCATCTCGTCAACATTAATTGGTATATGTCCATATGCCTGAACTGCATCTGTATGGAAAAGTATTCCTTTTTCATGTGCTATTTTACCGATTTCTGCAACCGGCTGTATTGTTCCTATTTCGTTATTTGCTGTCATTACTGAAATAAGAATTGTATCTTCTCTTATTGATTTTTTAAGTTCATCCAATCTTACTTTGCCATCTGAATCAACATTCAGATATGTTATATCAAATCCATGTCTTTCAAGATATTCACATGTATGAAGCACTGCATGATGCTCAATTTTTGTTGTAATAATATGTTTCCCTTTATCAGAAAATGATTCTGCTACAGCCTTAATCGCCCAATTATCAGATTCACTTCCACCGCTTGTGAAATATATTTCCATATCAGAAGCACCTATCAGCTTTGCCGCATGATTTCTCGCTTCTTCAATCGCAATCCTGCCCTTCGTTGCAAAGCTGTATGCAGCCGAAGGATTGCAGTAAATTTCCGAAAAATACGGCATCATTGACTCTAAAACTTTTTTGTTTACTTTTGTTGTTGCGGCATTATCAAGATAAATCATTCTCATTCACTCCCAAAAGACCCAAAACTTATATCTGAAAATTTCATTTATTATCATACTCATCAAGGAAATTATGCTTTACACCGTTCTGCTTATAAGCAATAACTGTGTCAATATTAACATTTTCAACGCTTCTGAAAATATTACTCTCAACATGAGGATTAACCTGCTTCAATGTTTTTATCAGTTCCTTGATTTCAACCCGCTTTGACTGGTTTTCTTCATTATTACATGTTGTACATGTATCCGTAAATTTGCAGGCACACTGGATAAAATTAAGTCCATTATAATCACGCCATGCTTTTATATCATCTTCTCTCACAAGATAGAGTGGGCGGATAAGCTCCATTCCCTCAAAATTCGTGCTGTGAAGTTTAGGCATCATTGTCTGTACCTGTGCACCGTAAAGCATTCCCATAAGTATCGTCTCTATAACATCATCATAATGATGCCCAAGTGCAATCTTATTACATCCGAGTTCTTTAGCATACGCATAAAGATGTCCTCTTCTCATTCTCGCACACAGATAACAAGGTGATTTTTCAATATTGTATACAGACTCAAAAATATCAGATTCAAATACGGTAATCGGTATATTAAGAATCCTTGCATTTTCCTCTATTACCTGCCTGTTTCTCGGACTGTAGCCCGGATCCATAACAAGGAATTTCACATCGAAATCAAACTTGTCATGAAGCTTTAATTCCTGAAAACATTTTGCCATAAGCATTGAATCTTTTCCGCCTGAAATACAAACCGCTATTTTATCACCCGGTTTCACAAGCTCATATGTATTTACGGCCTTTGTGAACTTGGACCATATTTCTTTTCTGAATTTTTTACGGAGACTCTTTTCTACTTCAAAAGCCTTCTCATTTTCATCAGTCATGCTCATTTTATCAAGAAGCCATGCCCCAAATCCACCTTCAAGACTTTGTGCATCGTAACCTTCCGACTGTAAAATCCTGGCTGTCTCCTCGCTTTTCTCGCCTCTTGCACAACATATAATGAGTTTTTTAGAATAATCTATATTTTTATTATCAAGTACATTTTCAGGTGCCACGATTACTGCTCCCGGAATTTCGCCGTGTGCAATCTCAGCAGCACTTCTTATATCTATAATCTGATAATCATCTTTTAAGAGTTTTTTCATTCTTTTTACTGATATACTCATACTCTGCACTCCGTTATTTACATTGATAAAATATCAGACAGATTATTGTAAATTGCACCTGCAACAGATGAATCATTCATTGAATATACATGGACGTTTTTCACTCCGTTTGCATATAAATCAAGTATCTGTTGTGTCGCATATATAATTCCTGCCTGCTTCATTGATGCTTTGTCTTCTTTAAATCTGTCTACAATTTTAATAAACTGCTGTGGCATCTTACAGCCTGAAAGTTTTATTACATTTTCAATCTGTGATTCTCTTGTAATAGGCATTATTCCCGGAATTACCGGCACATCAATTCCTGCTTTACGCACATTTTCAACAAAATCATAATAAACGCTGTTATCAAAAAACATCTGTGTTGTAAGAAATTCACATCCGGCATCAACCTTCTTTTTAAGATTAATTATATCTTCCTGTCTGTTTGCTGAATCAGGGTGTACTTCAGGATAACATGCACCACCTACAGAAAAACCACCAAACTCTTTTATTGTTGATACAAGTTCAGATGCATATTTGTATTCTTTAAAAGGTTCTCCATCAAACCACTTAGGCTTATCACCACGAAGTGCAAGTACATTTTCTATTCCTGCATCTCTCATATCAGAAAGTGATTTTATAATTGAATCTTTTGATGCTCCAACGCATGTAAGATGTGCAATTGTTGCAACACCATATTTTTCCTGAATTCCTTTTGCTATTGCAAGCGTATTTGTGCTTGTACTTCCACCGGCACCATATGTAACACTTATATATGCCGGCTTTATTGCTGCCACTCCAAAAGCAGCTTCTTTAACTTTTTCAAAATCTGAATCTGTCTTAGGCGGAAATACTTCAAATGACAGTGTCAATTTGTCTTTTCCCACAATACTGCTAATTTTCACTTATCTTTTCTCCTCGTCTTTAAGTGTCTCATTCATACTTCCACATCTGTATCCCAAAAGGTCCAGTGTAACATATGTAAAACCATACTTTTTAAATTCCTGCACAATTTTAAATCTGTTTTCTTCTTTCATAAGTTTATCAAATTCAGCCGGTTCAATTTCAATTCTTGCCATCATACCATGAATTCTTACTCTTACCTGATGAAATCCCATATCAAGAAGAAGCTGCTCTGCTTTGTCTACCATTCCCAGTTTCTCTTCATTAATAGTCTCTCCATATACAAATCTTGAAGAAAGACAGGCAAATGACTGTTTGTTCCATGTAGGAAGTCCCAGCATTTTTGACAATGCTCTTATATCGTCCTTTGTCATTTTGCTCTCTCTTAATGGGCTCTTTATGCCAAGCTCGGCAACTGCTTTAAGTCCTGGCCTGTAATCCCCATTATCGTCCATATTGGATCCTTCTGCAATACATGCAATTCCATTTTCATCAGCAATTTTTTTGATTTCTTCAAAAAGTTCATGTTTACAAAGATAACATCTGTTTTTCGGATTCTGGGCAAATCCTTCTATTTTTAATTCCTCAGAATCACATATAAAATGTCTTATTCCCTCTTTTTTGCAGAAATCCACTGCCTCATTGAGTTCTCTTTTAGGAAATGAACATGAACGTGCTGTGACAGCTATGGCGTTATCACCGAGCACATCATGTGCTGCCTTTAACAAAAACGTAGAATCAACTCCACTTGAAAATGCCACTGCAACAGAGCCTAATTCTTTAATATACTGCTTCAGCTTTTCATATTTAATCTGCTGGTTTTCTGTAATATCTGCCATAAATTCTCCTTGCTTTATTCGTCACGTCTTTTATAATCACATAAATCTTTAACAACTTCACCTGCTATTATAAGTCCAACAACAGACGGAACAAATGCTGTACTGCCCGGAATAACTCTTCTCTCCGTGCATTTATGCTGTGCACCAGGTGGACATATGCAGTTTGTACGACAGCTTATCGCCATATCTTCAAGAGGTCTTACCGGCTTTTCTTCTGAATATACAACTTTCAGCTTCTTAATTCCACGTTTCTTTAACTCTCTTCGCATAACTTTTGCAAGAGGGCATACCTTTGTCTTATATATATCAGCCACCTGAAACATGCTTGGTTCAAGTTTATTTCCTGCTCCCATGCTGCTTATAATCGGAATATTCATCTCGTTGGCTTTCATTACAAGCTCAATTTTTGCTGTAACAGTATCAACTGCATCAACTATATAGTCATACTCATCAAATGGAAATTCATCTGCATTTTCAGGCAGAAAAAAACATTTGTGAATTCTCACATCCGCCTTAGGATTAATTTCAAGAATTCTGTCACGCATAACTTCTGCTTTATACTGCCCGACTGTTTTTCTTGTCGCAATTATCTGTCTATTAAGGTTTGTAAGACAAACCTTATCATCATCTATCAGGTCAAATGCACCGACACCACTTCTCACAAGTGCCTCGCATACATATCCGCCGACTCCGCCGACTCCGAACACCGCAACTCTTGAAGCTGCAAGTTTATCCATTGCTTCCTTACCAAGCAGAAGCTCTGTTCTTGAAAATTGTGTAAGCATAGATTCTATCCTCTTTCATAATATAAGCGGATGCTTCAGGCATCCGCTCATCACTTTATTTCCTAGCATTTCAATAGTTTTATTTATTAATTATTTTCCGTCAGTTTTGCTGAAAAATCTGCTAACATAAGAGGTTTTGAAAAATAGAACCCCTGTATGTCATCACAGTTAAGATTTTCAAGAAAATCAAGCTGTTCTTTATATTCTACCCCTTCTGCTGTTATCTTCATTCCAAGACTCTGGACAAGCTGTACAATAAATTTAAGAAGCTTCTCACCATTTTCATTGCCAACATAATCAACAAGGCTTTTATCAAGCTTAATTGTATCAAATGGCATCTGGTTAAGAGATGCAAGTGATGAATATCCACTTCCAAAATCGTCCAGAAGAATATCGAAACCTGCATCATGGAATTTCTGTATAAGTTCAACAATCACAGTATTTTCAATTATTGCACTCTCTGTAATCTCTATCTGTACATACTTATGATCCACATCATAATAGTTAATTATCCTCTCATATTTTTCTACAACATTTGAATAGTAGAGGCTGAATCTGGAAATGTTTACAGATACAGGAAGTATCTGAATCCCTTCTTTCTGCCATTCTTTCTGCTGTCTGCACACTTCACGGAATACATATTCATCAAGTCTTATTATATTACCATTTTTTTCAAACAAAGGAATAAACCGTCCGGGTGAAATAAGTGAACCATCATCCGCACGCCATCTGATAAGTGCCTCTGAGCCAACTATTTTACCTGTATGTGAGTTAAATTTAGGCTGATACCACACTTCAAATTTCTTATCTGCAAGTGCTTTCTCAAAACTATTCTCCAGGTTTTTATTCTCAACTATTGTATCATAATCAATCTCATCATAAAAAGCATAATGACGGTCACGTCTGTTCTTTACAAGTGCTTTAGCTCTCAATGCCTCACCATAACGTTTATCTGCATCATCAAGCTTTTCTACAGCACGTATTCCTATTACAGGATACAATCTAGGCACGCTCAACTGCTCTGATATGCCTTCAATCTCATTTATCAGCTTTTCGATACGGTAAGTAACTGTCTTTTTGCTGCTTTCAATCCAGAATATTACAAACCTGTCAGCATTAACTCTGGCTGCCTGCTCATTATCATTGCAATTAGCCAGTATGACATCCCATATAACCTTTAATACTTCATCACCACTGGCGTTGCCGCATACATTATTTACGAGCTTAAACTCACTTATATCAAGTGCAATTACATATCCTTCTGTATTTTCATACTTCTTTGCTTTTTCCTTGAAATTTGAGAAATTATCTCCACCTGTAATACTATCTTTATATGCAAGCCTGAATAATTCCTGTCTTCTTCTTACATTGTAAAATAAGAATATAATATTAGCCATAACAAGGATACATATAAGGATAACTGTAAGAAACTGTATATCTCTCATTATAGGATGCATTCTTTCATTAAGAACACTCTTTGGTTCAATAGAGAAAATATACCAGTTCATATCAGCAGACTCAATCTCGAGTGGTTTATAGCAATAAAAATACTTATCGTTATCCTCATTAACACCTATACCAACCCTGCTAAGCTTCTCCCGCATATCATTTTCAACTTTTTCCTGTATGGCATCGTCATATTGTGCCGCATCACCTGTATATATGAAAATATTATCATATTCTTTCTGCATCCCGTCACCATATGATGATATTACATCACCATCGCCGGCAACAATATATGTATATCCTTCACCCTGAAATGAATCTGAAAATATCACTTCGTGAAATTTTTCTGTAAGATATGTAGCAAACAACACGCCCTTAATCTCACCTTTATTATCATATACAGGAACGCTGAGAATATTTATCATATCTTCTGTATAATCACCTATAGTCTCCTGAAGCGATTCTGTAATAAATGATTCACCTTTAAGACCAACCTGATAGAATTCCCTGAATGACAAATCTTTTTCAAATCCATCTGTCGTCTTCGCAATACCATTAAGGTCAACAAATCCCATTCTTCTAAAATTATACACTTCAACGAAACTCTGCATATCGCGAATCTCTTCAATCTCATCACCTGTTGACGATAATTCATTTGCAAAACTTTGCAATATACCAAATTTTGCATCAATCTCTTTTTCAATCAAAGCTGCATTCTCTTCAGCTTCCTCACTGAGACTCGAAATAATTTCGCGTTCAAGATTTGTCTTTATATTATTAAATACAACTGATACCGTCACAATAAAAGCCAACGATATCAAAAGCAGCAAAATTGTAATAAAAAAACCGTTTTTCTTCTGTTTCATAAAATAAAATCCCCTGATTACATTATTAGCTAATACATCTTTGTTGCATATAATTATAACACCTAAATATATTAGCTGTAAATGTAACAGGGAAACATAAGCTCACCAATAGTACTTATTTACCATCTTTAAACATTTCATTTAATGTACGCCATCCAAGCACAGCACATTTTACTCTTGCCGGCATATGCGAAATATCCTTTAATACTGATGCTTCCTCAAGCTGGTCAATTTCATCATCTGATGCTTCGCCCTTTATCATTCTCAAAAAAATATCAGCAAGCTGTAAAGCTTCTTCTTTTGTTTTTCCAACAATCAGATCAAGCATCATATCAGCTGAAGCCTGTGATATAGCACAGCCGTCACCCTGAAATGAACCATCTTTGATAACTCCGTCCTCAAATTTAAGATTGAGAAAAATGTCATCACCACAGCTTGGATTAACACCCTCAAGAATCATATTAGCATCATCAAGCGCATGCTTATGACCAGGATGAAGATTGTGGTCTGTCAGTACCTCATTATAGAATGTCTTATTCTCCATAACCCATCTGTCTCCTTATCTGTGAAAGACTATCCACAAATGTATCTATTTCTTCACATGTATTGTAAAATGCAAGACTCACTCTTGTAGATGAAGAAATACCAAGATATGCAAGAAGCGGCTGTGCACAGTGGTGTCCGGCACGCACTCCTATATTATCTGCATCAAGTATAGATGCTACATCATGCGGATGTACTCCGTCAAGTGTAAATGATAATATTCCGTGATGTGATGATGCATCAGGCGAGCCTATAATATGCACACCATTTACGGCTGTCATTTTTTCAAAAGCATACTTTGTAAGATAATCTTCTCTTTCCTGTATAACATCAAATCCGGTTTTGTTGATATATCTTATCGCCTCTGCCAGTGCAACCGCACCTGACGCATTAACTGTTCCCGCTTCAAACTTGTGAGGAACCTCCGCATATACCGCACTTTCTCTTGTAACGGATTCAATCATTTCACCACCATAAAGAAATGGTGGCATCTGCTCAAGAAGTGATTTCCTTCCATATAATACGCCAATTCCCATAGGTGCAAACATTTTATGTCCCGAAAATGAAAGGAAGTCCACTCCAAGTTCCTGGACATTAACAGGAATATGCGGAACACTCTGTGCTCCATCAGCAACAAAAACAATTCCTCTGTCATGGCAATATGAAGCATATTTCTTTATATCATTCTTACTTCCAAGTACATTGGAAATCTGTGTCATTGCAACTATTTTCGTCTTATCTGTTATAGCATTTTCAAAAGCTTCATCTGTTATAACGCCATCTTTTGAACATTCAATAAATTTAAGAACCGCACCTGTTCTTCTTGCGGCCTGCTGCCATGGTAAAAGATTGCTGTGATGTTCCATGATGCTTACAACAATCTCATCGTCTTCTTTTAACATTATCTGTGAAAGGCAGTATACGGCAAGATTAAGTCCTTCAGTTGCATTTCTTGTAAATATGATTTCTGATGAATCTGCTGCACCGATAAAATCTGCAACTGTCTTTCTTGCATCTTCATACTCTTTTGTTGCTTTCTCAGCAAGTGCGTAAAGACCTCGAAGCGGATTTGCATTTGACTTTTCATAGAAATCACGCTCTGCCTGTATTACACATTCAGGCTTTTGTGAAGTTGCAGCATTGTCAAGATATACAACATCAGCAGAATTAAAAAGCGGAAAATCTTTTCTTATTTCAATCCCTTGTTGTCTGAACTGCTCTTTATTCATTCTCCTGCTCGCCTCCATTTTCAAGTAACTGTTCACCTTCAAGGTAATCACTCATCATATTTTTAGTATCCTCATCCGGTATAAGATTACATACCGCCTTAATTCTTGCCTTTGACATTTCTTCATATACCTGTTCACGGCTGAGACCTCTTGCCTGCATATAAAGCATTATCTGCTCATCAAGCTCACCTATTGTTGCACCATGGTTACCTTCAACATCTTCCTCAGCACATAAAATAATAGGAATTGTCTGGTTTACAACATTATCATCAAGCAAGAGCACATCCTCTTTTTCGTTACCTACAGCACCGGCTGCCCCTTTCTTAAAATCAATTGTACCTCTGAACAGCTTAAATGCACCGTTTTTCAATACACCGGCTGCATTTATTTCACTCTCTGTAACTTTTCCTTCATGAACAGCTTCATAGTTCATATCAAGTCTGCCGTCATTGTTTACCATATAACCGATATCAGTCTTTAATGAACTTCCTTTTCCTTTAAGAACAACACGGCACCCCATATAATTTTTATCGCCATCAAGTATAACCTGTACTATGTTAAGTCGTGCATTATCATCAAGAACCGCCCCGATATCATTAAGGCATGAATAATCTGAAGAATGTCTTAACAGCTGGACAAGATTAACTTTTGAGCCGCTTCCGGCCTGTATTCTTGTCTGGACACCAAACATTTTATTTTTTTCTTCATCATGCAGACTGTCTGAAAGATAATCCATCACAACAGTTATTGTGCTGTCCTTATCCGTCTCAATAACAAGCTTGTTAATTGTTCCCGCATCAGCAGGCACTTTTACTATAGCCGGTTTTGACGATGTAATTCCCGGTTTTGTCTTTAAAACAAAGCTGTTTACGCCTGAATCACTTATAAGTTCATCAATATCTCTTCCCATGCCGCTTGTTTCTTTGTCAATGCCGGAAAGTGCAATACTGTCCACAAGTTCTCTTTCACATGTAACTTCGTCAGGAGTTGTCACAACCATGCTTCCGCACTCAAATTCCGGCACATCTTTGACAACGCTTTCATTCATTCCCAGCCAGTTAAATGTTTTTGCTGACAATTCATTTATCTTAATATCCATATTACTCTCCATTTCTGCATCATTAACCTATGCTGCCCTTCATTTCAAGGCGGATAAGATTATTCATTTCAACTGCATATTCAAGAGGAAGTTCTTTTGATACATTATCGGCAAAACCACTTACAATCATTGCTCTTGCCTCTTCCTCGGAAATACCTCTCGACATAAGATAGAATACAGCCTCATCGCTGATTCTTCCAATTCTTGCTTCATGTCCGACATCAGCATCCTTTGTTCTTATATCCATTGCCGGAATTGTATCTGAGCGGGAAATATCATCAAGCATAAGTGACTGGCATGATACTGCAGACTTGCTATGCTTTGCCTGTGGTTTTACAACAACAGAGCTTCTGAATGTACTTATGCCGCCATCTTTTGAAATTGACTTTGTATTGACATATGATGTCGTCTTAGGTGCATTATGAACAACTTTTGTACCTGTATCAAGATTCTGTCCTTTTCCAGCAAATGTTATTCCTGTAAATTCTGCTCTCGCACCTTCTCCGTTTAATACACTCATAGGATAAAGGTATGAAACATGTGAGCCAAATGAACCTGATACCCACTCAATAGTACCGCCTTCTTCTACTAATGCACGCTTTGTATTAAGGTTATACATATTCTTTGACCAGTTCTCTATAGTTGAATATCTGAGTTTCGCATTCTTACCAACAAATAATTCAACGCAACCGGCATGAAGATTGGCAACATTATATTTAGGTGCTGAACATCCTTCAATAAAGTGAAGACTTGCACCCTCATCAACAATAATAAGTGTATGCTCAAACTGACCTGCTCCTGCAGCATTAAGTCTGAAATATGACTGAAGAGGAATCTCAAGATTAACTCCCTTTGGTACATACACAAATGAACCACCAGACCATACAGCTCCGTGAAGTGCTGCGAACTTATGATCCTGTGGTGTAATAAGCTTCATAAAATGCTCGTGCACCATATCTGCATATTCACCTGTAAGTGCGCTTTCCATATCAGTGTATACAACACCCTGGTCAGCAACCTCCTTACGGACATTATGGTATACAAGCTCTGAGTCGTACTGTGCGCCAACTCCGGCTAACGACTCTCTCTCTGCCTTAGGAATACCTAATCTGTCAAATGTATCCTTAATCTCTTCTGGTACATCCTTCCAGTCGCCCTTCATATTCGTATTAGCACGAACATAAGTAGCAATATTATCCATATTGAGTCCATCAATAGACGGACCCCAGTCAGGCACCTGCATATTATTATATATTTCTAATGACTTAAGTCTGAACTCTCTCATCCAAGCAGGATCATGCTTCTCTTCTGATATCTTCTCAACGATTTCAGGAGTAAGACCCTGCTTTATTCTGTAAGCGTCCTTCTCTTCGTTCTTAATATCATAAACACTTCTGTTTATGTCATCTACAAATGTCTTTTCTTCCATTACAAGCCTCCGAGCCTTAATTACCTGATGAATCTTTCGAAACCATTCTCATTGATATCATCAATCATAGCACTGTCGCCTGTTGCAACAACATTACCATTGACAAGAACATGAGTATAATCCACCTTAAGTGCCTCTAAGATACGGGTGCTGTGAGTGATAATAAGAAGAGCTCCATTCTGAGTCTTCTGATACTCTTCAACACCTAACGATACTGTCTTGACAGCATCTACATCAAGTCCTGAGTCAGTCTCATCAAGAATAGCAAGAGAAGGCTCAAGCATAAGGAGCTGTAATATCTCTGCTTTCTTCTTCTCACCACCTGAGAAACCAACATTAAGGTCTCTGTCCATATATGATGGATCCATCTGAAGGAATTCCATCTTCTCCTGAAGGAGCTTCTTGAACTTGAA
>OHMY01000816.1_pt1 | contig 13250 bp, 10 predicted proteins | sample 1569381 | NCBI WGS metagenome assembly OHMY01 (sample SAMEA3879528, study PRJEB24766) | human gut metagenome | biome: human-associated habitat; feature: feces | place: USA | collected 1985/1987
ATATTCAATTGGAATATTGAGTGATTATTGAAAGGGGGAGCTTGCTCTCCCTTTTCTTTTATGGAGAAAAATTATGAGTAAATGGATGGTTTATGCCAAAAAGGCTGACTTTAAAGCAATTGCGGCCAGATATGGAATTGACCAGGTTATAGCCAGAATTATAAGAAACCGTGATGTATGCACGAATGAAGAGATTGATATGTATCTTGGCGGAGATATATCAAGTATGCATGATGCACATTTATTAAAGGATGCAGACAAAGCGGCGGATATTATTATTGACAAAATAAATCATAGAAAACATATAAGAATAGTTGGAGATTATGATATTGACGGCGTATGTTCTGTTGCGATATTATTAAAGGGTCTTAAAAGAGCAGGAGCAGATGTAGATTACACAGTGCCTGACAGAATAGCTGACGGATATGGAATTAATGAAAATATTATTAATCATGCTATTGAAGATGGCATAGATACAATTGTGACATGTGATAATGGAATTGCAGCAATACCACAGATAAATTATGCTAAAGACAATAACATGACAGTGATTGTAACAGACCATCACGATATACCTTTTAAGGAAGAAAATGGAGAAAAAGTATTTCTGGAATCTGACGCAGATGCGATAGTTAATCCAAAGCAGAAAGAGTGTAAGTATCCTTTTAAAATGCTTTGTGGTGCAACAGTTGCATACAAACTCATAGAGATTATTTATGAGCGTCTTAATCTTAATCCGGAAGACTTAAATGAATACAGGCAGCTCGCAGCTATTGCCACAATCGGAGATGTGGTTGACCTTGAAGATGAAAACAGGATTCTTGTGAAATTTGGACTTTCAACACTGAAAAACACGAAAAATACAGGAATACGTGCTTTGGCAGATGCATGTCAGATTGATATAGCCTCTCTTTCATCATATCATATTGGTTTCGTTATAGGCCCATGTCTTAATGCTGGCGGACGCCTTGAAACAGCAAGGCATGCGGTAAGCCTCCTTATGGAAGAAAATCCAGGCGAAGCCAGAGTCAAGGCAGAAAAGTTACGCTCACTTAATGAAGAACGTAAGGATATGACAGAAAAAGAAGCTGCAAAAGCTATTGATATGGTGGAAAATACGGAACTTATCAATGATAATGTTTTAGTTGTGTATCTTCCGGAGTGTCATGAGAGTGTTGCCGGAATAATCGCCGGAAGAGTGAAAGAATATTTTTACAGACCGACGTTTGTTATAACTGATGCAGCTGAGGGAGCAAAAGGTTCAGGCCGTTCCATAGAGGGCTACAACATGTTTGAGGAGATAACAAGATGTGGTTATCTTTTAAATAAATTCGGAGGTCATCCGATGGCGGCAGGAATATCACTTGACAAAGAAAATATTGATGAATTCAGGTGGCAGCTTAATCATAACCAGAAGCTTACAAAAGAGCAGCTTACACCTGTTACATGGATAGATGTTCCAATGCCTCTGGGTTATGCAGGATTTCCGCTTATTGAGCAGTTAAAGCTTTTGGAACCATTTGGCAAAGGAAATGAAAAACCTGTATTTGCAGATAAGAATCTTAGGGTAAGACAGGCTTCAATAATAGGAAAAAACAGGAATGTTTTAAAAATGGTGCTGGAAGATGCAAATGCATATTCGTATGATGCTATAATGTTTCGTGCTGACAGCATGAATGTTCCAAAGAGGGAGCAGAATATTTCAATTGTTTATTATCCATCCATCAATGAATTTAATGGGAAAAAGACTATTCAGTTTGTTGTTACGGAGTGGAAATAAAATAGGGAAGTTGAAAAGGAGAAAGAGAAAATGAAAAAGAAACTCATGGCATTGATTTTATGTATGGTAATGGCACTTGGGCTTACTGCGTGCCGGATGCCTTCTGACGGTAAAAGAGATGCAGACAACAGTGATGTGACACAATCACAGACACAGAGCTATGAAGCAAAAGATATTACAGTCGCTGCCTTGAAGGGACCTACAGCGATTGGAATGGTTAAGCTTATGGAAGATTCAAAAGAAAAAAAGACAGCCAATAATTATGATTTTAAGATTGCCGCATCTGCTGACGAATTCAGTTCGCTTCTGATAAAAGGAGATGTGCAGATAGCAGCATTGCCTTGTAATGCGGCTGCAACACTTTACAACAAAAGCAATGGCAAAATCAAGGTGCTTGGCATAAATACACTCGGTGTGCTTTATATCGTCGAAAAAGGAAACACGGTGCAGAATGTAGCTGATTTAAAAGGAAAAACAATTTATACAACAGGAAAAGGTACAACACCGGAGTATACACTTAAATATCTTTTGAAAAAGGCGGGGCTTGATGCTGAAAAAGATGTGAATATTGAATTTAAGTCAGAGGCTTCAGAGGCAGCAGCAATGCTTGCTTCATCAGATTCAGGTGCAGTTGCAATGCTTCCGCAGCCATATGTTACAACTGTTATGGCGGCAAACAGCGATGTAAGAATTGCACTTGATGTAACAAAAGAATGGGAAAATCTTTCAACAGACGGAAGCACTGTTGTTACCGGAGTTATAGCTGTTAATGCAGATTATTATGAAAAGAATAAAGCAGCAGTTGCCAAATTTATGGAAGAGTATGAAAATTCAGTTGATTTTGTAAATTCAAATGTTGATACAGCAGCAGAATATGTTGAGGAATTTGGTATATTTAAAGCGGCAGTTGCCAAGAAAGCAATTCCATATTGTAATATCACATTTATCAAGTCAAATGAAATGAAAACACGCATAAATCAGTATCTTACAATACTTTATGAGTCAAACCCTTCATCAGTGGGCGGCAGTATGCCGGATGACAATTTTTATGCGGAATAAATAGATTGTTTTCAGTCGGAATAAACAAATTAAATAAAAGCCGGTATCAGACAAAAGATGAAAATCGATAATGTCTGATACCGGTTTTTGTAATACACTCACTAAAGAAGTGATTTATGTTATTTTAAGAAGAATGTCTGTTAATGAATTCGGTTCTGTATTTTGAATACATGATTTTCTGGCTGTTATAGAGACTATAATAACCTGAGAGCAGATAGCTTAAAGCAATACATAACAGGCAGTATTTCAGACTTTCGCTGCCAAACATCTCTATTGAGAGAAGCAGAGATGTGAGAGGGCAGTTAGTTACGCCGCAGAATACTGCAACCATGCCGCATGCAGCACATATGCCTGTAGGAAGTCCGAATATCGGAGCGAGGAAGCTTCCAAGTGTAGCACCGACAAAAAGTGTAGGAACAATTTCGCCGCCTTTAAATCCGCCGCCAAGAGTGACAGCTGTAAAAATCATTTTCAAAAGGAATACATACCATGCACTCTGTTCGACAAAGCTGCGTGCAATTATGTCTGTACCGGCACCAAGATAATCAGTAGTGCCGAATAAAAATCTCATAATAATAACCAACACGGCTGCAACTATGATACGAACGTACTGGTTTTCAAAATGAGCAGTGAAAAAATGTGAGGTTTTGTGCAAAACAACACATAAAAGTATGCTTGCTACTGCAAAGATGAGTGACAGGATGAAAAATTTTATACCATTAGGAATACCCAACTGAGGGATTTCTCCTACAGTAAAATGTGTGGCGGCAAGGCCTGACATTGAGGAAATGCTGCTTGCTATAAGTGCAGCAACAGTACATGGAACGAGTGCTGCATAATACATTATGCCGACGCTGATAACTTCCATTGAAAAAACAGCTGCGGCTACAGGAGTTCCGAAAAGTGCAGAGAAGCATGCACTCATTCCGCACATTATCATTATTCGAGTGTCTTTGTCATCAAAGTTAAATAGCTTTGCAAAAGCGTTGCCTAAAGAACCGCCGACCTGAAGTGCTGCACCTTCTCGTCCTGCTGAACCACCGCATAGGTGAGTAAGGATTGTCGATACAATAATTAAAGGTGTCATTTTTAGCGGAACTTCTTCGTTGGACTGAATAGCTGTTATAACAAGGTTTGTGCCTTTACTGCTTTTACATCCGGAAAGGCGGTATATAAAAACTATGATAATACCTGATATTGGAAGCAAAAACAGTATCCATGGATGTGCAGTCCTTATTTCGGCGGCCAAGTCAAGGAGTGAATGGAAAAAAGCTCCTATAAGACCGATTACAATACCTGATGCAATCGAGCATAACATCCACTTTATGAGAGTAAGGATGGCAAGACGCAGTCTCTGCAAAGTTGTTTTAATATACTCTTTATCAATAAAAGGTTTCATTTTACTCTCCGTTTCCAGTATTAATATGGCTTACATCAAGCATGCTCATATTACTGTTATGATACATTTTGTTCATTGTTACGTCTTCTTTAAACCATGCCGGTGGATTGTAGCTTTCGGCTTCTTCAACAGAATCAAATTCAACTTCGGCAAGGATTGTTCCGCTAAAAACACCTTCAAATATATCAAGCTCAATAGTATGTCCGCTGTTATCAGGAATTTCATACCGTTTTTTCGTTATTATATTGCCATCAGCCTTTTTGATAAGATGTTCATATGATTCTTTTGTGAGAGGAAGATTATATTCTTCTCTTGCGAGTAAACCTTTTCCCTTGTATGTAAGATAATATTCGTCGTTGTCCATTCTGACACGTACAACAGGAGAGGATGAAAGATAACCCTGCTCGATTTTACGGCATTTGTATTGTGGCAGATTATCAGGAAGTTCCGATACAAGATATTTTTTTTCGATTTCCATTGCAGATATTCTCCATTTTATATTTATTAAATGGCAAAGTGGCGGACTTTGCCTGTATGCTGCAAAAATATAAGACCATGCTGGGAGAGCATATTAGAAAATGCAAACACATCATGGTCTTAAATCTTGCTTATTATAGATTATACTATATGATTAAGCGTTTACAGAATCCTTTAAAGCCTTACCAGCCTTAAACTTAGGAGCCTTGCATGCAGCAATCTTAATCTCAGCACCTGTCTGTGGATTCTTGCCTGTTCTTGCTGCTCTGTCAGAAGTCTCAAATGTACCAAAACCTACGAGCTGTACTTTTGAGCCATTCTTTAATTCATCTGTCACGGCCTCAATAAAAGCGTTTAATGCCTTTTCAGCATCCTTCTTTGATAATTCAGATTTTTCTGCGATAGCAGATACTAATTCTGTTTTGTTCATTATAGGAACATCCTCCTTAGATAAATATATTATACTTCTTTATACTCCATAAGGACTTATTTGTCAATAAGTTCTTCGGATAGCTCTTCCCATTTTTCGTACAATTCATCAAGCATTTCCGAGAGAGAAGTGCGTTCATTGTGAAGTTCGACAAGTTTTGCTGTGTCGCTTGCAATATCAGGATTGTTATATTCTTCATCAATTGCACTGATGCGTTCTTCAGTCTGGCTGATTTTGTCTTCCGTGCGTTTCAGCTCATTTTTAAGTTTTTTAAGTCTTGCAGCTTCTTCTTTTGACTGCTGCCATTCTGCCTTTGAAGACCCCTGTGCTGATGATGGTGTCTGACAGGCTGATGACGCCATGCTGTCATTAATGGCAGCTGTAGCATCAGTAAGTGCTTTTGGTGTAAGTATATCCTTTTTTTCGATATAATAATCGTAATTGCCGATATAATTTACAATTGTATGCCCTGTAAGTTCAATAATTCTTGTGGCTGTTGTGTTGATAAAATATCTGTCATGTGAGACATAAAAAACAGTTCCGGTGTAATTATTGAGTGCATTTTCAAGAATTTCCTTTGAAACTATATCAAGATGGTTAGTTGGCTCATCAAGAATCAGAAAGTTGGCGTTTGAAAGCATAAGTTTTGCAAGTGATACACGTCCACGTTCGCCACCGCTCAAATCCCTGATATACTTAAATACTTCGTCACCGGTAAATAAAAATGCGGCGAGAGTGTTTCTTATCTGTGTGTTGTTAAGGTCAGGATAAGCATCCTGAATTTCCTCAAACAGAGTCTTATCAGGGTTGAGAACGTGATGTTCCTGGTCGTAATATCCGATTGTAACTTTTGAACCGAGAGTGATTTCACCATAATCAGCAGGAATTAAACCGTTAATTATTTTAAGTATTGTTGTTTTGCCTGTTCCGTTATTGCCGATGAGGGCAACGCGTTCGCCTCTTTTTATTTCAAAGTCAAGACCTGAAAATAAAAAGTTATCGCCAAAACTTTTTGAAAGGTCTTTGACAGTTAATACGTCATTGCCGCTTACCACCTTAGGATCAAGGCGTATATGCATTTTGTCGTTTAATTCTGTTGGCTTATCGACAAGTTCCATTTTGTCAAGCATTTTTTCACGGCTTTCGGCACGTTTGATTGATTTTTCACGGTTGAACTGTTTCAGTTTTGTGATTACTTCCTGCTGGTGTTTGATATCACGCTGCTGGTTTAGGTATTCTTTTAATTTCATGTTGCGAAGAACAGCTTTTTTGGCAGCATAGTCTGTATAATTACCGGAAAATACCGTGACGGCAGTGCTGTCAATCTCGATAATCTTTGTGACAATTTTATCAAGAAAATACCTGTCATGTGCAACTATTAAGACGCTTCCATTATATGTGAGAAGATAATTTTCAAGCCATGCAATAGAATCCATATCAAGATGGTTGGTAGGTTCATCAAGCATGATGATGTCAGGCTTTGATATGAGCAGTTTTGCAAGTGCAACACGCGTTTTCTGACCGCCTGATAGTGTGTTTACATGAAGAGAAAAATCCTCATCGCCAAATCCAAGACCTTTAAGGACGCCGGTAACTTCACTTTTATATGCATATCCGTTATTCATCTCAAATTCATGATTAAGCCTTGTATACTGTGAAAGCAGGTTGTCAAGCTCATCGCCTGTAACATCTTTCATATGTATTTCGAGACTGCGGATAGTATTTTCCATATCAATTAAATCCTGTTTAACAGACAGAAGTTCATCATATATAGTCTTGTCAGTTGAGAGATTCTGGTGCTGTGAAAGATAACCGAGAGTTTTTCCTTTGGAGACAGTCACATTTCCTGAATCAGCGGGAAGTTCACCGACAATGATTTTTAAAAGAGTAGATTTTCCGGCACCATTGATTCCGATTATGGCAGCTTTTTCACGTTCTTCAAGGTGAAATGAGCAGTCATTTATAATCTGGTCAGTGCCAAACGATTTGCTTATATGGTTACATGATAAAATCATTTTTATATCCGTCCTTTGAAAATTTGCTTATACATGGTGACAGGTAAAAGACTTGTCTGCCACACTAATATTTTATTATAAATGGAAAATGCTTTATTTGCAATATGCATAGGAAGGCAATGGATATATTGAGTGTCTGAATTGTATGTAATAATAAACATTTTGACTTTATAAGCATAATTGTGTAAAATAAATCAATTATAAAGATTGCTTTTTACAGAGCAGGAATGGAGAATTAATGAAATTTGAAGAATTAAATTTAGATGAGAGAATATTAAGAGCTGTTGAAGATATGGGGTTTGAAGAGGCATCTCCTATTCAGGCTTCAGCTATTCCGGTTATTATGGACGACCGAGATGTGGTCGGACAGGCACAGACAGGTACAGGAAAGACGGCAGCATATTCTATTCCTGTTCTCGAAAAAATAGATCCTGATTTAAAGAAACTTCAGGCAGTAATACTCTGCCCGACAAGAGAACTTGCAGTCCAGGTTGCAGAAGAAATCAGAAAACTTGCAAAATATATGAGCGACATAAAAGTGCTTCCGGTATATGGTGGACAGGAGATTGTAAGACAGATTAAGTCATTAAAAGCTGGAGTGCAGATTCTTGTAGGTACGCCGGGACGTGTTATGGACCATATGAGAAGAAAGACAGTTAAATTTGATAATGTTTCAATGGTAGTTCTTGATGAGGCAGATGAAATGCTCGATATGGGCTTCAGGGAGGACATGGAGACTATCCTTACAGATACACCTGAAGACAGACAGACAATAATGTTCTCAGCGACAATGCCTAAGGCTATTATGGATATTGCAAAGAATTTCCAGAAGGATGCTGAAATTATCAAGGTTGTAAGAAAAGAACTTACAGTTTCTAATATTGATCAGTTTTATTATGAAGTAAGACCTAAGAATAAAACAGAAATCTTAAGCCGTCTTATTGATATATACAATCCTAAGCTGTCAGTTGTGTTCTGTAACACTAAGAGACAGGTAGACGAGCTTATATCAGAGCTTAAGGGCAGAGGATATTTTGCTGACGGTATACACGGAGATATGAAACAGCAACAGAGAGACCGTGTAATGGACGATTTCAGAAGTGGAAAGACAGAAATTCTTATTGCAACTGATGTTGCGGCAAGAGGAATTGATGTTGACGGAGTTGATATAGTATTTAACTATGACCTTCCACAGGACGAAGAATATTATGTACACAGAATAGGAAGAACAGGAAGGGCTGGAAAATCAGGACTTGCACTTTCATTTATATCTGGAAGAGAAGTATATAAGTTAAAGGATATCGAGAGATATTGCAAGACCAAGATTCTTGCAAAGCCAATCCCATCACTTGATGATGTCAAGAACACCAAGATGGATGGTATATTTGACAAGATTAAAGAGATGATTGAAGCTGATGAGCACAGAGCCATGCTTGATATGGTTGAGGAGCATGTTAATCAGGAAGATTATACATCAATGGATATGGCAGCAGCTCTTCTTAAGATGATAGTTGGAGATACATTGGACAGAATCGATGAGGTAGAGAATTTTCATTTTGATGAAAATGCAGATACATCAAGAATGGTAAGACTCTTTATTAATGTTGGTAAGAAGGACAAGATTACACCAGCCAATATTCTTGGAGCGATTGCAGGAGAATCCGGAATGCCGGGAAGACTTGTCGGTGCAATTGATATGATGGATAATTATACATTTGTTGATGTTCCTGCAAAGCATGCGGAAGCAGTACTTGCAGCAATGAATGACAATGTACTTATCAAGGGCAGAAAGGTTAATGTAGAGAAAGCAAATGTATCTGCCAAGCCGGCAAGAAAATCCAAGTCAAAGCCAGATACAAGAAGAAGAAAAGACGAGTCCCGTGGAAAACATGACAAACTTAAAGAACGCAGAAGTAAAAGCGGCAAGGTAAGAAGAAATGGAGAAAAGTATTAAGCTTACCAGTCTTAACAGAAAAGAAGCGTTAAGATATCTGGGTTATAAAAAAAATGCACCTGATGAACGGGTGGAAGAGCTTATGGATGAATGTGAGGAGCTTGTATTAAAGACCGCAGTTCCAAGATTTATTTATAAGAAGCTTGATTTTACAGTTAATGAAGACGGTGTGGCATTTAAGAATACAAGCATGGTGCTTCCGGGCGAGTCCATTAAGAAACATCTGTATAAATGTGACAGTGCAATATGCATGGCTGTAACGATATCGGAAGGTATTGACAGACAGCTAAGAGTGTTGCAGCTTACGGATATGGCTAAGGCACTGGTGTTTGACAGTCTGGCAAGTGTAGCTGTTGAACAGACATGTGATAAGGTTGAAGAGCTTTTAAGAGAGGAATATCCTGATTATTACCAGACATTCAGGTTTGGAATTGGTTATGGTGACCTGCCAATAAGCATGCAGGAGCCTTTTCTGAAGGTGTTAGACGCCGGTAAAAAGATAGGACTTAATCTTAATAAATCATATATGCTGGCTCCGGTAAAGTCGGTAACTGCGGTTATTGGACTTACTAAGGAGCCTGTAAGTACTAAGAACAGAGGTTGTGCAACATGCAATCTTAATAAAACCTGCGCATACAGAGAAATGGGAGGACATTGTAGTGGCTGACAGATTCAGAGAACTCTTGAAAACTAGGGATTATATAATATTTGATGGTGCTATGGGGACAATGCTTCAGGCAGCGGGCATGAAGATGGGAGAGACGCCGGAAGTACTTAATATAACAAGACCTGAGCTTCTTGTTTCAATTGCAGAGCAGTATTACAATGCAGGATCAGATGTGGTATATGCCAATACATTTGGTGCAAACAGATATAAGCTTGAAGAATGCGGAAAAAGTGTTGAGGAGCTTGTAACTGCCGGGATTGTCAATGCAAAGAAGGCAAGAGATACAGTAAAGCCGGACGGCCTTGTTGCACTCGATGTAGGACCAATCGGACAGCTTCTTGAGCCAACAGGTGTATTAAGCTTTGAAGAAGCATATGATATGTATGCCGAGATAGTAAAGGCAGGAGCAGCTGCGGGAGCAGACCTTGTTGTATTTGAGACAATGACTGACCTTTTAGATGTCAAGGCTGCTGTACTTGCAGCTAAGGAAAACAGCGACCTTCCTATTGTTGCCACGATGACATTTGAACAGAATATGAGAACCTTTACAGGCTGCTCTATATCGGCAATGGCTCTTACACTTACAGGACTTGGTGTTGATGCACTTGGCGTTAACTGCTCATTAGGACCTAAAGAATTAGAGCCGGTTATTGAAGAACTTGTAAAATGGACTAATCTTCCGATAGTAGTAAAGCCTAATGCAGGACTTCCTGACCCTGAAACTAACCTTTACAATGTTACTGCAGCCCAGTTTGCAGATTTCATGAAGGATTTAAGAAAATATGGCATTAAGATATTCGGCGGCTGCTGTGGAACTAATCCTGAGTTCATTAAAGAATTATCAGAGATGTTAAAAAGAGAAGGCAATCCGGCAGCACCACACAAATATATTCCAGGTGCAGTGTGTTCAGCTACAAGCACTGTTGTTGTTGATGAACCAAGAATTATCGGTGAAAGAATCAATCCTACAGGTAAGAAGCTTTTTAAGGAAGCTTTGTTAAGACACGATATGGATTATATTCTTGGACAGGCTTTAGAGCAGATATCAGGTGGCGCAGATATTCTTGATGTCAATGTAGGCCTTCCGGGAATTGATGAACGTGAAATGATGATTGATACAATAAAGTCATTACAGGCAGTTGTGGATGTTCCGCTGCAGATTGATTCTACAATACCAGAAGTACTTGAGGCAGCACTCCGTGTATACAATGGTAAGCCGCTTGTCAATTCAGTTAATGGTGAGGAGGAGTCTCTTAACAATGTTCTTCCTCTTGTTAAGAAATATGGTGCAGGAGTTATAGGACTCGCACTTGATAAAGATGGTATTCCTAAGAAGGCAGAGGACAGAGTTGCGATAGCAAAGAAGATTATGGACAGGGCTGTTGCAATGGGAATCCCTAAAGAAGATATTTATATTGACTGCCTTACACTCACAGCTTCTGCTGAGCAGGAGGGCGTAATGGAAACTCTTAATGCACTTCATACAGTTAAGAATGAGCTTGGCTTAAAGACAGTGCTTGGTGTTTCTAACATTTCATTCGGACTTCCAAACAGAGTGCTTGTAAACCACATTTTCCTTACAATGGCACTTACTAACGGACTTGACCTTGCAATTATCAATCCTAACATCCCAGAGATGACAGGCGCGGTAAGGGCGTATAAGCTTCTTGCTAATATTGATAAGAATTCAGTTGATTACATAAAAAACTATGGCGCTATGCCAAATGTTTCTAAGATTGATCCTGTCAAGAAGGAAAAGAAAGATGGAAACTATACAGGAGATGATCTTTTCTATGCTGTTGAAAAAGGACTTAAGAATGAAGGTGCTGAGATAACAGAGGCTCTTCTTAAGAAGATGGATTCAATGGAGATTGTTAATCAGGTGCTTATTCCTGCACTTGATAAGATAGGTGCTGAATTCGAGAAGGGTACATTGTTCCTTCCACAGCTTATTATGTCAGCAGGTGTTGCACAGGCAGCATTTGAAGTTATAAGAAAGCATATGGTTATGTCTGATAATGCCCCTGTAAGCAAAGGAAAGATAGTTATAGCTACAGTCAAGGGTGATGTTCATGATATAGGAAAGAATATTGTTAAGGTTCTCCTAGAGAATTATGAGTATGATGTTATTGACCTTGGAAAGGATGTTGAGTACCAGGCAGTTGTTGATGCAATAAGAGATAATGATGTTAAACTGTGCGGATTATCAGCTCTTATGACAACAACACTTGTATCTATGAAGGAAACAATTGCACTTATAAGAGAAAATAATCTTGACTGCAAGGTCATGGTTGGAGGTGCGGTACTTACACCGGAATATGCTAAAGAGATAGATGCAGATTTCTATGCAAAGGATGCAAAAGAATCTGTTGATATTGCTAAAAGAGTTCTTGGTTAAAATTTTGACATATGAGAAAAAAATGGTTATACTATGTATAGCTTATTATAGTATATTTATATACTCGTTTATATCTTGGTAAAATGAGCAATCGTGGTCTGGAGGTTTGGTTTAATGGAAGAGAAAAAGATTTCGTCGGCGGTAATAAGAAGACTGCCAAGATATTACAGATATCTGGGAGAATTGCTGGACGCCGGGGTAGAACGTATTTCTTCAAATGATCTGAGCCTCAGGATGAATGTCACCGCATCCCAGATTCGTCAGGATCTCAATAATTTTGGGGGATTTGGCCAGCAGGGTTACGGCTACAATGTGCCGGAGCTGCAAAAGCGCATTGGCGAAATTCTGTGTGTGGATAAAGAATTGAAAACCATTTTGATCGGTGCCGGCAACCTGGGTAAGGCGGTATCCAACAAGATCTTTATCCGGCAGAGCGGCTTTAAGCTCATTGGCATTTTTGACAAGAACGAGGCCATCTGCGGCAACATGATCAAGGGCATTCCTGTGCGCCACATCAATTATTTGGAGAACTTCTGCATTGATAACCAGCCGGTGTGCGCCGTAATCTGTATTCCCGGCAGCGATATGCAGGAGATCACGGATATGCTGGTGCGCCTGGGCGTGCGGGCCTTTTGGAACTTTAGCAATTACGACATTGCCATGGCCCACCCGGAGGTGCTGGTGGAGAATGTGCACCTGAACGACAGTCTGATGACCCTGGGCTACCTGACCAACACCTCTTTGGCAGAGGACGAAGCGAGGTAACACAGTGAAACAGATTAGCACAAAAGAGATCGTAGATCTGTTTGCCTACAACAAGGACTCTGCGGTTTTGGTAGAGAAACGCCCCCTGCCCGGCAACGCCCAATACAAGGTGAACTACTCGGTGGTGAACTTTGCCACAGGCGAGCAGGAAGTGATCACCAAAAGCGCCTACCTGCTGCGCAAATTTGGCTCTGCATTCCAAAAAATCAGTACCGAGATTCCCAACTTTGTTCAGTGCGACGCGGCGGTGCTCTATGACCGGCGGGTACTGGTGATCTACCCCAACGGCGAGGCCGGTATCTTTGA
>OHMY01000819.1_pt1 | contig 13207 bp, 11 predicted proteins | sample 1569381 | NCBI WGS metagenome assembly OHMY01 (sample SAMEA3879528, study PRJEB24766) | human gut metagenome | biome: human-associated habitat; feature: feces | place: USA | collected 1985/1987
CCATGGCCGCCCTGCCGCTGTGCTCTGCCGCCCAGGAGGCAGACTCGACGGCATCCGGACGGATAACAACGGCCGCATACATGGTTGGCGCGGGCCGGACAAAGGTGCTCGACACCTATCTGTCGCAAGAGCATTTTGCCGGGCCGGGGTTCACCTTCCTGGCCACGGTGGAGCGGCAGCGCCCGGGCAGCCGCTGGCTGACGGCCATGCAGCACCAGGCCAACATATCGACAACGCGCGACCGAAGCCGACAGTCGCGCCAGCTGGAGGGCTCTTACAACTTCTACTGGGGGCGATACCACTGCTGGCAACTGGCAGCCGACAGGCTCACACTGATGGCCGGGGGGATGGTCGACGCCAACATAGGCTTCATATACAATACGGGCAACGGCAACAACCCGGCCCAGGCGCGGCTCCACCTCAACGTCATGCCGTCGGCGGCGGCCGCCTACAGGTTTTCAATCGGCAAATGCCGCATGGCCATACGCTACGAAGCGCAGCTGCCACTCATAGGCGTCATGTTCAGCCCCAACTACGGGCAGTCTTACTACGAGCTGTTCTCGCGCGGCAACTACGACCACAACGTGGTGCCCACAACGCTCGTCAGCGCCCCATGCCTGAGGCAGCAGCTCATGGCCGACGTCAACATCGGGCGCCGGACTACGCTCCGCTTCGGATATCTGGGCGACTACCAGCAGGCCGATGTCAACAACCTGAAGTCGCATGTCTATTCCCACCGCTTCATGATTGGCTTCGTCAAGCGGTTCAAACTAATAAGCTACCGCCCATGAAGCGCTTCATATCATACGTCATCATTGCCGTTGCCATGGCTGCAATGGTCACTTCGTGCGTCGACGAAGAGGAGTTCGACGACTCGCCCACGGGCAACTTCGAGGCCCTGTGGAAAATAATCGACGAGCACTATTGCTTCTTCGACTACAAGAAACAGGAATACGGGCTCGACTGGGACGATGTATACGCCAAGTACAGGGTGCGCATCAGCGACAACATGACGTCTGACCAACTTTTCGAGGTCATGGCCGACATGCTGTCGGAACTGCGCGACGGCCACGTCAACCTGTCGCGGGCGGCAGACTTCGCGCGCTATTGGAGCTGGAAAGAAGACTATCCCTCGAACTTCAGCGACACGCTGCAGCGGCGCTACCTCGGCACAGACTACCAGATAGCGTCGGGCATAACATACCGCGTTCTCGACGACAACATCGGCTACATATACTACGAAAGCTTCAGCGACGCCATCGGCGAAGGCAACCTTGACGAAGTAATCAACAGGCTGATGCTGTGCAACGGCCTGATAATAGACATACGCAACAACGGCGGAGGCAACCTGACAAACGCCGAGAAACTGGCGGCGCGCTTCACCAACGAGGCTGTGCACGTGGGCTATATCTGCCACAAGACAGGGCCGGGCCACAACGACTTTTCAGAGAAGGAGAAACAATGGATTGAGCCATCGTCGAACATGAGGTGGCAGAAAAAGGTTTGTGTGCTCACCAACAGGAGCGTCTACAGCGCCGCCAACGAGTTTGTGAAATACATGGCGTGCATGCCTTCGGTGACAATAGTGGGCGACAGCACCGGCGGCGGGGCCGGCCTGCCGTTCAACAACTCGCTGCCCAACGGGTGGGCAGTGCGCTTCTCGGCCTGCCCTATGTACGACACCGAGGGCCATACAACCGAGTTTGGCATAGCCCCCGACTATAAGGTGTCTATCACTGACGATGATTTCGACAAAGGCATCGACACCATAATAGAATTCGCCCGCAACCTGCTAAAAGAATAAAAAAGCCGGGATATATTTGCAATTTAAGCAAATTATTCTTAACTTTGCACCGCTAAAATGCGCTTGTGGCGGAATTGGTAGACGCGCCAGACTTAGGATCTGGTGTCTCGCGACGTGTAGGTTCGAGTCCTATCAGGCGCACCCTGTCAAGCCCTAAGTCTCGGTTCCGATGACTTAGGGCTTGACTGCGTATTATGATGCCGCCCTAACCATGGCCACCCGATGAACACACAGGATTGCTGCCCGCCACGCCAAACGCCACCATTGCGCACGGAAGGCGCTACGGCCGCAACGACCCTGATTGCACCAACAGGCAAAGCGGCAAAGCCATCCAACCGCATGCCGCCGCCAACCGGGGCTGCGGCATTGCGGCACACGCCGGGAGCCATAAGGCTAAAAGCGCCCGGAGCGATACTCCGACGGGGTGATGCCGAGGCGTGAACGCACATAACGGCTGAAATAAGACAACGACGAGAATCCCAGGCGCTCGGCTATCGACGTGAGCGTAAGGTCGCGACGGGCCAGCAGCATCACCACCTCGCGCATGGCAAAGCGCTCTATCCAGTATGAGGCCGGCCTGCCACTGACACTGCGGCACACCTCGGTGAGGTAGTGGGGAGTGACGCAAAGGCGCGAGGCATAGGCGGCAACGCCATTGCGGGCCGTCGGGCCACCATCGTAAAGCATCGATATGAAGTCGCGCACAATCAAGGCCGCACGCTCCATGGGCTGCTGAAGGCTGTTGCTGCGGGCGTGAATGTCATACAGGTCTAGTATGTGCACCATGAGCAGGTGGCCCATCATCTCTTTGCGAAACAGGTGGCCGGGGCGCCCCACCCTGTCTGCCAGCAGGCCCATCACCTCGCAACAGGTGCGGCACTGCGCCTCGGTAAGCCGCATGACCGGATTCTGCAGCAGCGACAGGTGGCCCACCACGCCGTAATTGCTGCGCAGGGCCATCGAGGCCACAAACGCCTCCGACAGGCTCATGGCCATGCAATTGCAGTCGGCCGAGGCGCTGATGGGCGAGGCAAACGACGTGTCGGGCATTATGACATAGTCGCCGGCACCTACGTTATAGGCCACACCGCCAAACGAAAAGCTCATGCCACCGCCCAGGCAAAGCATGTGCATCACCCGCCCTTGGCCCAGCCTGGGGTCATAGCCGCCGGCAATGTCTACAAACTCGATGCCGGCAATTTCCTCATCTTCTGCCAATCCCATTCCAACTTTGTCTTTATGTTTTATGCAAAGATACGCCAAAACCACGAAAAGTGAAAATTTCGAGCCGCTTTTCATAACGCCCGTTTGCCCTGAACACAGTAACTTTGCCATGAAAACATAAATACATCCGACGATGAAAGAAACAAGACTGAACAACGGGGTGACAATGCCGGCCATAGGCTTCGGCGTCTACCAAATTCCACGTGAGCAAACAGAACAGGCCGTAACCGACGCCATCGAGGTGGGCTACCGCATGATTGACACCGCAGCCTCTTACTTCAACGAGCGCGAAGTGGGCAACGCCATACGCCGTTGCGGCGTGCCGCGCAGCCAGCTGTTCGTAACCACAAAGCTGTGGGTGCAAGACTACGAGTATGACGACGCCCTGAGAGCCTTCGACGCGTCGATGGACAGGCTGCAGACCGACTATCTCGACCTGTGGCTGCTGCACAAGCCATACGGCAATTACTATGCGGCGTGGCGCGCTGCCGAGCGACTCTACAAGGAGGGGCGCATAAGGGCCATCGGCGTGACGAGCTTCTCTGACGAGAGGCTGCAAGACCTCTTCTTGCACAACGAGGTGAAACCGGCCGTCAACCAGATTGAGACGAACCCGCTTTTCCAGCAGAAAGCCTCAAACAAGTTCCTCAAGGGCGAGGGAATACAGCACGAGGCGTGGGCTCCATTCGCCGAAGGCCAGTGCGACATCTTCAACAACCCGACGCTGAAGGCCATTGCCGCCAACCACGGCAAGACCACGGCGCAGGTAGTGCTGCGCTGGCTCAACCAGCGGGGAATAGCCGTCATACCCAAGAGCGTGCGCCGGGAGCGCATGGAAGAGAACATCAGCATACTCGACTTCACGCTCTCCGACGTCGAGATGGAGGCCATATCGCTACTCGACACGGGCCGAAGCCCCATTTACGACGACAGCGACCTGAGCGTGACAAGATATATAGGCACACTGAAGATACACTGACCGAGATGAAGGCCCCAACACTGAACAACGCCGCCACGCCCGGCCCGGCCAGCGGCGGCGGCGGGCATGGACGGGAACGGTGGCGCAGGCTGGCGCCACCGATTCTGTTATATCTATACAAACACAAGTAATGCGTCTACCGGCGGGAGGCGCCAGAATTGCTAATTTTGCCGGCGCAAACAAACAAAAGGCTCATGACAATGGCAACAGAGAAAGACAACACAACAACAGACATCTTCGAGAAAGACCTCTCGGGGGCTATGGTGTCGCCCCTCGAACCGGGCTACGACCGACTAATCGGCGCCATTTTCGACACCATGAAGACGGCATACGAACTGAACGAGGGCTACCACACGCCCGACGAGGTGCGCTCATACCTCTCGCGCATCACCGGGCGCGAGGTAGACCCGAGCGTAACGCTGCTCCCGCCATTCTATGTCGACTATGGCAAAAACATCAGAATAGGCAAGAACTGCTGGATTCAGCAGGGCTGCACGTTCTTCGACCGCGGTGGCATAACGCTCGGCAACGGCGTGTTCATAGCCCCAAAGGTAAACCTGATTACCATCAACCACGACCCCGACCCGGCCAACCGGAGCGCCACCTACGGCCGCCCCATCGTCATCGAAGACAATGTGTGGATAGGCATCGGGGCAACGGTGCTGCCCGGGGTGACCATTGGCTACGGCTCTATAGTGGGGGCCAACAGCGTGGTGACGCACGATGTGCCGCCGATGACTGTGGTTGGCGGCAACCCGGCACGCTTTATCAAGAAAATAGTGACCGGCGGGGGCGACAGCACCCACTGACACCCGGCGCCGCAGCCCTCGCGCCACAGCCGGCAGTCAGGCCCCTGCGCCCTATGCGGGCCGGCAAGCCAAGCGGCCCCGGGGCGGCTGCCCCCTGCCGGCAGGCAGCAGAGGGCGACAACCACAGATACCATTGCGCCATACGGCCCGTCTTGCAATGCAAAACGGGCCGTATGGCATCCCGGTACAGGCCGTTCGGCGTGGCCCGGCGCCCCTTCATCCCTGCCCGGCCATCAAGAACGGCAAGATTGCATGCCGCGGGCCGCATGGCCGCGGGCCCGGCGCCACGTCACTTGCGGCGCTCCCTGTACTGTCGGGGCGACATGCCCAGCGTCTTTCGCACATAAGTACCGAAAAACGAAGGGTTGGGGAAGCCCAGCTCGTTGCATATCTCCTTCATGCTCTTGTCGGTGTCGTTGAGCAGCCTAAGTATGTCGTTCGACACGAAATTGCTTATCAGTTTCAGGGCCGTCATGCCGCTCACCTGCTTGCATACGGCCGAAAGATACTTGGGCGTGATGCACAGTTTGTCGGCATAGAAGGCCACACTGCGCGGCCGCGGATATGTAGACGACAGCAGTCCGATGAAGTCGCGGAACACCTTCTCGGCCGAATGGCGCGGCCGTTGCTGCGGGTCGAGGAAACGCTCGAGCAGCCCGTAAAAATCGTATAGGCAGGCCTGGAACAGGGTTTCAACCAGCTTCTTGCCGTAACGGCGGTCTTGGCGGTTTATCTTGGCCTTTATTATGTCATAGTACATCTTGAACGACTGCGCCTCAGACGGCTCGAGCCTCAGCACCGGATTCTTGCTCAGAAAGAGTATCGCGTTCCACAAGTCGCCGCTGTTCATCTGCGACAGCTGCTGCACAAAGTCCTTCGACATGCAGATGCAGCACCCGCAGATGTCGCCGCTGGTCTCGCTCCGCGATATGGTCATACCCGGCAGGCACACCAGCAAGTCGTATGTCGACACTTCGTGCTCAACGCCATCGATGGTCAGTGTGGCGTGGCCACTCTGGCACAGGCTCAGCAGCAGGGCGTCGATGTTTACGTTCCTCACGGTGGTCATCCTGTCTGTGCTCTCAAACAGGGCCACCCCCTCGTCACTATAGGCTGCCTTCTCGCTCAATTTCCTGTTGTTCAGCATTTCCGAAACTTTGTCTGTGTTCATTATTTCTTCTCCTATCCGGATGCAAAATAAGTCATATTTTACCACAAAGCCGTGTTTTACAATGCTATATTAGTGTCTAATTTTACCTCATTTGCTCTGATATGGAAAAATTAAACACTATTGAGGAACAAGCCCGGCGACATATATCACACTATTGGCATATTTTTGCAGCCCAAACAAACCAACCAACGCAATGAAAAATATGAACAAGAAATGCTATCCATTGCTACTCTCCGCAGCACTGCTGGCGGGCGCCTGCAACGACGCCGGGCAAGGAGAGAGCGCAGCCGGCGGGCCGGTATGTGTGAAGACCATGGCCGTGGCGGCTCCCACGGGGTATGCCCCCGACGAATACCAAGGCACGGTGGAAGAGGCCAACGGCACCGACCGAGCTTTGCCACCATGGGCACTGTGAGCTCAATCAGGGTGAACATGGGCGACAGGGTGGCCAAGGGGCAGCTCATAGCCACCCTCGACGCCACAACTGCACGCAGCACCCACGAGGCCGCCCTGGCCGCCCTGGCACGGGCCGACGACGCCTTCGGGCGCATGAGGCAGCTGCACGACAGCGGCAGCCTGCCCGAAATGAAATGGGTTGAGGCGCAGAGCAGCCTCAGGCAGACCGGGGCTGCCGAACAGGCTGCGCGCAAGCAGCTGGCCGACTGCCGGCTCACGGCCCCGTTCGGCGGCGTGATAGCCGCCAAGATGGCCGATGCGGGCCAGAACGTGATGCCCGGCACGCCCGTGGCCCGGCTCGTGTCGGCCAGCGGTCAGCAGGTGCGCATGTCGGTGCCCGAGGCCGAAATAGGGCAGATAAATGTCGGCGACAAGGGACGCATCGACGTGGCTGCCCTCGGAGGCAAGAGCTACCGGGCCACCGTCACCGAGAAAGGCGTCACCGCCAATGCCCTGTCGCGCTCGTACGACGTGAGGCTCAAGGTGGACAACGCCGACAGCCGGCTGCTGCCGGGCATGGTGGTCAGCGTTACGCTAAGCAGCCGCGGCGCTACGGGCTACCCGGTGGTGCCGGCAGGAATAGTGCAGATTGACGAGCGCAATAAAACGTTTGTATGGGTGGTAAGCGACGGCAAGGCTGCCCGGCGCGACATCATCTGCGGCGAATACGTGGGCGACGGGGTGACGGTGACGTCGGGGCTGAAAGCCGGCGAGCGCGTCATCGTCAAGGGAAGCCAGAAGGTGTGCAACGGCACAAAGGTTAAGACAATTTGACAACTGCACCACTCTACGACAAAAAGCAATGCATGATGGAAAACAAAAAGCGTAATTTCGTTGAATGGGCCATGCACTACAGGCAGATCATAATATTGCTGACGTGCTGCCTCATGGCCTTCGGCATCTACAGCCTGCCGCAGATGCGCAAGAACGAATTCCCCGACTTCACCATAAGGCAGGGCATGGTGGTTGCCGTGGCGCCCGGCAACAGCGCCCGGGAGATGGCCGAGCAGGTGGCCAAACCCCTCGAAGAGTACATCTTCAGCTACAAGGAGGTGAAGAAAGAGAAGACTTTCTCGCAGAGCCGCGACGGCATAGTGTACATCCAAGTGCAGCTCAACGACGACATAAACGACAAGGACGCCTTCTGGAGCAAGTTCAAGCACGGCGTGGCAACGTTCAAGTCGCAGCTGCCCGACAACGTGCTCGCCCTGCAGGTGCTCGACGACTTCGGCGACACCTCGGCGCTGCTCATTGCCATGGAGAGCGACGACAAGACCTACCGCGAGCTCAACGAATACATGGATAGGCTGCAAGACCGGCTCAGGCTAATCCCGTCTGTGGGGCGGATGACGGTCAGCGGCATGCAGAAAGAGTAGATTTCGGTATATGTAGACAACGCCAGGCTGACGAAATACGGCCTGTCCGACCGCATGCTCGCCGCCAAGCTGATGCAGAAGGGCTTTGCCACGAGCGGCGGCCGGCTGCAGACCGACGTGCAGGTGCAGCCCGTCTACGTGGCACGGTCGCTCAACGCTGTGCGCGACGTCGAGCAAATGGTTGTCTACGCCGACCCTAAGGGCAACATCGTAAGGCTGAAAGACGTGGCCAGGGTGGCCAGGGAATACCCCAAGGCCGACAGTTACATAACATACAACGGCAAGAAATGCCTGCTGCTGTCGGTAGAGATGAAGAAAGGGCAGGACATTGTCAAGATGGGCAACGACGTCAACAGGGCCACCGAAGAGTTCAGGTCGGAGCTGCCTTCAGATGTGGGCATCTACCGCATCACCGACCAAAGCCGGGTGGTAAGCGACAGTGTGGCCACCTTCCTGCGCTAACTGGCCATAGCCATCGTGGCTGTCGTCATAGTGGTAATGCTGCTGCTGCCGCTAAGGGTGGCCCTGGTGGCCGCCTCGACCATACCCATCACCATATTCATATCGCTGGGCCTGCTCTACTGTTTCAACTTCGAGCTGAACACGGTGACGCTGGCCGTGCTCGTGCTGACGCTCGGCATGATTGTAGACAACTCTATCGTCATCATCGACAACTACCTCGAGAAGATTGGCGAGGGCATGTCGCGCTGGCATGCCTCGATAGAGAGCACCACCCATTTCTTCAAGTCCATACTCTCGGCAACGCTCGCCATAAGCATCACTTTCTTCCCGTTCCTCTTCACAACGACGGGAATGATACACGACTTCCTGCTCACTTTCCCGTGGGCCATCACCGCCGTGCTGGGCGTGTCGCTGCTGGTTGCCACGCTGCTCGTGCCGTTCTTGCAGTTCTGGTTCATACGCAAGCCCATGCAGCACAGGCAGAAATCGTTCTCGGTGCTCGACCTGCTGCAGCGCCACTACAACCGGCTCATAGGCTTCTGCTTCCGCTGGCCAAAGGCCACGGTGGCCGCCGGACTGGCCACCGCCGTTGCCGGCATCATGCTCATAGGCACATTGCCACAGCAGATGATGCCCACGGCCGACCGCAACCAGTTTGCCGTGGAGATATACCTGCCGTCGGGGGCGGCCATCGAACGCACGGCAAGGGTGGCCGACAGCCTGGAGCACATACTGCGACGCGACCCGCGCGTGGTGTCGGTGGCATCGTTCAAGGGATGCTCTTCGCCACGGTTCCAAAACAGCTACGCCCCGCAGATAGGCGGAACCAACTACGCCCAGTTCATTGTGAACACCACGGGGGTGGACGAAACCATCGAACTGCTCGACGAATACACGCCACGCTACCATGCGGCCTTCCCCGATGCGCTCGTCAGGTTCAAGCAGCTGAGCTACAGCGAAGCCGTCTACCCGGTGGAGTTCAGGCTCAGCGGCAACGACTGGGACTCGCTGCGCACCGATGCCGGCAAGCTGCTGGCGATGATGCGCGCCATGCCCGAGCTGACGCTAGCACACTCTGACAACGACGAACCGCTGCCCACGACAATGGTGAAGCTGAAGGAAGACCGCACGCCTCGGGGTGAGCAACACCACCGTGGAGACCACGCTGGCACTGCGCTACGGCGACGGACTGCCGGTGGCCAAGGTGTGGAACGGAGACTACGACCAGAACGTGGTGATAAAGGGCGAACACGCCGACAGCGCCCTGCCGCACGACCTGGGCAACGAGCCCATACCGGTGGCCGGAGGGCTCGGCGACGTGCCGCTGAGGCAGGTGGCCACCGTGACGCCCGCGTGGCAGGAGGGCCGGATGGTGCGCCGCAACGGCGTGTACACCATTACGGTGATGGCCGACCTGCGCCGCGGCGAGAACGGCATGGAGCAGATGCAGCGCATAACCGAGCTGCTGCCCACGCTGAACCTCTCGGCCGGCACCACTGTTGCACCCGGAGGCGACGTGGAAGACACCAACGAGAAGATTCCGCCCATACTCGCCGGGCTGGGCATAGCGGCCGTGGTGATACTCTTCGTGCTCATAGCCCACTTCAAGAAGGTAGGCCCGTCGCTGCTGCTGTTTGCCTCTATGCTGCTGTGCCTGTTCGGAACGTCGCTCGGCGTGATCATCCAGGGCGTCGACTTCGGCGTGACTTGCTTCCTCGGCATCGTGGCACTGATGGGCATCATCGTGCGCAACGGCATCATAATGTTCGACTATGCCGAAGAGCTCAGGGCCAAAGAGCACATGCACGTGCGCGATGCCATCTACCAGTCGGCACGCCGCAGGATGCGACCCATATTCCTGACGTCGGCCGCGGCGTCGATGGGGGTGATACCGATGATACTTGGCAAGAGCGGGCTTTGGATGCCAATGGGCACCGTGATTTGCTACGGCACACTGATAACCATGGTGTTGCTGCTCACGGTGCTGCCCGTGGCATACTACATCTGCTTCCGCGGCTCGACCAAACGGCGCGCCAAAGCCATTGAGCTGGAGTCGATGTGACGACGGGGCAGATGCCTCACGGCGGATTGGCTCAATCTTTATACAACAATAAACATTAATGGTAATGACAATGAAAACTGCATACAGACTGCTCATGGCCGCCGCCACGATAACGGCGTGGGGGCAGGCCGGCACTATGGCGGCACAAAACAGGCTCACGCCCGAGAGTTGCGTGGAAATGGCGCTGGGCAACAATGCGCGCACAAAAAGGGCCGCCAACGAACTGGACATGGCGCGCGAGGGGCGCAAAGAGGCCCTCACCCACTACTTCCCCACGGTGAGCGCATCGGGCGCGGGCTTCATGGCCGACAAGGGAATGATAAGCCTCGACATCGCACCGGGCATGGGAATGTCGATGATGAAAAACGGCATCGTGGGCGGGGTGACGGCCACGCAGCCGGTATTCGCCGGCGGACAGATTGCCAACGCCAACAGGCTGGCCAAGGTGAACGTCGAGAAATACGGGCTCATGAACCGCCAGGCCGAAAACGAGGTGAGGCTCACGGCCGAGAGCTATTACTGGCAAGTGGCGGTGCTGAAGGAGAAGCTGCGCACCATCGCTACCGTAGAGAGGCAGCTGGAACGCCTCGACAAAGACGTCGAAGCATCGGTAAGGGCCGGTGTTTGCACCCGCAACGACTTGCTGCAGGTGAGGCTCAGGCGCAACGAGATGGCCAGCACGAGGCTTACCGTGGCCAACAACCTGGCCCTGTCGAAACGCTTGCTGGCTCAATACATCGGGCTGACGCCGGCCGACAGCATCGACGTGGCTTTCAACGCCGCCACCGACACGTTGGCAGCGGCGCCCGACGCTCTCTACGCCGACCCTGCAGCAGTCCTGTCGGCCACGCCCGAATACGGACTGCTGCAGGCACAACTGGCGGCCTCGAAGCTCGAGCGGAAGATGGCAACAGGCAAGAGGCTGCCGACGGTGGCCGTGGGCGGTGGGTATATGTACGACAACCTGACCGACCGCGACAAGCCGTTCTGGATGGGGTTTGCCACGGTCAGCGTGCCGCTGTCTGACTGGTGGGCCGGCAGCCACGACATAAGAAAACAGAAAAAGGCCGTGGCCAACTCTGAGATTCAGCTCAACGACCAGAGCCAGCTGCTGATGATAAGGATGCAGGGCGCCTGGGACGAGCTCAACGAGGCCTACAGGCAGATAGGCATTGCAAGAAGCTCGATAGAGCAGGCAGACGAGAACCTGCGCCTAAACCAAGACTACTACAGGGCGGGGACTGCCACAATGAGCGAGCTGCTCGACGCCCAGGCCATCTACAGGCAAAGCTGCGACAGCTACGTGGAGGCCAGGGCGAAATATGAAATAAAGAAACGCGAATACTTGCAGGCCACTGGAAGGTGACCCGTGGCGGCCGATAAAGGCCAGGCTACAGGCCGGATTGCACAACAGCTGAATGCGGGCCGGATTGCAAGACGGGCCGTCCTGCACGTCGGGACGGCCCGTCTTGGCAGCCGACACAGCGCATGCCGCTGCCCGGGAAAGGCCGTTTCACGCCAATGCGGCTGTGCGGCAACCGGCTGCCGGCCGCCATGGCGCCTGCCACGACATGCTTTCCATGCCTCTCGGACGCCAGCCTCCAACAGGCACCCGCCGGCAGCTGCATGGCCCCTATGCCGCCCGCCATGCTGCAACGGCACCGGCAACGGAGGCAGAAACGCCCAAAAGCAACCCCGCCCGCCGGCACCATCAGATGGTGCAGGCGGGCGGGGCATTATGTGGTTACTGCCGCGCCGCCGGCCGTGGTCATGGCGGCGGGGCTACGATGCGGCGCAGGCCAACCGTCAGAACTCGGCCGACTTCGGCGTACGCGGGAACGGTATGACGTCGCGTATGTTCTGCATGCCGGTCACGAAGAGAATGAGGCGCTCGAAGCCCAAGCCGAATCCGCCGTGGGGGCACGACCCGTACTTGCGCGTGTCAAGATACCACCACATGTCCTTCATGGGTATGTTGCGGCTCTGTATCTCGCCGAGCAGCTTGTCGTAGTTCTCCTCGCGCACACTGCCGCCGATGATTTCGCCAATCTGCGGGAACAGCACGTCGGTGCCCTGCACGGTCTTCCCGTCTTCGTTTATCTTCATGTAGAAGGCTTTTATCTCCTTCGGGTAACCGTGCATTATCACCGGCTTGCGGAAATGTTCTTCCACAAGGAAGCGCTCATGCTCGCTGGCCAGGTCCATGCCCCAGCTCACCGGGAACTCAAACTTATGGCCTGCGGCCACAGCCTCTTCCAGAATCTTTATTCCCTCGGTGTACGACAGGCGCACAAACGTGTCGCCCAGCACCGAGTTGAGGCGCTCTATGAGCGTCTTGTCTATCATCTTGTTGAGGAACTCGAGGTCGTCCTTGCAGTTGTCGAGCGCCCAGCGCACGCAATACTTTATGAAATCCTCCTCGAGGTCCATCAGGTCGTCCTGGTCGATGAAGGCCACCTCGGGCTCAATCATCCAGAACTCGGCCAGGTGGCGCGGCGTGTTGGAGTTCTCGGCGCGGAACGTCGGGCCGAAGGTGTACACGTCGCCAAAGGCGAGCGCGAAGTTCTCGGCGTTGAGCTGGCCGGACACGGTCAGGTTCGTGCTCTTGCCGAAGAAATCCTTGGAGAAATCGACCTTACCGTCCGCCGTGCGCGGAAGATTGTCGAGGTCGAGCGTCGTGACGCGGAACATCTCGCCCGCGCCCTCACAGTCAGAGCCCGTGATGATCGGGGTCTGGACGTAGACGAAGCCGCGATCCTGGAAGAACGTGTGCACCGCCTGCGCGGCCACGCTGCGGACGCGGAAAGCGGCGTTGAAGGTGTTGGTGCGGGGGCGCAGGGTGGGCATGGTGCGCAGATACTCCA
>OHMY01000821.1_pt1 | contig 13145 bp, 10 predicted proteins | sample 1569381 | NCBI WGS metagenome assembly OHMY01 (sample SAMEA3879528, study PRJEB24766) | human gut metagenome | biome: human-associated habitat; feature: feces | place: USA | collected 1985/1987
CCATATTAGCAAACTCTTCCAAGCTATGCAGCATACTCCTGCAAGTATGTTCCGCTGAGAACTTAAACAACTTCCCTAAACTATCCGCATGAGCCACAATACCTTCTTTTAATATCTTTATTTTCATCATACTGTTCTTTTAATTAATGATTATTCCCTTCCAAACCCCACTCTCCATCATTTGTTTTGGGTGAAAAAAGAGATAAATATCAAAAGTAAGAACAGGAGAGATAAACGCCTGTCACGAAACATGCATAAATACGACCCATGCGCAATACCCGAAAATCAAGTTGCCATATTCGTTATATTCTTGTCCTTGAAGATGCATCTTCAAGGACAAGAATATAACGAAAGAACAAGCTAAAGAAAAACAGCACAACCGATATAAGGTCTCAGAAAGCAGGGTCAATGAAACTATCTCTGCGCGAGATTGTGTCAAGCAGAAAGAGAATGAGGTCTGAACTTAAAGGGATACGGGACCTATCGTTCTACTTGTATCGTTGTAGTCGGATATTTGAAAAGAAGAAACAAAATTATGGCACTACGGTCCGATAGCTCTCTATGAAGAGTTCGAGGAGAGGAAATAGACTCTATAGTGCCATTTGTATTATCAACAATTTATCCCTTTATATCCCAAATTCCGCAGCTGCGTTCCAGCTCAACGAGTGCCGCATTATAATTAAACAGCGTTTCTATATATTGCGCCTGAACTTCATCATACGTCCGTTGTGCATTCAGTATTTCCAACAGGGAAACTTCACCCCGGTTATAACTGTATATTTTCCCTTCAAGTACATCCTGCGCCTGTTTCAGAATTCCGCCTTCGTAATGTTTCACTTGAAGTGCCTGCGATTGGAATTGCTGATAAGCTCCCATAACTTCCCGTTGTACCTGCAAGCACATTTGCTCATATTGCAATTCTGCTTGGCGGGCACGAAAACGGGCGGCATTGACCGCACCTCTGTTCAGAGAAGAGAAGCTTAAAGGAATCGCAATCCCCGCACTGACTCCATTGAATGCCGGAGCAGGTGCTTCTTCATTGCGCACACGCTTGTTATGGCTCCATCCTAATGAAAACTCCACATCAGGACGCTTTTCACGCTTAGCCAGAATCAGTTCACGGCGTGCAACCTCCGTATTCTTCAAAGCTGCCAGTAAATCGGAGCGATGTTCTATAGCTCCCTCAATCAATCCGTTCAGCACAAATACCTGTTCCGGCTTTTTCAGTTCTTCCACCGGATGAAACAGCGTATCTGTAACTGTGGTTCCGACAAAGAGGGACAGTTGCATATATGCCTGCTTTAAGTCCGTCTCAGCTTGCAGCACCTCGTTATACATGATATCCGCTTCCAGCCTGCTTTGTATGGATTCCACTTCCATGATCTTGCCGGATGCCAGACGGATACTATCGGATTTCGCCAGGTCGTACATATTGCTCCATGCACTTCTTTTGATGTCACTGAGTTGTTTTTGCTTCATTACTTCCAGATAAGCAATGGTGGCGTCCGCCTGTAAATTCCGGAAATAATCATCCAGTACAATCTCCGCCAATTCATTCTGGCTGCGTGCCAACTTGATGCCGGCTGTACGTCTTCCTAAAGTTACGTTCTGCGAAAGTTCCAGTTCATAGCTTTGCCCCATTTGCAAAGTATGATCTTCATTGTTGGAATAAGTAAAAGAGAGCGACGGATCATCAAATACTTTGGCAGCTATCACATCTGCATGTGCGGCGCTGACATTCATCTTCTCCGCTGCATATTCCAGATTGTCAGCACTTACTTTATGCATATACTGCTTATAAGTAATCGGTTCTACAGTCTGTGCCTGCACTGAACAGGCACAGACGATAAGGGTAAACAACACAATATTATATCTTTTCATTTTCATCCTTTTTATCTTCCTTTTTTTCCATCATATAATATAAAGTGGGGAGGATATACAGTGTCACCACAGTAGCAAACAGCAATCCGTATACAATAACCGTTGCCAGCGGACGCTGTACATCGGAACCAATTCCCGTACTCAGGGATGCCGGAAGCAAACCCAGCACAGCAACAGTAGCCGTCATCAGAATGGGACGGAAACGATGACGCACACCGGTAACCACGGCATCGCGCAAGTCGCGCCCCCGTTCGCGCAAATTATTGATATGCGAAATCATAATCACTCCATTCTGAATAGCTACACCAATCAGAGCGATGAAGCCTACGGCAGAAGATACATTCAGCGTCATTCCCCGTACATTCAGTGCAAGCATACCTCCGAAGAGTGCCAACGGAATGATACACATCAATAAAGCCGCTTGCCGGAATTTGCCGAGGGCGGCAAACAATAACAGTAACATAATGCCCAATGCCAACGGAACTACTACGCCCAAACGATTGTATGCACGATGCTGGTTTTCAAACTGTCCCGCCCATTTCAGATGAAAATCTTCATGGTTGTATTTCACCTGGTCATCAATCATCCTGTTCGCTTTCTGCAAGAAAGAAGTCAGGTCGATACCACGCAGATTGACGCGGATTGTAAGGTGGCGCTTATTCATCTCGCGTGAAATGGTACTTGCCCCTGTGGTCAGTTTGATTTCCGCAACCTGACTCAATGGTATCTTGGCACCTGTGCCCGAAGTCAGCATCAGGTTTCCGATGCGTTCCGGTGTATTGCGCGTCTCTTCGCTGAAACGGCAGATGACGTCATACGACTTGCTACCTACAAAGATTTGCGAAATGGCCTTGCCGCCAATGGCGAGTTCTATCAGATCGGCCACGTCCGAGACATTCAATCCGTATTGTGCAATACGGTCACGGTCTGCTATAATCTGAAGTTGGGGAAGGGGAGGTTCCTGATCTACGGCAACATCCGTTGCGCCCGGTATCTGCTTGATAACATTGACAACCTTATCGGCAATATGACGCGTTTCCGTGATATCTTCCCCGTATATTTTCAGTGCAAGATCACTGTGCGCACCTGCTATCTGGTCCATCACCATGTCAATAATCGGCTGGGAGAAACCTACCGAATATCCCGGCATGGTCATGAGCGTATCATTCATCGCTTCAATCAGCTTGGCTTTATTGCGTCCTGTAGTCCAGCTATCGTAAGGTTTCAATCCTACACCACACTCGATGTGCGAAAGGGAAAAGGCTTCTGCACCTTCATCGTCACGTCCCACCTGTGTCATTACGTACGAGACTTCCGGAAACTGCCCCAATTTATTTCTTAATTCAGCTCCCATCTCTTTGGAACGCTCGATAGAGATACCCGGAGGCAATTGTACCTGAATCCAGATAGCCCCTTCGTCCAGGGGAGGGAGGAAATCTTTTCCCACCGTATAGCTCAAAACACCTGCTAAAACCAGGATTCCTGCCAATACTCCCAATACGGCTTTCGGGCAGTCAATCACACGAACCACTTGTGCGTGATACAACATCTGCAATTTTTCCAACCAACGATTATGATATACTTTCCGAGGCTTACGGTAAGCCATATATGCCAGTCCCGGAATCAGAAACAATGCTACACACAGAGCGCCTATCAATGCATATCCCACTGTATATGCCATCGGTGTAAACAATTTCTTCTCGATATGTTCGAAGGCAAACAGGGGCAAATAAGCGGTTATAATAATAAGGATAGAGAAGAAGATAGGGCGGGCGACTTCCGTTGTACGTCGTAAGATGGAATCTTCTTCCAATACTTCATCGGGATGCCGTTCACGTTTCTTCAGAATCGTTTCCATCATCACGATAGAGCCGTCTACCAGGATACCGAAGTCAATAGCTCCCAATGAAAGCAGGTTGGCAGGTATATCCGTCACGTGCATCAGGATAAAAGCTATCAGTAGCGATAGGGGAATGGTGACGGCAACGAGCAATGCACCCCGCCAGCTTCCTAAAAAGAGAATCAGTACCAATATCACCAGGATCATACCCATAAACAGTGTATGCGAAACCGTGTGTAAGGTCATATCCACCAGGTTCGTGCGATCCATAAAAGGATGGATGTGTGTGCCTTTGGGCAGTACTTCGTTATTCAGTTCGTCAATAGCGGCATGTACTCCTTCGAGCACTTGCGAGGGATTCTGACCGCGCAACATTTGCACGATGCCTTCTACGCCGTCAGAGAAATTACGTTTGCCATCATAAAAGCCCAGTACACCCTTGCGCTCCAGGCTGCCATATTTCAGTTTTCCGATATCATCCAGATACACAGGTACTCCATTATCCGTTTTGATAACGATACGTCCTAAGTCCTTCAAATCCTTCACCAGACCGATACCGCGAATCACGTAACTCAGATCACCCCGGCTCAACATACTTCCTCCGGCGTTCACATTGTTCATTTCAACTTTTTCGGTCACATCAGAAAGGGAAATGTCGTACTCTTCCATCTTACGTGGATTCAGCTCGATCTGATACTGGGTAGTGATGCCGCCGTAGTTGCTTACATCGGCTACGCCTGTCACTTGTTTCAACCGGGGAATAATCACCCATTTATGCAAATCGGTGATCTCACGCAGGTCCAGATTATCGCTTTCAATGACGTAGCGGAATATCTCTCCGGTAGGCGAGGTCAGGGGATTCAGCCCCGGTACGGCACCATAAGGTAATTCTACATCTACCAGACGCTCCTGCACACGCTGGCGTGCCCAGTAGTCATCAATTCCGTCATCAAACACCAGTACCACGGTGCTCAGTCCGAAAGTGTTTTTGCTTCGCATCACGTTCAGTCCGGGCAGACCGTTTACGGCCCGTTCAATAGGAATTGTGATTTGCTGTTCTATCTCTTCGGCAGCCAGTCCCGGCACTTGTGTCACAATCTGTACGGTGGTATCCGCAATATCCGGATAAGCATCTATTGCCAGTCTTGTCCATGAATAGTAACCCACCACGGCAATGAAAGCAAACAATACGAACATCAGTCCTCGACGATGTATCGCCAGAAAAATCAACTTCTTCATACTATGTAACCCCGGTGTTTAGTTGGCGTTCAGCAGATAGAAAGCACCGTCTGAAACATACTTTTCTCCGGATTGCAGGCCGGAAGTAATGACACTCTTGTTACCATCCGTAGCAGAAGTTTCCACTTTCCGTTTCAGGAATTTATTGTTGCCCGAAGAGACCAGTACATACGCCTGTTCTTCTTCCTGCAAAATGGCGGAAGTCGGGATCAGAATACTTTCAGCAGGCTCGTCAGTCAGTTTCACTGTGGCATACATGGCAGGCTTCATCAGTCGCTCTTTATTATCGCATGCCACTAATACTTCTACCGAACGCGTATCTTCATCCAGCATTTCATTGATATGGTAGATTGTACCGCTGAAGGTCTGGTTCGATTGCGATACCAGAGATATTTCCACCTTTTTCAATGAAGAGAGCAGGGACATATCCTTTTCTTTCACATTGGCAGCTACCCATACTTCATTCAGATCGGCTACCACGGCTACCGGGTCGGCATCGTCTTTCATGAATTGCCCGATTACAATGTTATTCTTCACTATTTCACCGGAAATGGGTGAACGTACAATCATAGGCTGACCCAGTACTAACTGGTCCGGTTCTATCTGGAATACTTTCAGGGCAGCCAACGCATTTTCATAATCTTTCTTTTTCAATTCATAGTTCACTTCGGCTTCTTCCACTTCTTTTTGCGCACTTACTTTGTGTGCATACAAGTCCTGTTCGCGGCGCAGATTCTTGGAAGCCAGTTCCATTTCCTGCTTTGCCTGGTAGTAGACTTTTCCGGTTTCAAAGAAGTCGGGCGAACTGATTTCAAACAAGGGACTGCCTTTATCCACTTTTTGTCCCAGACGGATAAAGGAGCGCGTCACCCGTCCTGCAAACGGAGAGGCTATTTCTGCATAATGATTGGGGATGGCTTTCACGATGCCCGAAACTGTGAATGTTGTTTCATGCAATTCTTTCTGAACTTCGCTTATTTTCAGTTTCTTGGCGATGGGGGATTCCGAAGATACCACAATAGTATCTCCTGATACAGAAAATTCCTGTTTTTCCTGTTCTTTTTGCTGACCGGTACAGGCATAGCACATCATGCCGGTCAGGCACAATAAATATATGTATTTCATTTCTTTGTCGTTATGATAAGAACTCGTTTTTCTTCATGTATTTTGGGAATAACAGATTAAGGTTTCGCTTATGCTCTGCCTTTCAGGCTACATACGAAACTTGAATAACAAAATCTGTTCTCAGCATACATGACAGGGTGGAGAACGTAAATGGAAAGACCGGGCCGTGCGAACAATCCGGTTTGCTCCATGCAACAAGAAGATGAAACTTAGGAAAAATAAAATAAAGGGAACTATCGGTAACTCATGCGAACTGTCCAGGCATAATAAATTGAACCAAGAGACGGTTTCCCACTGTGCCTCCGTGTGCGAATGGTGCATACCCGGAAGGTAGGGGTGGGAGTGAGTTACGAGGAAATGATCGACTACATGTGTATGGACAAAGGCTGTGTTTCCTACGTAGTAATAAACAAATACTACTATCAGTACATACTTTACGATGTTGGAAAGTAACCTTTTCACATGCAATGTTTTTGCTTTGGCGACAAAGGTAGTGAATATTACGTAAACCTATTATTTTTCGTCAAAGAACTTGAGAATACTCTAAATAAAAGAGTTTGATATGCTCCAGTTTATCAATAATTTCCTCTTTCAGTTTAGGCGTAAATTCCATCTTGTTCTATTCTTTTAAGTAATAAAGTTCTTAATCCCTCCTTATAGAATTGTCAATTTGACCTGTTTCCCTAATCCCTGAAAGATACGGAAAAGAGTAGAAAGCTGCACATCTGCTTTCCCGTTTTCAATGCGGGAAATATAAGTCTTTTTCGTGCCAATTCTTTCGGCGAGTTGCTCCTGGGTTAATCCGGCTTTTAATCTTTCCTCCTTCAAACGTTCTGCAAGGATAAAAGCAACCGCACCTTGTTCGAAGGCATCGCGTTCGGGAGTCCCTTGAGTTCCATACTCAACATCTAAAATTTCATCAAAAGTCCGACAGCCTTTTATTGATTTTGTTTTGGGTTTGATTTCGCTCATAATTTATCTCCTTTCTTTGAATTAAAATATTCTTTCATAATTTGGGTAGCCTTTTCAATTTCTTTTAGCGGAGTTTTCTGAGTTTTCTTTTGAAAGCCATTAAAAAGAACAACCAGTTTTCCTTCGTCGAAACAGCAGAATATTCGAAAAATATTGCCTTCCATTTCTATCCGTATTTCAAAAAATCCCGAAACGGTATCTATGTTTCGAAAGAATCTGGAAGGGATATGCTCTTCCATCCGCACAAGGTTGAGTACATAGTTTATTTTGTTTTTTACGGAAGATATTTGCTTATCGTAAAACTCCGCAAAATAATCTCCATATACAATAATTTTTCTCTTATACTCCATTTCGTGTTTTATTTTTTCTGCAAAGAAAACGAAAAGATTAACCCAAGCAATATATTATTATATATTTAACACTACCAATGCTCTCTTAAAAAAAAAGCTCCTTCTGTCTCTTATATATTTCATAATTAAATGATTTCTTTTAGACGAATGAATTAAGCCTATAAGGATGTTTTAAAATTATGACATCTAAAACATCTCATTAATAACCGTAAACAACGTTTTTAAAGAATAACCGGAACGTTTTTTAAGAACGTATCCAACGTTTATTAACAGCGCAAAAATGAGCTTTAAGCTCTAACTTGAATATAAATCAACAAAAAAGGTGGCAAATCCTTGTGAGGAAATACCACCTTATTTTCTTTTTTGCCTATTATTATTCCAGATGCCGAACATCTGAAATAACTATAATCTATTTAATTTGCCAGCGAGCGAACCACCTATAGTTATCCAGCATACAGCCTATCTCACATAAAATATCTGTCAAATTAATGCACCATTTAGAGGTTTCTGAAAAAGAAAGACTAACTTTTGCCATTTTACCAAAGGTTTAGGTTTACAATAAAACTCAGTTTAAAGCTCCTACAAAGATACAACATCGTAAAGGCAAAATCAAGTGTTTTGGCTGATACTTTACACTTTACCAGCTATCTTCCGATTTATCTTTCCCGATAAGTGCCATCACCCGTTTTTTATAAAGATCCGCTGCCAGGGCAATATTCTTTTCCGCATCGGGTGTTCCCATACCATACACCACGAAAGGAGTCTGCCACACCATCCCTGCATGCACAGCACCACCCTGATAAGGACGCAAAAGTTCATCCACCGTGAAACGATTTCTTCCTCCACTTCGGTACGCCTCAAATTCAGAACCGGTAGTGGTAACCACCAACAAAGGTTTACCGGCTACTGCCGGAGTTTTTGCCAAATAGGTAAATATCCCGTCCTGCCATTTCTTTAATAAAGATGGTGCCGACATCCAATAAAACGGGAACTGATATACCACTGCGTTGGCATGAGATATAATCCGGCTCCATGCATCCATATTGAGGATATCTTGCTCTAACATCTCATATAGATTAAATATAGCCACATCTTCTATATCCTTTATGGCATCAAGCAGGGCTTTATTGGCTTGTGAGTTTTCCATGTTGGGGTGTGCCAGAAGTACCACAACCTTTTTTAGATCTTTGTCCATACTATTGTTTTTGATGTTTTGTTTGGGTGAATAATCAATTATGACAGGCAAAAATAACAAAAAGATTTGTGAATAACACTCTTTTTGTCTATCTTTGTTCTAAAGATTTAATGAGATATGAAAACAAAGAACGATTATATCAGTTTGTTGAAATCATGCGGTAGCGAATTGAAACAACAGTTCGGTGTGCGTTCTTTACATTTGTTTGGATCGGTCGCCCGTAATGAGCAAAAAGAAACAAGTGATATTGATATTTACGTAGAGACAGAAACACCTAACCCTTTTCTAATAGTAAGAATGAAAGCATATCTGGAAAAACTTTTAGGATGTTCTGTTGATGTCATTCGCGCTCATAAAAACATGAATGCTTTTTTAAAGCAACAAATAGAAAAAGATGGAATACACGTCTTCTAAAACACTTCTTTGAAGAGCCGTATTCCAATTAGATATGTTTTTTTCTATTCAATAATATCTTTTCTCTAACTTTTTTGTAACTTTGCACCCTTAAAATAAGGAGGGTCGCTTTAGCACATCTCAAAGTGCCTCCTTAATCGTTAAATTGTAAATAGTTAAATTGCAAATAAGATGGGTAAGAAGTTTGCCGAATATTCGCAGTTCGACCTCTCAAAGGTAAACGCGGAAGTGTTGAAGAAATGGGACGAGAACCAGGTTTTCGCCAAGAGTATGACAGAACGTGAAGGCTGTCCTTCTTTCGTTTTTTATGAAGGACCGCCCTCTGCCAACGGTATGCCGGGCATTCACCACGTAATGGCTCGCTCCATCAAAGATATTTTCTGCCGTTACAAAACCATGAAAGGTTTCCTGGTGAAACGTAAAGCCGGCTGGGACACACACGGACTTCCTGTGGAACTGGGTGTGGAAAAAGCCATGGGTATCACCAAGGAAGATATCGGTAAAACGATCTCCGTAGCCGACTATAACGCTGCTTGCCGCAAAGATGTGATGAAGTTCACCAAAGAATGGGAAGATCTGACTCACAAGATGGGGTATTGGGTAGACATGACCGATCCTTATATCACCTACGACAACCGCTACATCGAAACTTTGTGGTGGCTGTTGAAGCAACTCTATACAAAAGGGTATCTTTATAAAGGATACACCATACAGCCGTATTCTCCCGCTGCCGGAACAGGACTGAGCTCACACGAATTGAACCAGCCCGGTTGCTACCGCGACGTGAAGGATGTGACCTGTGTGGCACAATTTAAGATGAAGAACCCGAAGCCGGAAATGGCAGAGTGGGGAACTCCGTACTTCTTAGCATGGACCACGACTCCGTGGACATTGCCTTCAAATACCGCGCTTTGCGTAGGCCCGAAGATAGACTATGTAGCCGTACAAAGCTACAACGGATACACCGGAGAGAAAATCACCGTTGTACTTGCCAAAGCTTTGCTCTACACGCACTTCAATAAGAAAGCGGAAGACATCGCCTTGGAAGATTACAAGCCGGGAGATAAGCTGATACCGTTCAAAATTGTAGGAGAATATAAAGGTCCGGAACTTGTAGGTATGGAATATGAGCAACTGATACCTTGGGTGAATCCGGGTGAAGGTGCATTCCGCGTAATCTCAGGTGACTATGTGACTACGGAAGACGGTACAGGTATCGTACATATCGCTCCGACATTCGGTGCCGACGATGCCCAGGTAGCGAAAGCCGCCGGTGTTCCGCCGTTGCAACTCATCAATAAGAAAGGTGAACTCCGCCCGATGGTGGACCTGACCGGTAAGTTCTATAAATTGGACGAACTGGATGAGAACTTCGTTAAAGAGCGCGTAAACGTAGAGTTATATAAGGAATATGCAGGTCGTTTCGTGAAGAATGCTTACGACCCGAATCTGACAGATCAGGACGAAAGTCTCGACGTAAGTCTCTGCATGATGATGAAAGCCAACAACCAGGCGTTCAAGATAGAGAAGCATGTGCACAATTATCCGCACTGCTGGCGTACGGACAAACCGGTATTGTATTATCCGTTGGATAGCTGGTTCATCCGCTCTACCGCTTGCAAAGACCGCATGATAGAGCTGAACAAGACGATCAACTGGAAACCGGAAAGCACCGGTACGGGACGTTTTGGCAAGTGGCTGGAAAATCTGAATGACTGGAATCTGAGCCGTTCACGTTACTGGGGTACTCCGCTGCCTATCTGGCGCACGGAAGACAACAGCGAGGAAATCTGCATCGGTTCGGTTGAAGAGCTTTATAATGAAATAGAGAAATCCGTAGCTGCCGGATTCATGAAGTCCAATCCTTATAAGGATAAAGGTTTCGTACCCGGTGAGTACAATGGAGAAAATTATGATAAGATAGACTTGCACCGTCCGTATGTGGATGATATCATCCTCGTATCCAAAGACGGCAAGCCCATGAAGCGTGAAGCGGACCTGATAGACGTATGGTTCGATTCCGGTGCCATGCCGTATGCACAAATCCACTATCCGTTCGAGAACAAAGAATTGCTGGATAGCCACCAGGTTTACCCCGCCGACTTTATCGCCGAAGGTGTGGACCAGACTCGCGGTTGGTTCTTTACGCTCCATGCAATTGCTTCAATGGTATTCGATACCATCTCTTACAAAGCTGTTATCTCTAACGGATTGGTACTTGACAAGAATGGTAACAAGATGTCCAAGCGTCTGGGCAATGGTGTAGATCCTTTCTCGACTATCGAGAAATACGGGTCCGACCCCTTGCGCTGGTACATGATCACCAATTCTTCTCCGTGGGATAACCTGAAATTCGACGTAGACGGCATCGAAGAAGTTCGTCGTAAATTCTTCGGTACATTATATAATACGTATTCTTTCTTCTCCCTCTACGCCAATGTAGACGGATTCGAATACAAGGAAGCTGACGTGCCGATGGCTGAACGCCCTGAAATCGACCGTTGGATACTCTCTGTACTGAATACACTGGTGAAAGAAGTGGATACTTGCTATAGCGAATACGAGCCGACAAAGGCCGGACGTTTGATATCCGACTTCGTAAACGACAACCTCTCCAACTGGTACGTTCGTCTGAACCGTAAACGTTTCTGGGGTGGTGAATTTACGCAGGATAAGTTATCTGCATACCAGACTCTGTACACTTGTCTGGAAACCGTTGCCAAATTGATGTCGCCCATCGCTCCGTTCTATGCCGACAAGCTCTATATGGACTTGGTTACCGCAACGGGACGCGACAACGTGGTATCCGTACACTTGGCTAAATTCCCCGAATATAAGGAGGACATGATAGACAAGGAACTGGAAGTCCGCATGCAAATGGCACAAGACGTAACTTCTATGGTATTGGCTTTGCGCCGCAAGGTGAACATCAAAGTACGCCAGCCGCTGCAATGTATCATGATACCGGTAGTGGACGAGGAACAACGTGCCCACATCGAAGCTGTAAAGGCACTTATCATGAGCGAAGTGAACGTGAAGGATATCAAGTTCGTAGACGGTGCCGCCGGTGTGCTGGTAAAGAAAGTGAAATGTGACTTCAAGAAGATGGGACCGAAATTTGGCAAGCAGATGAAAGCCGTAGCTGCCGCTGTAGCAGAAATGTCACAGGAAGCTATTGCCGAACTGGAAAAGAACGGTTCTCCACGAGCAGAATTCTTCACAGATGAAGATAGGCGAGCTATGAGGATTAGGATACCGATTCATCCGGCGTTTTTGGAAGAAAACGAAATAGAAAATGAAAACTTGTTGCAAAATGAAACAAGTTTTGAAACAAGTTTGAAACAAGTTTTGAAACCAAAGGATTTTGAAAAATTAGTGGATATCATTAGAGTATTAGAGGTGAAAAGAGAAATTTCTGTTCAGGAAGTAATGGAAATAACCCAGAAATCACGAACAACTGCGTGGCGGTATATGAAGATATTGGTTGATTTGGGAGTTCTTGAAAAGGAGGGGAATACGAATAATATGATATATCGTATTAGGAGGAAGGGATGACTTGATGATAGGAAAAGCTGAGTACAGTATATTTATTTTGCAGAAATTGCAAAAGTTAGAATCGTTATCTTCTAAATATGAGGACATACTTAGGTTAATCAGCAAAAGAATTAGAAGAGATTTATGGAATACTGGCAAGAATGATTTTATGTTGTATAAAATGCTTGATGAGTGTGGAAAACAGTTAGAGAATGATTATAAAGAAAAAGGTGAATATACAGAAGATATATTTATAGATTTCATAGGGTATTTAAGAACATATACAATATTTTTAGGTGTTAATCTTCCGCCATTTTATTTTGAAAAATTTGTTTCAGATGTGCGATTGGAAAATGCAAGGGGTATTATCGAGAAGCAGTGGGATGATATTCTTAATGTTTCAGAAAACAGCGATAAGGCATTTATAGATATTTTTGACGATGTGTTTTCAAAATGTATGCAGAAATACGAGGATGTATTTGTGTATTCATTAAGCGAAGATGATGTGTTGTGCAGAGTTGTTCCAGATTGGAACTGGGGCATAAGTAGATTTGTTCCTTGGGATAATACTTCGACTGTAAACAGATGGAATCCT
>OHMY01000823.1_pt1 | contig 13101 bp, 11 predicted proteins | sample 1569381 | NCBI WGS metagenome assembly OHMY01 (sample SAMEA3879528, study PRJEB24766) | human gut metagenome | biome: human-associated habitat; feature: feces | place: USA | collected 1985/1987
ACGACGCCGCCTGGCAACCCCTCTTCACCTACATCGCCGCCGAACTGGAGAAGCAAAGCCGCATCCGCGAGTTCATTGACGGTGAAGCACACGTGAAGGGTTTTCTTCTTGCCTATCTCAACATGACGAACCTTTACCAGCTGATGCCCGAATATGAACTGGGCAAGGGCTACGCCGACTTCTACTTCCGTCCCAATCCGCAGATGCCGGATATCCGCTATGCCTATCTGATGGAGGTGAAATACCTGAAACGCGACGAGCCCGAAAGCCGCATCACCACGTTGAAGGAAGAAGCCCGGAAGCAATTATTGAAGTACGCCTCGGATGAAATAGTCATGCAGACCATCGGCGGAGCGCAACTCAAACTAATCACCATTGTCTTCCGAGGTTGGGAAATTGTCGGAATGGAGGAGACAAAGATTAGTGAAAAAGTAATGGACTAAAATTAATATCAAACGCTTATGTGCAGTGAAAGATTACGTGATAAGGCATGTAAGGTCGTACCATTGTGTAAACAATTTACCGCCCGACACCTATCGACAGAATACCAAAGGTTCTTATCACAGTCTCAAATATAGACAAATTACAGGCATTTCTCTGCTTTATTAAGCTTCTTGTTATTCGTTTTTAAAGAATAACAGGAACGTTTTTAAAGAATGTGCTCAACGTTTATTAAAAACGTAAAAAGCCTCTTTTAAGTCCGAATCCAATAAATATCAACAAAAAAGGCGATAACTTCCTATTGAAATTATCGCCTTTCTTATTTTTTGTCTGTTATTATCTTAGAAAACAAGTCGTATGAATTCTCTATTATCAACTACCCTGTAAAGATACGATATCCGAAAGGCGAAGTCAAGTATTCTGGCCGGTTTTTCCGACTTTTCTTTTTTTTATTTTTTAATTCTTCCATTTTGTTTTTGTCCGATACCATTTTTTTCTAATTTTGGGAATTAGAAATTAGGAACTTACGTTAACTTAACACACAGCAAAGATGAAATATAAAACTTATCTGGTAACAGTCTTATGGGGAGCCCTTTTATCCCTGACTTTACCTGGCGCAGCACAAAATAATCTTCAACATCAAAAGGACTCCTTACGCCAAGTGATTGAGCACTCCGAAGGCATCGATAAACTGAGGTCGTACAACCGATTGTACTATCTATATATGTCCGAAATTGCCGACGACCGGAAAATGGATACCTTGCTCACCGTGTTCGACCAGGCGGAAGCCGAAGCCATCAGGCAGGGAAACACAAAAATGCAGGGAATGGTATATGGAAACCTCATCATCTCCCATATAAACAGAAACGAGTACGAACAAATCATTCAGAAAGCTCCCGCCTACCTCGATTTCTATATCAAGCACGAACAATGGAGACTCTATTATCAGATACACATGCAGCTTATCACCGCCTACAATCTGAAAGGAGATTATACACACGCGGCGGAAGAAGCGCAACTGATGTTCGACCGTGCCAAGGAACGGAAGGACAAGGCGGGAATGGCGACAGCGCTCTATGCCACAGCCATCACCTACAATGTGCAGGACAGATGGAAAGAGGAAGAAGACTGTTTCAGGGAATGCATCCGCCTGCTATGGGAAGTTTCGGGATACGACAATATCCTGACACAAGCCTACGCATTCTTATGCAGTTCGCTTCGGGCGCAAGCCCAATATGATGAGATATTGAAACTCGTGCCCGAATACCGAAAAGCCATCGCGCGATTTGAGAAAGCCGCCGGAAGAGAGCAACCGGAAGCATGGGGAAACCTCTATGTGGCATTGATGAATACCTATATAGATACAAAAGACTATGACAAGGCAGGCGAATACCTCGCTAAGCTGGACGGCATCGTCAACAACAATATCTCAAAATATGAACTGGCACGGGCAAGGGCGCTGATATTCCAGTCACGGGGAAATTATAGCAAGGCGCTTGCCGCAATAGACAGTGCCGCAGTGGAAGTTCCGGAATCGGACTTCGACCTCAACGCCACCCGGAAGATAAAGATGGAGATACTTGCCCGGATGGGACGCATCGACGACGCTTTTCAACTATTTGATGAAATCATCGCTACGAATGACAGCCTGAAGAATGTGGAAGTCAACGCCCGTTTCGACGAATTGCGCACCCGGTATGAGGTGGAAAAGCATATCGCGGAGAAGGAACGCAACTTCCATTACTTCCTTTTTGCCCTTGGCATCTGCCTGGTTCTGACGTTGCTGCTGGCAGGAGTTTTCTATTATAACCGGGTGATCGCTATCAAAAACCGTAAGCTGTATGAGCGGATCAAGGAACAAGACCGGCTGGCGGACGAACTGGCAGAGCTGGAGCGTGCCCGCCGATCCGAAGCTTCCGCTGAAACTTCCGGCAGTGAACCGGACGAAACGGTGGAAACCGTGGGTGCAGATGCCCCCGGCAATGAACAAAAGAATCTGGTCATGCGGTTGCAGGAGTATCTACTCTCCCACGACAACCTGTTGGATGCCGAAGTGAATCGCGACGACATTATATCCGCGCTCGGCACCAACAAGAACACATTGACAGATGCGGTGAAAGCCGTTACGGGAAAATCGCCCATGGAGTATATGCGCATCCTGAAAGTAGAGGAGGCACGCAAGCAGATGGACGCCCATCCCGAATTGACCATCGAGGCGGTGGCTTTCAGTTGTGGTTTTAATATACCAAGCACTTTCTACCGGATGTTCCGGAAACAATATGGCATTAGTCCGGCGGAATATCGGAAAATGGCAAGGGCTCAGGAAAAATAAGAAGAAAGACTTCTTAAACTAAAAAAGCACGATGAATTCGTGCTTTTTTTATGTTTTGAAGTATTGAGAGAATAGCAGAAAAGGACAAAATGCAATAAAGTTGGGACAAAATGCAATGTTTTCCTGCACAAGAATCGTGTAATTTGCAACAAAAACAATAGCTATGAATGATTACATCTTTCTTATCACTTTAGTGCTTGTCTTTTGCTCGTTGACAATTGTGACTTGCGTCCTTTTGTATTGCAGGAAGATAGAGCAGAAGTGTAACTATTATATAGCAAAGAGCATCCGTGAACAAGACGGCTTGGCCAAACAACTGGAAAGAACACGTATCGAAAAGGAAATGATCGAAAAGGTGGTTAAGACCGATTTGTCGGAAGTCGTTAAATCTCCCGAATTCTCAGAGGCCGTTAAAACGTCCATTACGGAAAAGAAAGCCGATAACAACATGACTGACGCAAAGAAAAAGGCGTCACGGATAGAGATTACCTATTATATATAACACACATATAATAAATGAACCTATGAAACAGTTACAAAAAATTCTATTGGCTCTCTTTGTCTGGGGAGTGACGGCAATCGGAAATTCTTTTGCGCAGTCATCCGCGGACACGACGGAATCTAATTTCATCACTGCCGCGCGTGCATACCATACTAATAAGGATATGGTGGTAGGCTTCGCTCTGCGCACCAACCTTTTGTATGACGCCTTCCTGCTCCCCACGCTTGGTGTGGAATGGCGGGTGAACCGCAACTGGGGCATTAAGTTGGATGGCAGCCTGAGTTGGTGGGGCAGTAGTAGCGATAAGGTGCAAAAAGTATGGCTCCTGAATCCGGAAGTGCGCTGGTATCTACTACGTAATAAACGCCTCTACGTAGGCGCATCGGGCGGCTACGGGGAATACAACATATATAAGCATCCCCTCGGCAGGCTTTTCTCAAAAGATACCGGCTATCAGGGTACGCTGTGGAGCGCGGGTGTAACGGTAGGCTATCAGCTTTGCCTCTCCCGTAAGTTCTCGGTAGATTTTAACCTCGGCCTGGGTTATACCCGCTCCAAGTACGACAGCTTCGGCATGACGGACGGTGTGCGTGTATCGAAAGAGTGCGACAAGACCAAGAACTTCTTCGGACTCACACAGGCAGGTATCAGCCTGATATGGACATTGGGAAACAGTAAGTAGGAAACTCTAAAAACGCAAAATATGAAAAAGATTGTATTATTCTTAGGATCGGTACTGCTCCTCGCAAGCTGCGATGTCAAAGATCCGATCTACAACACACCGCACCCCAATCACGGCATTGTGATGGGGCTTACGGAATGGTCGCAACGCGGCGAAGGCGTAGAGGTTCCCATCAAATACCGTGTTGAAGTATCCGGCATGACGAACACGGCAACGACGACAACGTTCATAATGCCCGGACTTTTTGAACCGGGCAACGTGGAAGTGCTTGCCTATAACCTCCCGGCAGGCGTCAGCGCAAATGGTGGCATCGCCACGGTCAGCACCGGAACAGACGGCACGCTGCTCGTTCCCGATGCGGGCGTCCTCTTCTCCGGCGTGGCAACGGCTCATGTGATTGCCGACGACACGACACGGGTAACCCTCGCCATGCAGCAACGGATGCGTGAAGTGCACTTCACGCTCACCATCACCGACGGCGACCCGGAACGCATCACCGACATCAAAGCCCGTCTGGACGGTGTGGCAGCGTCGATAAACCTGCGGACGGGTGAGGTAATGGGCAATTCCGCCTCCGTAATGCTCTCCTTTCTCCGCAAAGGCGACAAGCTCAGCGCCAACGTATGGACCATAGGCATCATCGAGGAAGCGAAACAACAGATCGTGACAACCCTCACTTTCTCCGACAACCACCGGATTGAAACCACCACCGATGTGACCGACATCTTCCACAACTTCAACGCGGACAAGCTCACCCCTTTGAGCATTACGGGCAGCCTTTACGCCCCCGTGGGTACAAAACCGGACGGAACCATTATCGACTGGAAACCGGGCAACGGCGATGGCGGCGACGTGGACACGAATATGTAATCAATAACCAAATAATAAATAAAAAAATGAATACACACATTAAAACAAAAAAAGTTATGAAATCAGTAAACCAAATCCGGTTCGTCGCTCTTATGGCAGCGGCAGCCACCCTCTTCGGAGGATGCGAAAAAGAGAGTGATAACACAGTGGATAACACACCCGTAGCGGCACGCATCACGTCCACCATCGACGACATGGCTACCCGTGCGGTGAACACAGCCTGGACAGCAGGCGACGCCATCGGTGTAAGTGGAAAATCGGGAGAGAAGCCCTATGTGAATGTGAAATACGTCACCACGGCGGGCAGAGGCGAGTTCACCGCAGTGAACGACGCGGGCAAAGACAACAACATCTACTTTCAGAACAAAAACGACGTGACATTTACCGCCTACTATCCCTACGACGGAGCAAACGGCACAGATCCGGGCACGAATGGCGTCATCGCCAAAACCATCACCGCCGATGACCAGAGTGCAGAAAAGCAGCCGCAGATAGACTTCCTCTTCGCCACCGCCACCGGCAGTTCGGCAAAACCAGACGTGAAGTTTCAGTTCCGTCATTGTATGAGCCGCCTTGTGCTCAACTTCTTGCCGGGCGACGATATCACCTCGCTCAGCGACCTTAAGTACACCATCAGCGGCCTCGCGTTGGAGGGAACATTCAATGCTGGCACAGGAGAGACGGCAAAAACAGCGACAGGAAATTTAACGCTGTCCGTTTCCAACAATGCAAGCGCAATGTCCTCCACGCTGATTGTTTTCCCGCAACAAGCAAGTGGTGCAGATATTAGCATTACTATGAACGGAGTGGACTACACGGGAACAATCGACTTCCCCGAAAACGTGGCCAACAACAATCTGCACGAACTTCTCACGGGATATTCCTACACCTATAATATAAAGGTAAACAACACCACGCTCACCATCGAGAAGGCCATCATCAACGCATGGACGGAAGGCTCGAAAATGGACGTCGACGTATTGGGCTGACAAGCCAATTAACAGATAACAGGGAAAGAAAGAGAAACAAAAAAGGAACGAAAAAAGAAAGGAGAAACGATATGAAAACAACGGCCTGTAAAACAACCCACCGGATAACTGACCGGACACAGCGGACAAATTCCCACCGATTTGCCATCTGTCCGCTGTCAATAGTCCTTTACTTAGCCCTCCTCACGGGGTGCAGCAACGATCTGGATACCTACAGCAACGTCGCCAGCCCCGCCATCGTAACCTTCGAAGCGGCGGTCACTCCGATGACTGCCGCCGATGCAGCACCGTCCGCCGAAGGAACCCGCGCTGTCGTGGACGGCACGTTCGAGGAAGGCGAGACCATCGGTGTCGTCGACAAAAGCATACCGGGCGTGGTGCACTGCTACGTCTACCATGACGGGCAATTCGTCCCCGCCACCGATGCCGATGCCATCCACTGGAACGAAGGCGAGACGTTGAAAGTGATCGCTGCTTGGCGTCCCTATCCCTATATACAGCTTAACACCATTACCCACCAGCCCCACGACCAGCGCAAGTACGACGACTTCGACAAAGCCAACATTCTCCTCTCCCGCGCAACGATTGACCGTAACACGCAGCCAGTCCTTACGTTTACGCGCAATCTCTACACCCGCATCACGGTAAATCTCCGCGCGGGAGAGGGCACGTCCCAAAATGACATCGGCCAGGCTACGCTGAAGCTTCTCAATCTCTGTACGAACGAGATTACCATAGATGACCGTGGCACTTACACTGCATCTTATACTCCAAATGACATTTTACCCTACGAGCGTATTCCGGCCACCACCAGCTACCTCCGCACGTTCGAGGCAATCGTGAGGAGTGATGCCCTCCTATGGAGTAAAGATGACACCTATGAATTAATCCGTATCACCATCGGCAACCGCAACTATTCGTACCACAAACCAAAGGGAACAGAGCTGTTTTTCCTCCCTGGCGAACACCAAACCTACAACGTGACGGTGAACTCCAAGTGACAGATATAAACCAGTCTATTCACCCCCGCCCTCGTCAGAGAAAGGAGAAGAGCAAGGAGAGGACGGAAACGATTCACATTCAATTAACCTTTTAATAAAATGAATCATGGAAAATAATAGAATTAAAGAATCGATATCGGCTGTTAATCAATCGTTAGGTATTGACCTTGAAGTGATTGTTAATGATGCCCAATTGGAATCTCAAAAGAAATTCAAACTCACCTACGAGAAAGTGTTAACCGCATTACTTATCAAATGGATGCGGAACGATACAAAAGGTGAACTCGGCTTACCGCCGGACTTCAGTGTGAAAGATTTCGTTGCCGCACAATTGGGCTCCCTGCCTACAACCGGTGAGGAGATAGCAACCAGTGGAACCATGCAAGCCATCCCCAACCTCTTACTGATGCCCGAACTGGTAGAGAAAGTGAAACGGGCGAAAGGAAAAGAAGTGGAAACAATAGTAAATACGTTGTTCGACATGACAACGACTATCTTGCAGAATGACCGCTTTGATGTGATGGATATTGCAAACATATCAGTAAAATTCGGAATATTCGCTGTTAGTCTTATCGGAGGGGCAGCTGCAATAGTAACTTTAGCTTCTCTTTCAGCTACCACGTCTGGTGCAATAGTGCTTGCAGCCGTAGCGGGTGCAACTGCAGCCGGAGCAACCATAATCTTCTCGTTCCTGGCATTCATCTATTCTCTCTTTACCTGCGGGATACTGTTTGACCGTAGTTTCTTCGGAATCGTACTGAACGATACAAACAGGGATTTGTCAATCCCCGACTGGAAAAATGAAAGCAATGCCAAATCACGTTATAGTGGTATCTACTGCCGTCATGGCTGGCTGTCGGGTTTGATGATAGACGATTATAACGGCGGACAGGCAGCCGTGGTTGGCAAGCGGGGGGAAGTCCAAGACCAGCATTACTGCTATTGCGGACTATATTTACTGGAAAAGAATTTCGGTGCAACCGGCTCTGAAGGCTTCTTCCGCTTCGAGATAAACTCTGTGAAATTCGACATGAACGCCACCTGCCCAATGTCGTATGATAACCGTCTGTACACTTCCTTCGACCATACCAATGAGAGCTTATATAAAGCTAATAGCAATGTCGCGAATGAATGGAAGGATAAGAAGAAGAAGAGTAAAGACGAAGCGTTGTACGGGAAAGTTTCCGCGAAAGGAGTCAGTGCAATTTATTCATTAAATAAGTTAACCGGCTCACCTGCTTACGGAATCACAATCGTTGAAGAGAGCTAAAACAACATTCGCCCAAGCCGGAGACGGGCATAAAAAAGACTCCGGCAACCACATTTTTTAATGACAAATTCCGGCAGCCCCGTGGCGTGTCCGAGAGATGAAATTATAAACGGAATAAAAGAACGCGAACTACACAAATCTGTCATTCAATAATCCACTTCTCTATATTCCTTGTTTTATTACTGAAGTTCACACCTATTTTGAATAATTTCCTCGGGTCTGCCTCGAAAGGAAGAGCATACTGTTTTTCTTCTATTTGCTGCAAAGCCTCCTCTTCAGTACCTTCCAGTTTGAATTCCATGACGTAAATGTAATCGGCAGTCTTCACTACCAGATCCACCCTCCCTTCCGAAGTGTGATATTCCGCCTGTGTGTAGAAACCCACCAGTTTGAAGACGATAAACAGCACATTTTGGTAATGTAATTCCAAGTCTTTTACCAATTCATAAGGTGTGTCGGCAAAAAAGCTTTGCAGCCTCTTAAAGAAAGCGTTAGGTTGGCCGGAACGTATCTCACGAACAAATCTTTGTATCTCAAACGGTGCTTCTAACTGGTTGAAGCGGGTATAAAACGGCATCAGAAATCTGATAAAGCCCTCTTCCACTTCCCGGTTAGGGAAACCGAGACGGTATAGACCGAATTCCTTATCATATCCCTTTATCGTGAGATAACCGCTTTGGAAAATAACCGGTATGGGTTCGTTGTCGCCATAAATACAGTTCAGCACATCAGCATTCGTTTCTTCATGCGCCATGCGCTCCAAATTGTAATGATTGCGTCTCAGCAACTCCACAAGATAAGTAGGCGTTCCGGTTTCAAACCAATAGTTACCGAATTTCATCTTAAAGAATGTATTCAGCAAACTGAAAGGATTGTAGATGCCGTCCGTATTTTCTGTAAAGTGATAACCGTCATAACACGCTTTCAGTTCATTGCACACTTCCTGATACGTCATTTTCTGCGCGGCTGCCAATTCGTGCAGGTCTTCTTCAAAATTAAGATGTATCTCCTTTTCAGTAATTCCACAGATAGAAATAAACGGCTCGTCCATGGAGATGTCATTCAGATTGTTCAGGTCACTGAACACACTGACTTTGCCAAACTTGGTCACTCCCGTCAGCAAGGCAAACTTGATGCAGCCGTCCATGGTTTTCAGTACGCCATAGAAAGGTTTCAGAGTGTTGCGGAATTCGCGTTGCAGTTCCTCGTTGCCGATAGCTTGGAGCAAGGGTTTGTCATATTCGTCGATGAGAATGGCTACACGCTCACCACTTTGCTCATAGGCCCGTCCCACAACTCCTGCAAAGCGCAAGGCAAGGGTAGTTTCGGCAGAACGCGTTCCGTAAAGTGACTCCCAGTAATCAAGCGTTTCATTCAGTATTTTGTCCAGACTGTCCGGCGTATCATATTTCCCGATATTCAAGTCCAGATGCAACACAGGACGCTTCACCCAGTCTTTTTCCAAAGTTTCCACCGCCAAGCCTTCAAACAAGTCCCGTTTCGCCTCAAAATAGGCTTCGAGCGTGGAAATCAGCAGGCTCTTCCCAAAACGGCGGGGGCGGGAAAGGAAAAAGTAACTGCCACTCTTCACCAACTTATACATCAATGCAGTTTTATCCACATAAACGTACCCTTCTTTACGAATCTTCTCGAAGTTTTGTATCCCGATAGGATATATTCTGTTACCCATGTCCTTGCCTCCTTCTACTATAATAGTATTCATTAATGCTACAAAGATAATGTAAACCGAGAACAGTATAAAACGAACTCGTTCATTTTTTTATGCCGAGGTGCAACTTATCTGCTTCAAAGATAATGCAAATCGAAGGCAGCACTTTCATTTTCCCAATTTATTCCCTACCTTTGTACCCGCTTTTTTAGAAAGGCAGAATTCGTTCTATTAGTTTTAGGTTAAACACTTAATAACGCTTATGCAAAAGTCTGACTGCATCATTGGTGTAGAGCACGTATCGAAATACTTCGGAGACAAAGCCGTACTGAATGATGTAAACCTCTCTGTCCGTAAGGGCGAATTTGTAACGATATTGGGCCCCTCCGGCTGCGGCAAGACTACTTTGTTGCGCCTGATAGCCGGTTTCCAGACCGCCTCGGAAGGTATCATCACCATCGCCGGAAAAGACATCACGCAAACACCGCCACACCAACGTCCGGTGAATACCGTCTTTCAGAAGTATGCCCTTTTCCCCCACCTCAACGTGTACAACAACATCGCTTTCGGACTGAAGCTTAAAAAGATGCCCGAAGCCACCATTGGCAAGAAAGTGAAACAAGCCCTCCGCATGGTAGGTATGACGGATTACGAAGACCGTGACGTCGACTCCCTCTCCGGCGGACAGCAACAACGTGTTGCCATTGCCCGTGCCATTGTCAACGAACCCGAAGTGCTGTTACTGGACGAACCCCTCGCCGCCCTCGACCTCAAAATGCGTAAAGACATGCAGATGGAGTTGAAAGAGATGCACCAGAAGCTTGGAATCACCTTCGTCTACGTCACCCACGACCAGGAAGAAGCCCTTACTCTGAGCGACACCATCGTCGTGATGAGCGAAGGCCGCATCCAGCAGACAGGTACGCCGACAGACATCTACAACGAACCCATCAACTCTTTCGTTGCCGATTTCATCGGAGAAAGTAACATCCTGAACGGCCTCATGCTTCAGGACAAAGCCGTATCCTTTGCCGGACACGAATTTGAATGTGTCGACAAGGGCTTTGGCGAAAACACTCCCGTCGATGTAGTCATCCGTCCCGAAGACATCTATATATTCGAACCTTCTGCCGCTGCCCAACTGATGGGTACTGTCACCTCCTGCATCTTCAAAGGCGTGCATTACGAAATGATGGTACAGACTAACGAGGGCTACGAATTCATGGTGCAGGACTATCACAGTTTCGAAGCCGGACGGGAAGTCGGTCTGCTCGTGAAACCTTTCGACATTCACGTAATGAAGAAAGAACGCACCTGCAACACCTTCGAAGGCAAGCTCATAGACGCCACACACGTCGAATTCCTCGGTTACACCTTTGAGTGTGCCGAAGTGCAGGACATCGAACCGGGCAGTTCCGTCCTCGTAGAAATAGATTTCCGGAACGTCATCCTCGAAGACAACGAAGAAGACGGTCATCTGACAGGTGAAGTGAAATTCATCCTTTATAAAGGAAACCATTACCATCTCACCGTGTTTACCGATTGGGACGAGGATATCTTTGTAGACACCACTGACGTCTGGGACGACGGTGACCGTGTCGGCATCACCATCGCACCCGAAAATATACGAATTGTTGCGCCGGCACAGACCACCGGTTCTATCCCTATTGTCGAATCTGCTAATAAGAAAGGAAGTGCTCAGTAATATATCCCGTTTCTTCATGCGCCGCCGGAACTGGACAGTTCCCTACGCATTGTTTCTCATCATCTTCGTTGTGATGCCTCTGTTGCTCATTGTGGTTTATGCCTTCACCGATGCTGAAGGCGCATTCACGTTTGCCAACTTCCGCAAATTCATGATGCATCCCGAATCTATCAACACATTCGTCTACTCCATCGGAATAGCTGTCATCACGACTCTGGTATGCTTCCTGCTCGGTTATCCGGCTGCTTATATTCTCAGTCAGAAGCGCTTCAACACTTCCCAGACCATGGTTGTACTGTTCATCCTGCCTATGTGGGTGAACATCCTGATACGTACACTTGCCACGGTGGCATTGTTTGATTTCCTCAACTTGCCGCTGGGCGAAGGAGCTTTGGTATTCGGTATGGTCTACAATTTCCTGCCGTTCATGATATACCCTATCTACAATACGTTGCAGAAGATGGATGGCAGTCTGATAGAAGCAGCCCAAGACCTGGGAGCTACGCCTGTACAGGTATTCGGTAAAGTGATCCTCCCCCTTTCGATGCCCGGCATCATGAGTGGTGTGGTGATGGTTTTCATGCCCACGGTTTCCACCTTTGCCATTGCCGAGTTGCTGACGATGAACAACATCAAACTGTTCGGTACTACCGTACAAGAGAATATATATAACGGAATGTGGAACTATGGCGCTGCCTTGTCGCTCATCATGCTGTTGCTGATTGGCGTCACCGCCCTCTTTACCAACGAGGACGACAGTGCACAAAATGAAAGCGGAGGTGTGATATGATGACACGTATTCTGGCAAAAGGCTATCTTTGGTTTCTGCTTGCCCTGCTCTATTCTCCCATCCTGATTATTATGATCTTCTCTTTCACTGAGGCCAAGGTACTGGGTAACTGGACAGGATTCTCTACCAAACTATACAGTTCACTATTTACAGGCGGCATGCACCACTCACTGATGAATGCCATCTGGAACACATTTGCCATTGCTACAATTGCCGCCATAGCCTCTACCCTGCTGGGAAGCCTGGCAGCTATCGGCATCTTTAACTTGCGCTCCCGGGCACGTCAGGTGATGAATTTCACCAATGCTATTCCGATGATGAATGCGGATATCATTACCGGTGTATCCCTGTTCCTGCTGTTTGTCAGCTTTGGCATTTCGCAGGGATTTACTACGGTAGTATTGGCACACATCACTTTTTGTACCCCTTATGTGGTGCTTAGCGTGATGCCCCGCCTGAAGAAAATGAATCAGAATGTATACGAAGCAGCTCTCGACCTCGGAGCTACTCCTTTCCAGGCGCTTCGCAAAGTCATCTTTCCGGAAATTCTGCCGGGAATGATCAGCGGTTTCATCCTCGCTTTCACGCTTTCCATTGATGACTTCGCAGTAACGATCTTCACTATCGGAAATGAAGGATTGGAAACATTGTCGACATACATCTATGCGGACGCACGTAAGGGTGGATTGACTCCTGAACTGCGCCCACTGTCAACAATCATTTTTGTAACGGTGTTAGTATTGCTGATTGTGATTAATAAGAGAGCAGAAAGAAATAAGAAAGAATGAAAAATAATAATTTAGGGAAGAGAATTGATACGCGGACGACGCGGATAAAGCGGACGAACGCG
>OHMY01000825.1_pt1 | contig 13084 bp, 10 predicted proteins | sample 1569381 | NCBI WGS metagenome assembly OHMY01 (sample SAMEA3879528, study PRJEB24766) | human gut metagenome | biome: human-associated habitat; feature: feces | place: USA | collected 1985/1987
TGTAAAAAGCATATAGAAATCGAAGATTCCTACGCCAAGTGCATGACGATCAGCGAGTATCCGCAGCAGCTTGACGATAAATTTGTTGCTGCACTGCTTCAGCAAGTGCCGTACATTGTGCTGTCCATCGACATTGAGCCGGTGGAAACCGAGGATGCCTTTAAGGAAATTGACAATGCGCAGATGAAAACGGATGCCGAAAAGGTGCGGTTTAATAAAAAATCCGTGGAGAATCTTGACTTTACGTCATCTGTACCACAGCGGACCCAGGAGCAGGATCGCATCATTGCCAGTATCCGCAAAGAAATGACAGAACACGATCAGCAGATGTTTTTGACCCTGCTGACCGTCACCTACTTTGCGGATACTTTGGAGGACCTTGCGCTGGAAACGGATGCACTGAAAGCCACAGCAGCAAACTACAACTGCCGTTTCACGGAACTTTATTTTCAGCAGGAACGCGCCTTTAATACGGCCATGCCCTACGGATTGCGCCGCATCGAGAGTGTGCGCACGATGCTGACGAAATCGCTGACAGCGCTCGTGCCGTTCAATACCCAAGAAATCCTTACTCCGGGCGGCATCTGCTATGGCAGAAACGCTGTAACCGGCAATCTTATCATCGGGCTACGCACAACTCTTGTCAACGGCAATGCAATGGTTGTTGCCACCTCCGGCGGCGGTAAGTCTATGCTCGTCAAGCTGGAAATCCTTATGCTGTATCTGCGTTTTACCAAGGCTCGATTCTATGTCGTAGACCCGGAAAACGAGTACGCGCCCCTTGTGCAAGAGTTGGGCGGCGAGGTGGTCAATATCTCGGTGGATAGCAGTACCTATTTCAATCCACTGGACTTTAAGCCGGACAAATCCACGGACATCCCGCCTTATGTAGCAAAAGCAGAGTTTGTATTGAGCCTGTGCGAACAGATTATGAAAAAGGAAAATGTCCTGCCCGGAGATAGAAGCTTGATTGACCGCGCATTGAGGAGCATTTACAAACCGCTTATCGAATCTAAATACACAGCGCCCTGCCCGACTATCAAGGATTTATGGGCAGCACTGAACAGTCAGGGTGACAGCCGTTCCAAAGAACTGGCACTTGCACTGGAAATTTTCGCAACCGGCAGTATGCAGGTGTTCGCCCAGCCCACCAATGTGGACATGAGCAATCGCCTGATCTGCTTCAATATCCAAAGTTTGGGTGAGCAGCTTAAACCTGTTGCCATGCTGTCCATGCTGGAGTACATCAATACCGCCGTTATGAGCAACGAGCGCAACGACCCAAAAGCAGCAACATGGGTGTACTTTGATGAAATCTATCTGCTGCTGCGCGATTCTTTAAGCGCCAATTTCCTGTACACATCTTGGAAACGCTTTCGCAAATACAATGCTTATGCGACAGGAATTACCCAAAATGTGCAAGACTGCCTTACCAATGACACGGCTTATGCAATGCTGGCTAACTCTGAATTTGTGGTCATGCTGCGTCAGACCAAGGACATTGACAGCGTGGTGGAATTGTACGGCCTATCCGAGCCGCAGCGAAAATATCTGCTGCTAGCCCAGCCCGGTGAGGGGATTATCAAGATGGGCAACAGCCTTATCCCATTCAACAACCCCCAACCCAAGGACACCAAAACATACAAGTTACTCACAACCAAACCCGGTGAAATGGAGTGAAAATATGAGTGAAAAAGAAATCCGTGTGCTGTATGTGCAGCCCGGTAAATACCCGGAGGAACGAACCATTCCCAATACTCTAAAAGCCTTGCAGGAACTGGTCGGCGGAGATATTGAATGTTGCTATCCATGGCGAGACAGAGCTTGTGTTGTCTGCAATAGCTGTGGAAAAATTGACGGACTTACTCCAAACAGGATGTTAGGTCCTGCTGATTATCTTGCCGGTTCTTTTCTTGTTTGTGCTTTTTATAGTGAGGATTTTGTGAGTTTAAGCGACAAACAAATCAAGCAGTATGAAAAGCTGTACCACTATCCGATTGCCTTTCTCCCCACGCCGCACGGCCTACTGCCGATGAAATGTACCCCGGAGCAGTACGAGCAATTCCAGCGCGACGGCAACAAACTAAAGATCAGACCCATCGACCACGGGGAGCGCTAACCCCATGATTTTGCACAAACAAAAAGCGGGCTGTCGCCCGCCTTAGAAATAAGGAAACACGCCTTATATATAAAATAGGAGGACACCCCCATGACCGAACCCAAGTTTATGACACCTGCCCACCGTAGGGCATACTTAACCCATCTCAATCGCTGCAAGGCAATGGACAGCTACCACCGCGCACTGATTTACACCCTGACTGCCGTACCCGCACTCCGCAACAACATTGAAAGTTGCTTCGGCTTTGAAAGAGACGAAATCAAGCCCGAATCACTGGCTGCCGGTTGGCAGACCACCGGCACAACGAAATTGACCCGTTTTGCTTACAACCTCTGGAATGGGTACGATGATAAATCCTGTACGCCGTATGAGCTGTTCGACTGCTCCTTTGCGCCGTATATGTATGAGGCAGTGAAGCTGCGCTACCCGGAACACACACGCCAGTTGGATGATGTGGTGATCGACGATGCCCGGAATTAAAGGAAAGCGCAAACAGCTTGTGCGGAAAACACTCATGCGAGCCAAGTCGCAAGGGGAACATACTGCCGACCAGCGCCAGCAATCCCCCGAAGAATATGCACAGGGCGAGGTACAGCAGGGCGTTTCCGGCGCAGTTGACCGTGCAAACGGAACGGCGCAAAGAACCGCCCGCATGAGCTACCGCAAATTTCGCGCACTGCAAGAAAAGCGAAAAACTCTCGCCGTACAAAGCAGCACCGCAACAGCGCCAAAGCCGCCTGAAAAAGAAAAAGTCACCGTTCCCACGCAGGCCGAGCGCCGGGAATTGTTCAAAAAGCAGCGCTTTCGCCAAAAGGCCGTTGCAGCCAAAAAGCCCGCGCCCCAAGCCCCCGCACCGCCCGCTGACGTTCCTGCACCAACACCGCCACCCTACCGCGCCCAAATGCAGCGGCTGAAGCGGCGGCATCTGACCCGCGAAGTTGTGCGCCGCTATCTGCAAAGGCAGACGGCCACCACAGCAGCGGCCAGCACCGCTCCCCTCGTTACCCAAGCTCCCAAGCTACCTACAATCAGCCACAAACAAGCCACGGTTGATGCAATCAGCCGTGGCGTTCATTATACCGCAGCCAAAATCAAAGCCCTGCTCTCCCAAACCGTGCGCCGTGCCGCCCAATCGCTGCTGGCTCTGCTGGGCGCGGGCTGCGTGGTATTGGTGCTGGCGATGGTGATCGGCGCGGCGGCTGAGGTCATCGGCTCACCTATGGGCATCCTGTTTGCCAATGAATCCAACGACAACGACAGTATCCCTATTGCCGAAATCGTAGCCGAGACCAACGCCGACTTCGGCGCAGCCATCAACGACATCGTGTCGGCGCACCCAGAGTGCAGCGAAACCACCATTGCCTACGACTACGAGGGCGGTCACACATGGGCAAGTTATTGGCCGGAGGTGCTGGCAGTCTTTGCGGTGCATACCAACCTCAACGCCGACAGCGACGTGGTCGTTATCAACGCTGCCCAAAAGCAGCGCATCCAAGATACCTTTTGGGCTATGCACACAATCACCTATGAAGTCGAAGAAGTAGACGTCACCCCCGACCCCACCGAGGACGACCCCGACCCGGAGCAACAAACCGAGTATATCCTGCACCTCACCGTCAGCAGCAAAACCGTGGATGAACTGGCGGAGTTGTACAATTTTACCCAAGACCAAAAAGACATTTTACACGAACTTCTCTCCGATGAAATGCGCCCTACGCTGCTTGCCCTCTGCGGCGGCAGCATCGGCATTATCGAGGACGGCGAACTCTGCTGGCCGCTGCCCGGTCACACCTACATATCCTGCAATTTTGGCGAGGAAGATGCTTACGGCAACTCCGGCCATCGCGGTACGGATATTCCCGCGCCGGAGGGTACGCCTATCTTGGCTGCTCACGGCGGTACGGTCATCATTTCCGGCTGGAACAATAGCTATGGCAACCAAGTTCTGTTGGATAACGGCGCGGGCCTGTCTACGCGGTATGCCCACATGACTGCCGCTGCTGTTTCAGCGGGCGAAACCGTCACGGCGGGGCAAGTCATTGGCTATGTTGGCAACACCGGCGACAGCACAGGTTTCCATCTGCATTTTGAGGTGATGCAGAATGGTGTGCGCGTGAACCCACTGGATGCAGTTACTCCACAATAAGAATAAACATTTTCTTGCAAAATGTTGAAAATATAGTTGTAGTCCAGATTATAGGATAAGCAAGTGTGTATAATAGAGACAGTGACCCCCAGCATAAAGATAAAAATTGCCTGAAAGGAACTTCTCTATGTCATTCAAAATGAAAAGAACGCTTGAAATGCGGCGCGTTGAAAGCGCTTTTGCCGATTATTTGGAAAGCGAGGGCAGTGTTGACCTCCTCTGGTCTGATAAGGTTGGCTATGTATTTCTTACCATCAATGAGAAAACCCACGAATCTGAAAGCTGCGATGATTTACATACCGCGACACAGCTTTGCCACCGACTGCTGGATGATATGGCCATCACCGTGCTGATGCAGACAAAGCGCAATCACAACTTTTCTACTATGGATAAGGACGAAGCTGCACAAGTGCGGGCCGCTTGGAAGCCTGTAATCGAAAAACTGCCGGACTATGCTTATCTCTGCGATGAAATTCTCCGCGAAGCACAAGAAAATGAGGAGGAAAACGGCATTGATTTACAGTGAAGCCGAAAGGAAAGAAATTGAGCGCGTGTACGGCGTTTTCAAGGATTATATTCACGCAAGTAAATTCTTGGATTTTGTCTGGTCTGAAAAGCTGGGGTATCTGCTGCTGCATATCGACCCAACAAAAAACACCATCGAGGAGGATCAAATCATTACTTCTGCGGATGAATTGTGTGCCGAACTATTCAACGAAGTTGCAACGGATGTTTTTCAAGAAGCTAAGAGAGAACACTTTTATCCTGATGCAGATGATGACGAGATTGCGGAGATTCGCAGACGTTGGCAGCCGTATCTCGACTTGCTTCCTGCGTATAGGAGTTCATGCAGAGCGTTTCACACCGCAGAATAAGCGAAAAGAAGCCTTTAGCATGATATGCCCCCTATATAGCTTTCAGTGCTTTATTTCACTGTTCGCTATATAGGGGGCATATCATTGCGCGGGCTGCTATTTATTTTGGCAATTTTGAGTTGTACTTTCGTGCCGAACAGCAGCAGAAATATTTGCTGCTGACACAGCCAATACATACGAAGTGCGGCAGGCTCTTGTTGAGAATGATATTGAATCACGCTATCCATGACGGAATCATTTGACAAAAATCGCCAAAGTGTGCTATTATATGCCGACTTTTAGTTTGTGAGATCGTTTCGCTTATAGGAAGTGGACATCAAAATTTCACTTGGTTTGCTTTACGATATTCTGTCGGGGATGTTCCCTCTATGTTGCTAAATGTCTTGCAAAAGTAGCTGGACGAAGAAAAGCCGAGAATGCTGGCAATCTGGGATGGTGCAAGGTCGGTTTCGGCCAATAGCCGCTTTCCCTCCCGGATGCGGCAGTCAATGATATAGTTGATAGGAGAGACACCATATTCGCGCTTAAAAGCGTGTGCCATGTGATATTTGCTGATACTAACCTTTTCAGCAAGCTCATCCAGCGTAAGATTTTCTTTATAATGGTGGTCGATATAGCGCTTTACAGTTGCACACTGGCGGTTAGCAGGCAGCCGAGAATGAATTGGAACAGCGGATACACTGGCATTTCGCATAAGCTGTACCACGATAATATCCATATAAGCCTGACAAAGTATCTGAAAATTGGATTCCCGATTCTGCATTTCCGTAAGGATCTTTCTCATGCAGGGCAGTACATCGTTGTTTCCGTCAAACGTATAAACGCAAAAGCTGCCCTCGGCGGCATCGGAAATCGTAAATTCTAACCCCTCGATACCCAGCACAATGTATTCCAGCGGGTGGGATTCCAAGCTGACCTCTGTATGGATAACATTGGGGTTTACAACAACAAGCTGGTGTGCCTGAACAGGGAATAATTTATCGTTGATTTGAAATTGCCCCGCACCATCTACAATATAAAATAATTCAGCATAGCTGTGAGAATGTGGAATGGAGGGCCAATCCCCGCTATACCTTGTGGAAGCAATATTGCGTAATTTCATCTTATCGCGGGGCAGGGAATCATCAGTCTGATTAAAGGAGTAGTTAATATGGCTCATGGGGGTCACACTTCCTATTTTGTAGTATATTGTCATTATATTGCACGAGGCTGAAAAATGCAAGACGGTATTCGGCGTTTTTGTCAACAACTAACATTTGATGAAAAAAGCAAATGGTAAAAATGCACAACGATTACCTACAAAAAACCAGCGATATGCCGAAAAGCAGCGAAACAGCAAGATTGTAAAATAGGTGGGCAAGATAATAATTGCTAAAAAACTGGAAAAGCACTAAACTTAAGTCACCGCGAAAGGGAAGTAATCCCGACACAGAATTTACACTTAGGAGGAAAACACAAATGAAGAAGATCGTTGCACTTTTGATGGCTTCTGCTATGGCAGCATCTCTGGCTGCTTGTGGTGGCAGCGCTCAAAGTTCGGAAGCTACCTCTACTGCTCCTGCTGAATCCACGGCTGCCGAGTCTACGGCTACTGATGGCAAGAAGTATGAGGGCGTTGAGTTGACCATGTGGTCCATGTGGTCTGCCGGTGAGGTTCAGGCAAATGCAATTCAGGCCGCCGCTGACGCTTTCGAGGCTGAGACTGGCGCACATGTCAACATCGAGTGGAAAGGCCGCGATGTCAACACCCTGATTTCTGCCGCGCTGGAATCTGGCGAAAAACTGGACATCTTCGAGGATGATTACAACCGTATCGGCCACGCTTACGCTCCCTACACCTACGACCTGACCGAGATGGCAGACGCTGTCGGTTATGATGACTTCAGCTATGCTTGCTTCAATGATCAGTCCAAAGAATGGGCTGGCTACCTGAACTCCATCGTAGAGCAGCCCCAGATTGGCGGCATCTTCTACAACAAGGACGTTTTCGATGCCTGTGGCATTACCGACGCCCCCAAGACTTGGGATGAGTTCCTGACTGTCTGCCAGACCCTGAAAGACAACGGCTATGAGCCGCTGGCGCTGGACGGTGCTTACGCAAACTTCAACTTCTACAACCATCTGGTCCGCCATCTGGGCGAGGACACCATTGCCGAGCTGGGCAAGAACGGTGGCTGGGCTGACAATGAAGCTGCTGTTACGGCTGCGCAGGAAATCATTGATTTCGTGAACGCTGGTTATCTGGCCGAGGGCGCACCTGATGCTTATCCTGCCAGCCAGACCAAGGTTGGCCTTGGCACGGCGGCTATGGTTGCTTGCGCAAACTATGTCACTTCCGAGGTTGATGCTGCTGTTGGTGAGCCTGTAAACTGGGGCTTCTTCAACTATCCCGAAGTCGAGGGCAATGTTGATGCTTCTGCTTACGCCGGTGCAAACTCTCTGGCCATCTCCTCTTCCTGCGAGAACCCGCAGGCTGCATTTGACTTCATTATGACCATCGTTACCGGCACCTGCGGGCAGGAGCTGGTTGACAAGGGCGGTCAGATCCCTGCTGACACCCGCCTGAAAGAGTCTGTCCTGGCCGGCTCTGTTGAGACGCTGAAGAACACCACCACCCCGATGAGCTGGTGCGGTTCTCTGAACACGCTGGACGGCTGGTCCTCCATCAAGAGCTCCATGATCGAGCTGTTCGAAGGCAAGTACGCAACCGGCGCCGACTACTGCGCTTACTTGGATACCCTGTGCGGCTAATCCTATAATAAATCACGGTACGCCGTCAAGCGGTGCGGCTGTAATGGATTTATTCAGGATTCCCTCAATCTGAACGGAGGCGGCACCTGAATGGGTGCCGCCTTTGCTTATGACATTTCATTTTTGAGGTATTACCAGTATGAAAAAGAACAAGACAATGATTTTCCTATTCATTCTGCCCACCGTTCTTTGCCTGTTGTTCATGTATGTCTATCCGATTGTTCGGACAGTTATCATGAGTTTCTTTAAGGTAGAGAGCCTTACGGCATCTACAAGCACATGGAGCTTCTATGGGCTGCAAAACTATTTCAAAATCCTGCGAAATGCCGGTTTTATCAGTTCCATGAAAAACATGGTGATGATTTGGCTGGTAGGCGGCATCATTACCATGTGCCTGTCCATGTTGATGGCCGTGATTTTGACCAGTGGCATCCGCGGCGCAAAATTCTTCAAGGCCGCCATATATATGCCCAATATCATCAGCGCCGTGGCACTGGCTACCATGTGGATTCAGTATGTGTTCAACTATGATTATGGTCTGCTGAACCAGATTGTCAAAGCATTCGGCGGCGAGAATGTCCGCTGGCTGGGTACAGACTTGATTTTCTGGGCTATGATGATTGCTTTCATCTTTGGCAGTGTTGGTTACTATATGCTGATTTTTATCAGCGGCATCGAAGGTATCCCGCAGGATTTGTACGAAGCTGCCACCATCGACGGCGCGAATATCCTTGACCGCTTCTTCCAGATTACGCTGCCCCTGCTGAAAGGCGTCATCCGCACCTGTGTTACTTTCTGGAGCATCAATGCTACCACATTCTTCCTGTGGACGAAGATGTTCTCCCCCATCAACACGGAAACGGCCACCATTGTGCCCGTTGTGTATCTGTACGATACGGTGTTTGGCGGCAAGGGCGTTGTAGAGCGCGATGCTGGTGCAGGCGCAGCGGTTGGCGTTGTGCTGACTTTGATTATCATTGCTGTGTACGTTATCACCAACCTGATCTTGAAAGACTCGGATCTGGAGTATTAAGGTAGGAGAGCAGTTATGGGAAAATATCACGATAGAATCAACTGGAAGAAAGAGCTTCGGCTTCTGCCCGGTTATATCATTGTTTGCGCGTGGGTCGCGCTTACGGCTGCCATCCTGTTCTGGATCGTCTGCGCCAGCCTTTCCTCAACAAAGGAAATTCTGACGGGCCGTGTTATGGACTTTTCCAATGGCCTGAAGTGGGATAACTACGTCACAGCTTGGAACACCCAAAATGTATCGCTGTATTTCTTCAACAGCTTGGTTTATGCCATTGTTTCCTGTGTGGGCGTATTGCTTATTTCCGCGCCCGGTGCTTATGTGCTTTCTCGCTGGAAGTTTGTCGGCGGTAAGGCCATCCGTATCGGCTTGGTCATTGCCATGAGTGTTCCCACCATTATGATCATCATGCCGCTCTACTCTTTGGCTGTGCAGTGGGGCATCAAGGGTCGCGTGCTGTTGGTTGTGCTGTACATTATGCTGCGCGTACCGTATACCACGGTTTACCTGCTGGATTTCTTCTCATCACTGTCCCGGTCTTATGAGGAGGCGGCCTACATTGACGGATGCAGCCATTCTCGGACATTCTGGCAGATTATGCTGCCGCTGGTTCAGCCCGCCATTATTACGGTTACGATTTTCAACTTCATGTCTGTGTGGAACGAGTTCTTCATGGCGTTGATTTTCACTACCAGCGATTCTATGACCCCTGTTGGTGTCGGTTTGTTGCAGATTGTCAACGCAATGAAATATTCCGGCCAGTACGGTGCTATGTTTGCCGCAGTTATCATTGTATTCCTGCCTACTTTCCTGCTGTATCTTTTCCTGTCTGAAAAGATTATTGTCGGTGCTACCAGTGGCGGCGTTAAGGGCTGATTTGACTTTCCTCCATTCAAAATATTACGTTTCAAGGAGAATCTTTATATGAATGATGTAAGAAAAATGGGCCGCGTGACGATTCCCACTGATACGGACGCAGTGTCTGAAACCCTCGACCTGTTGAAGCGCTGGGGCGCGGATGCCATCCGCGACTGCGATGGCACTGAGTTTCCGCAGGAGCTGAAGGACACCGGCGCAAAGATTTACGCCACCTACTACACCACCCGCAAGGACAACGCATGGGCCAAGGCCAACCCCGACGAAACCCAGCAGTGCTACATTATGACGCCGTTTTACACCGCTGAAGGCGGTGCGCTGACCATCCCCCTGATGACAGGCATCAGCCGTGAGCTGATGAAGGTCAACGACCACGATGACATTGCCCGCTGGTGGGAGGTCATTGATCGCACGACGGGTGAGCCTGTCCCCACTTCCGACTGGTGCTACGATACTGCGGCTGAGAGTGTTGTCATCGACGCCCCTGCCGCCTACCATGAGTACACCGTCAGCTTTCTGGCCTACCTGATTTGGGACCCTGTTCATATGTACAACTCCGTCATCAACGACTGGAAGGACGTCGAGCATCAGATTCCGTTTGATGTACGCCAGCCCAAGACCCATGCCTACACGATGCGCCGTCTGCGGGAGTACCTCGAAAGCCATCCTTATGTAAATGTTGTTCGTTTCACGACGTTTTTCCACCTGTTTACGCTCGTCTTTGATGAATTGCGCCGTGAAAAGTACGTTGACTGGTACGGCTACTCTGCTTCCGTCTGCCCCTACATTTTGGAGCAGTTCGAGAAAGAAGTCGGCTACAAGTTCCGCCCGGAGTTCATCATCGACCAAGGCTACTACAACAACCAGTACCGCGTACCCAGCAAGGAGTACAAGGACTTTCAGGCATTCCAGCGCCGTGAGGTGGCCGGTCTGATGAAAGAAATGACCGACATCGTCCACGAATACGGCAAGGAAGCCATGATGTTCTTGGGCGACCATTGGATCGGCTGTGAGCCGTTCATGCCGGAATTTCAGAAATCCGGCGTCGATGCCATCGTCGGCAGCGTCGGCAACGGCAGCACCCTGCGCCTGATCTCCGACATTCCCGGCGTCAAGTACACCGAGGGCCGCTTCCTGCCTTACTTCTTCCCCGATACCTTCCATGAGGGCGGCGACCCTGTGCGCGAAGCCAAGGAGAACTGGGTCACCGCACGCCGCGCCATCCTGCGCAAGCCCATTGACCGCATCGGCTACGGCGGCTACCTGAAGCTGGCGCTGCAGTTCCCGGAGTTCGTGGACTATGTGGAGAGCGTCTGCAGCGAGTTCCGTGAGCTGTATGAGAACATCAAGGGCACCACGCCCTATTGCGTCAAGCGGGTGGCCGTGCTGAACTGCTGGGGCAAGATGCGGGCCTGGGGCTGCCACATGGTGCACCACGCCCTCTACTACAAGCAGAACTACAGCTACTCCGGAGTCATCGAAATGCTGTCCGGCGCGCCCTTTGACGTGAAGTTCATCAGCTTTGAGGACATCAAGAAGGACCCCGCCCTGCTGGATGAGCTGGATGTCATCATCAATGTGGGCGATGCCGACACCGCACACACCGGCGGCATCTGGTGGGAAGACCCGGAGATCTCCTCCGCTATCCGCAAGTTCGTCTGGAACGGCGGCGGCTTTATCGGCGTGGGTGAGCCTTCCGGTCACCCGTATCAGGGCCACATTCTCCAGCTTGCCAGCGTGCTGGGCGTGGAGGAAGAAAACGGCTTCACCCTCAACTACGACAAGTACAATTGGGACGAGCACCCGGACCACTTCATTCTGCAGGATGCCGACCAGCCCATCGACTTTGGCGAGGGCAAGAAGAACATCTACGCCCTCGAAGGGACCGAGGTGCTGGTGCAGCGGAACAGGGAAGTGCAGATGGCGGCACACGACTTTGGTAAGGGCCGCGCGGTCTACATCAGCGGCGTTCCCTACAGCTTTGCCAACAGCCGCACCCTGTACCGTGCCATCCTGTGGAGCGCCCACAGCGAGGAGGAGCTGCACACCTGGTTCAGCTCCAACTACAATGTGGAAGTGCACGCCTACGTAAAAAATGGAAAGTACTGCGTGGTGAACAACACCTACGAGCCGCAGGACACCACGGTCTACACCACCGATGGAAACCATTTCGACCTGCATCTGGAAGCCAACGAGATCAAGTGGTATGAGATCTGAGTTCTCCGTTTCATAAGCAAACACCCCTCTGCATTCCGAAAGGAGCGCAGAGGGGTGTTTGTGTATCCGGGCGGCTCAGCGGGGAGAGCCCAGACGGTATTTGAAATCGTGGTAGCCGAAGCGGGCCAGCGGCTGGGTGGTGCCGTTTTCATGCAGCACCCAGATATCCGGCAGGGGCATCCCGTTGAAGGTGTTGTTCTTGCAGGTGGAATAGATGGCCATGTCGCCGAAGATGAGCCGGTCACCCTCAGTGAGGGGGGCGGCAAAGCTGTAATCGCCCACCACGTCCCCGGCAAGGCAGGTGGGGCCGCCCAGACGGAAGGTGCAGGGCTTTTCCCCCGGCTCGCCCGCGTCCAGCAGGGGCGGGCGGTAGGGCATCTCGATGACATCCGGGGTGTGGCAGGCTGCGGACATATCCAGAATGGCAAGACTGGTATCCCCGTTGCGCAGGGTGTCCAGCACGGTGGTGACGAGATATCCCGCGTTCAGCGCCCAAGCCTCGCCGGGCTCCAGATATACCTCAACATGATAGGTATTACGAATATATTTTACTAAATCAATCAGCGCTTCCACATCATAATCACTGCGCGTAATATGATGTCCGCCGCCCAGATTCAGCCATTTAAGCTGCTTAAAGTACTTGCTGAACTTCGCTTCGAACGCCTTCCATGTCGTCAGCAGGTCATCAGCGTTCTGCTCACACAGCGTATGGAAATGCAGGCCTTCGATTTCCGGCGGCAAAACCTCCGGCCACTTTTCCGGCGGGATCTTCCCGCTGCGGATATCGCTGGACGCACAGGGGTAGCTTTCGGCCTGGGCAAACAACACCGTGCCGCCCGCCTGTTCCAGCTTGGCAGCAGCGGCGTGCAGGGCGGCATCGTCCGTACCGGTACGGCTTTCCACCACCAGCGCGGCCATTTTTAACATATCCTGCCAACGGTACCACTCGCCGAACGTCAGCAGCATATCGCTGCCGACGCAAAGATACAGTTCCGCGCCGGGGTTGGCGCCCCGCAGCATTTCCAGCGTGTGGACGGTGTAGCTGCGGCCGCCCTGGCGTATCTCCCAAT
>OHMY01000837.1_pt1 | contig 12941 bp, 7 predicted proteins | sample 1569381 | NCBI WGS metagenome assembly OHMY01 (sample SAMEA3879528, study PRJEB24766) | human gut metagenome | biome: human-associated habitat; feature: feces | place: USA | collected 1985/1987
CCATAAGCTCCATGATCTTGTCTCCCCAAGGTCCCATTGGATCCTCAAGAGCCTTAAGAGCTGATCCCTGGATGATTGGGCAATCATTGAATCCGTACTCCTCAAGCTGCTCTGTAACTTCCATCTCTACGAGCTCGATAAGCTCTGGATCGTCAACCATATCACACTTGTTAAGGAATACGATGATGTAAGGAACACCTACCTGACGAGAAAGGAGGATGTGCTCCTTTGTCTGAGCCATAACACCATCAGTAGCAGCAACAACGAGGATAGCACCATCCATCTGAGCTGCACCAGTGATCATGTTCTTTACGTAGTCAGCATGTCCAGGACAGTCAACGTGTGCGTAATGTCTCTTTTCTGTCTCATACTCAACGTGAGCTGTAGAAATTGTGATTCCACGCTCTCTCTCCTCTGGAGCCTTATCAATGTTAGCGAAATCTGTAGCTGTGTTACCAGCGACACGAGCTGCTAATACTGCTGTAATAGCTGCTGTTAAAGTTGTTTTACCATGATCTACGTGACCGATGGTACCAATATTACAATGTGGTTTTGTTCTTTCAAATTTAGCCTTTGCCATTTTGAAACGTCCTCCTTAAACTTTTATGCCCCATGGGCTTTTTTTATAATCTACCGACTGCTTTGATTATACGAAATAATCAAAGTTTTTTCAAGTAAATTTTATAGCAAATCCCCCTTTTTCAAGGGGAAATGCCTTTATTTTTGATTTTTATACCATATATAGTATATATTTCATCATTTGTACTATAAATTGTTTGCTAATTTGCAATTATTTTGCGTGGTTAGCAAGAACCTTGTCCTGTACATTCTTTGGAACCGGCTCATATCTGTCGAAGAACATTGAGTAGTTTCCACGTCCCTGTGTCTTAGAACGAAGGTCTGTAGAGTAACCGAACATCTCTGCAAGTGGTACATATGCATGTACAATCTTTCCACCGCCGAGATCGTCCATACCCTCGATACGTCCACGACGAGAGTTAACATCACCGATAACGTCTCCCATGTACTCCTCAGGCATTGTAACCTCTACCTTCATGATAGGCTCAAGTAATACAGGTGCGGCCTTTGCCATAGCCTCTTTGAAACACATAGATCCGGCAATGTGGAATGCCATCTCTGATGAATCGACCTCATGGTAAGATCCATCGTATACTGTTGCATGGATACCAACTACTGGGAATCCACCAAGAGAGCCGGCCTTTGTAGCCTCCTCGATACCTTCGCCGATTGATGGGATGTACTCCTTTGGAATAGCACCACCGACAACCTCTGAATCGAACTTGAAAAGTTCTTCTCCATTGGCATCCATTGGCTCGAAGCGAACCTTACAGTGTCCGTACTGTCCACGTCCACCTGACTGCTTAGCATATTTGTATTCCTGATCAACAGCCTTTGTAAATGTCTCCTTGTAAGCAACCTGAGGTGCACCAACGTTTGCCTCAACCTTGAACTCACGGAGAAGACGGTCAACGATGATCTCAAGGTGAAGCTCACCCATACCAGCGATGATTGTCTGACCTGTTTCCTGATCAGTATGAGCACGGAATGTAGGATCCTCCTCTGCAAGCTTTGCAAGAGCCTCACCTAACTTACCCTGTCCAGCTTTTGTCTTTGGCTCGATAGCGAGCTCGATAACTGGCTCTGGGAACTCCATAGACTCAAGGATAACCGGATGCTGCTCATCACAGATTGTATCACCTGTTGTTGTGAATTTAAATCCAACAGCAGCAGCGATATCACCTGAGTAAACCTCATCCAATTCCTGTCTCTTATTTGCATGCATCTGAAGAATACGTCCGATACGCTCTTTCTTATCCTTTGTTGCATTTAATACATAAGAACCTGCCTTACATTTTCCTGAGTAAACACGGAAGAATGCAAGCTTTCCTACGAATGGATCTGCCATGATCTTGAATGCAAGTGCTGAGAATGGCTCATCATCTGATGAATGTCTCTCAATCTCATTTCCCTCAAGATCTGTTCCCTTGATTGAAGGGATATCTGTAGGAGCTGGCATGTACTCAACAATAGCGTCAAGTAACTTCTGTACACCCTTGTTACGGTATGCAGAACCACAACATACAGGTACTGCTGTACACTCACATGTTGCTTTACGAAGAACCTTCTTCATATCCTCTACAGATGGCTCCTCACCCTCAAGATACTGCATCATGAGATCGTCATCTAACTCACAGATTTTCTCAATAAGCTCTGTACGGTACTCTGCAGCCTGATCAGCCATATCTCCAAGATCATCAGTAACTGTGATATCGTCACCCTTCTCATCATTGTAGATATATGCCTTCATCTCGAAAAGGTCGATAATTCCTTTGAAATCGTCCTCTTTACCGATTGGTAACTGAAGTACAATAGCATTTTTTCCTAATCTTGTACGGATCTGGTCAACAGCTCCGTAGAAGTTTGCACCTAAGATATCCATCTTATTGATGAATGCCATACGAGGTACATTGTATGTGTCAGCCTGACGCCAAACGTTCTCTGACTGAGGCTCAACACCACCCTTTGCACAGAACACACCAACTGCGCCATCAAGTACACGGAGTGAACGCTCAACTTCTACTGTGAAGTCAACGTGGCCCGGTGTATCGATGATGTTGATACGATGCTCAAGTGCTCCTGGCTTTGGTTTAGTGAACTCTTCAAGTGTCCAGTGACATGTTGTAGCGGCAGAAGTAATTGTAATACCTCTTTCCTGCTCCTGCTCCATCCAGTCCATGGTAGCAGTACCTTCATGAGTATCACCGATTTTATAGTTAATACCAGTATAATAAAGAATACGCTCTGTCAGTGTTGTTTTACCAGCATCGATATGAGCCATGATTCCAATATTTCTGGTTCTCTCAAGTGGATATTCTCTTCCAGCCAAGGTTTTTTCCTCCTATATTTAATGTCCTATGCACAACCGGACTCTGTTACAAATCCGGTCCGCTGCATGAATCAAAAGCAAAGCTGTAAGCTTCTTACAGAAACTAGAATCTGTAATGTGCGAATGCCTTGTTTGCCTCTGCCATCTTGTGCATATCTTCTTTTCTCTTAACAGATGCGCCTGTGTTGTTAGCTGCATCCATGATCTCGTTAGCTAATCTCTCAGCCTGAGTTTTCTCTCCTCTGGCACGTGAGAATGCTGTTAACCAACGAAGGCCTAAAGCCTGACGACGATCAGGGCGAACCTCGATTGGTACCTGATATGTGGCACCACCGATACGTCTTGCTTTTACTTCGAGAGCTGGCATTACATTGTTCATAGCCTCTTCGAATACTTCAAGAGCTGGTCTTCCTGTCTTCTCTTCTACTGTAGCAAATGCTCCGTATACAATCTTCTGAGCTACGCCTTTCTTACCGTCTAACATAATGCTGTTAACAAGCTTTGTAACTACTTTGCTGTTGTACATTGGATCTGCTAATACGTCTCTTTTCTGAGTATGTCCTTTACGTGGCACGTTACTTCCCTCCTTAATCATGATATTTGTGGATTAATTCATCGGTACTCACATGTGTCTCTCTAATGTGTTCGTGCGGAATTGTATTCATAAAGTGAAATCCTGCATCTGCAGGTCTAATCCCAACACTAACCTACTTTAGTTCTGTTTGTGATACACAATGTTGCTAAATTATTTAGCAGCTTTTGGTCTCTTTGCGCCGTACTTAGAGCGGGCCTGTTTTCTGTTTGCAACACCTGCAGTATCTAATGTACCACGGATGATATGGTAACGTGTACCTGGTAAATCCTTAACACGGCCACCACGAATCAGAACAACGCTATGCTCCTGTAAGTTGTGTCCCTCACCAGGAATGTATGAAGTTACTTCGATTCCGTTTGAAAGACGAACTCTGGCGATCTTTCTAAGAGCTGAGTTAGGCTTCTTAGGAGTAGCTGTCTTAACAGCTGTACATACACCACGCTTCTGTGGAGAAGAAGTGTTGATTGGCTTCTTCTGGAGAGAATTAAAGCTTCTCTGAAGAGCTGGTGCTGTAGACTTCTTTACAGATGTCTGACGTCCTTTTCTTACTAACTGGTTAAATGTTGGCATTATTTTCACCTCCTGTTTTATTTTAAGCAGTGCAATCTTATGCACGCTAAAATATTATACAAATCCTTGTCTGTTTTGTCAAGACCAATTTTGTTTTCAATATAATACAAGAAAGAAGTCCGGTTTCCCGGACTTCTTTGTTTTTGGTTTGTAACAGCTTCTGTAGCTTAAGTACAAACATCAATAATTATTCTTCATCAACTGATTCAGCATCTGTATCAATGACTCCGACTGCCTCTTCCTCTGCGAAATCCGCAAAATCATCATCATCAAAATCAAGTGTATCGTCATCGTTTACATCGCTGTCAAGCTTGATATTACGATAAATCTTCATACCTGTTCCTGCCGGGATGAGCTTACCGATGATTACGTTTTCCTTCATACCGATAAGCGGATCAACCTTGCCCTTGATTGCTGCCTCAGTAAGAACCTTTGTGGTCTCCTGGAATGAAGCTGCTGACAGGAATGAGTTGGTTGCAAGAGATGCCTTTGTGATTCCAAGTAATACCTGTGAGCCAACTGCAAGCTCCTTGCCCTCTTCCTCAAGCTTCTCGTTGAGCTCTAAGAAGTCAAGGGCATCAACCATGCTGCCCGGAAGTAAATCTGAATCTCCCGGCTCCTCTACACGGATCTTCTGTAAGCACTGACGAACTATAACCTCGACATGCTTATCGTTAATCTCAACACCCTGTAAACGGTAAACACGCTGTACCTCACGGAGCATGTAATCCTGAACCGCACGAACGCCCTTAATCTTGAGGATATCGTGTGGATTTACAGAACCCTCTGTAAGCTCGTCGCCGGCCTCAAGCTCCTGTCCGTCTACAACCTTGATACGTGAGCCGTAAGGAATGAGGTAAGCCTTTGTCTCACCTGTCTCGTTGTTTGTAACGATAACCTCACGCTTCTTCTTTGTATCCTTGATTGTGGCAGTTCCGCCGAACTCTGTGATAATAGCGAGTCCCTTAGGCTTACGTGCCTCGAAAATCTCCTCTACTCGAGGAAGACCCTGTGTGATATCTCCACCGGCAACACCACCTGTATGGAAGGTTCTCATGGTAAGCTGTGTACCAGGCTCACCGATTGACTGTGCTGCGATGATACCGATTGCTTCACCAACCTGTACTGCCTGACCTGTTGCAAGGTTTGAACCGTAACACTTAGCACATACTCCCATGTGTGAACGGCAGGTAAGCACTGTACGGATCTTAACCTGTGTGATTGGATTACCGTTCTCATCAACACCCTCTGCCATAACCTTTGCTGCACGCTTTGGTGTAATCATATGGTTGGCCTTAACGATTACATTGCCATCCTTATCGCAGATTGTGTTGCAAGAGAAACGACCTGTAATTCTCTCCTGAAGGCTCTCGATTTCCTCTCGACCCTCCATGAATGCCTTTACAACCATTCCCGGAATCTCACGTCCTGTGCCTGCACAGCAGTCTGTCTCACGAACGATCATATGCTGTGAAACATCTACGAGACGTCTTGTAAGGTATCCTGAATCAGCTGTACGAAGCGCTGTATCTGAAAGTCCCTTACGAGCTCCATGTGCTGACATGAAGTACTCGAGTACGTCAAGACCCTCACGGAAGCATGACTTGATAGGAAGCTCGATTGTACGACCTGTTGTATCAGCCATGAGTCCTCGCATACCTGCAAGCTGTTTAATCTGCTTATCAGATCCACGGGCTCCGGAATCTGCCATCATGAAGATGTTGTTGTACTTATCAAGACCTGTAAGAAGTGCCTTTGTAAGGGCATCATCTGTATCCTTCCATGTCTCGATAACCTCTTTGTAACGCTCCTCATCAGTGATAAGTCCACGCTTGTACTGTCTTGTAATCTTATCTACAGTGTCCTGTGCATCAGCGATCATCTGTGGCTTCTGTGGTGGCACTGTCATATCTGAAATTGAAACTGTCATGGCAGCCTGGGTTGAATACTTGTATCCCATAGCCTTGACATTATCAAGAACCTCTGCTGTTGTTGTAGCTCCGTGTGTGTTGATAACCTTCTCAAGGATCTGCTTGATCTGTTTCTTACCAACGTGGAACTCAACCTCAAACTTGAGTGCATTCTCAGCCTTTGATCTATCTATAAAACCAAGATCCTGTGGAATGTTCTCATTGAATATCAAAAGTCCTACTGTTGTCTCTGTAAAACCTGAAACCTCTGTGCCGTCAGGAAGCTTTACTGTACGGTGTACAAAGATATTCTGGTGAAGAGTAATCTCCTTGTTCTCGTAAGCGAGCATTGCAAGATTAACACTTCCATAGTAACGGCCGAGAAGATCTATCGGTCTGCAAAGCACACGACGGTTTCCGTCTGTGACATCCTCAAACCAGATGAGGTCATATAAGCCAAGCTCAGCCTTTCCTGTATTTTCATCAGGAGTTGTGAGCTTTCTAAGCTCCTCAATATCATTGTATACGGTGTCTGATGACACCTGTGCAACCATCTTTGGATCATCCTTGTAATCAGCGAGCTTTCTCATTGTGAGGTAGTAAACTCCAAGGATCATATCCTGTGAAGGAACGGCTACAAGTCCACCATCGGAAGGCTTAAGCAGGTTGTTAGGTGACAGAAGCATGAATCTGCACTCAGCCTGTGCCTCAGCAGTCAGTGGAAGATGTACAGCCATCTGGTCTCCATCGAAGTCGGCGTTGAACGCTGTACATACGAGTGGATGAAGCTTGATTGCCTTACCCTCTACAAGGATTGGCTCGAAGGCCTGGATTCCAAGTCTGTGGAGTGTAGGAGCTCGGTTAAGCATAACCGGATGCTCTTTGATGACGTCCTCAAGGACATCCCATACCTCCGGCTGAAGTCTCTCAACCATCTTCTTTGCACTCTTTATATTGTGTGCGGTTCCGTTAGCGGCAAGCTCCTTCATAACGAATGGCTTGAAAAGCTCGATAGCCATCTCCTTTGGAAGACCACACTGATAAATCTTAAGCTTTGGCTCTACGCAGATAACTGAACGTCCTGAGTAGTCAACTCGCTTTCCGAGAAGGTTCTGACGGAAACGTCCTCCCTTTCCCTTGAGCATGTCTGAAAGAGACTTAAGAGCTCTGTTTCCGGGACCGGTAACAGGACGACCACGACGACCGTTGTCGATAAGTGCATCGACAGCCTCCTGAAGCATACGTTTCTCGTTACGAACGATGATATCCGGCGCTCCAAGATCAAGAAGTCTTCTAAGACGGTTGTTACGGTTGATGATTCGTCTGTAAAGGTCGTTAAGATCACTTGTTGCAAAACGTCCTCCATCGAGCTGAACCATTGGACGAAGATCCGGTGGAATAACAGGAATAACTGTCATAATCATCCACTCAGGTTTGTTTCCTGACTCACGGAAAGCCTCTACAACCTCAAGTCTCTTGATGATACGTGCACGCTTCTGGCCTGTAGCATTCTCAAGCTCAGCCTTAAGCTCTGCCGAATCCTTCTCGAGATCGATTGCTGCTAAAAGCTCATGGATAGACTCAGCACCCATTCCTACACGGAATGCTGAGCGGCCATAAGTATCGCATGCCTCCTGGTACTCTGACTCGTTGAGAATCTGCTTGTATGCAAGCTTTGTCTCGCCCGGGTCAAGCACAATATATGAAGCAAAGTACAGCACTCTCTCAAGTACACGTGGAGATAAGTCAAGGATGAGTCCCATACGTGATGGGATACCCTTGAAATACCAGATATGAGATACAGGAGCAGCAAGCTCGATGTGTCCCATACGCTCTCTACGAACGCTTGACTTTGTGATTTCTACGCCACATCGGTCGCAGACAACACCCTTATAACGTATCTTCTTGTATTTACCACAATGACACTCCCAGTCCTTCGTTGGTCCGAAAATCTTCTCGCAGAAAAGACCGTCTTTTTCAGGCTTTAATGTTCTATAGTTAATAGTCTCAGGCTTTTTAACCTCGCCATGTGACCACTCTCTGATCTTTTCAGGAGATGCTAATCCAATCTGAATCGCATCAAACTGCATTGCCTGATTATTTTCTATATTATTTGTTTCTGGCATTTTGGCACTCCCTTCTAATTATTCTTCGTCATCAAGAACTTCATCAGCAAAAATATCGTCATCCGCTGTCTCAGGGGACTCTTCCTCTTCTATGTCAACAAGCTCTTCGTTGTCATCAAATTCTTTCTTTGAGAAACCATGCTCTGCGAATGACTCACTGTCCTCGAATGCATAGTCCTTATCGTTTCCGATAATTGAGTTGATATCTGTATTACCGTACTCACTTGTCTCGATAAGCTCAACCTCTTCTCTGTTCTCATCAAGTACCTTGACATCCAGACCAAGTGCCTGAAGCTCTTTGAGAAGTACCTTGAATGACTCTGGAATACCAGGCTCAGGGATATTCTCACCCTTGATGATAGCCTCGTAGGTCTTGACACGGCCAACAACATCATCGGACTTCATTGTAAGGATCTCCTGAAGTGTATATGCAGCACCATATGCCTCAAGAGCCCAAACCTCCATCTCTCCGAAACGCTGTCCACCGAACTGTGCCTTACCACCGAGTGGCTGCTGTGTTACTAATGAGTAAGGACCTGTTGAACGTGCATGGATCTTATCGTCAACAAGATGATGCAGCTTAAGGTAATGCATGTGTCCGATAGTTGTCTTTCCATCGAAGCACTCACCTGTTCTACCATCACGAAGCTGTACCTTTCCATCCTTTGAAATCGGAACGCCCTTCCATAAGCTTCTGTGAGCTCTGTTTGTTGAAAGGTATTCCATAACGTCCTCACGGAGTGTATCAACATATTTATCATAGAAGATTTCAGCATCTGCGCTCCAGTATGGATGCTCAGCCTGTAAATCCTTTTCAAGCTCTTCCTTATCGAACGGAAGATTTACGTAATCATTTGCAAGCTCAAGTGTATCCTCGATATCTACCTCGTTAGCTCCGTCAAATACAGGAGTTGAGATATTGAAGCCAAGTGCCTTTGCAGCGAGACTCAGGTGAATCTCAAGGACCTGACCGATGTTCATTCGTGAAGGAACACCGAGTGGGTTAAGTACGATATCCAGTGGACGTCCGTTTGGAAGGAATGGCATATCCTCAACAGGAAGCACACGGGAAACGACACCCTTGTTACCGTGACGTCCGGCCATCTTATCACCGACAGAAATCTTTCTCTTCTGTGCAATGTAGATACGTACTGACTGATTTACTCCCGGAGAAAGCTCATCGCCGTTCTCTCTTGTAAATACCTTGGCATCAACAATGATACCGTAAGCACCATGAGGTACCTTAAGTGATGTATCACGAACCTCTCTTGCCTTCTCACCGAAGATGGCACGAAGAAGTCTCTCCTCTGCTGTAAGCTCTGTCTCACCCTTTGGTGTAACCTTTCCTACAAGGATATCACCGGCACGAACCTCTGCACCTACACGGATGATACCTCTCTCATCAAGGTCCTTGAGTGCGTCGTCGCCGACACCAGGGACATCACGTGTAATCTCCTCAGGTCCGAGCTTTGTATCACGTGACTCTACTTCGTATTCCTCGATATGAACTGATGTATACACATCATACTCTACGAGACGCTCTGAAAGAAGAACGGCATCCTCGTAGTTGTATCCTTCCCATGTCATGAATCCGATAAGCGGGTTCTTTCCAAGAGCAAGCTCTCCCTGACTTGTTGAAGGACCGTCTGCGATAACATCGCCTGCCTTAACCTTGTCACCCTTAAATACGATAGGTCTCTGGTTGTAGCAGTTTGACTGGTTAGAACGAGAGAACTTTGTAAGGATATACTCTCTCTTGTTTCCGTCAGTCTCTTTTATGATAATGCGGTTTGACTCTGAAGATAATACCTCTCCGTCTGCCTTTGCAACTACGCAGACACCTGAGTCAACTGCGGCCTTTGTCTCAATACCTGTACCAACTACAGGAGCCTCTGTGGTCAGAAGCGGAACGGCCTGACGCTGCATGTTTGATCCCATGAGGGCACGTGTAGGGTCATCGTTCTGCAAGAACGGAATCAGCGCTGTAGCTACTGAGAATACCATCTTTGGAGATACATCCATATAATCAAATGCTGACTTATCGTACTCCTGAGTTTCCTCTCTGTAACGACCTGAAACTGAGTTACGTATGAAATGTCCTTCGGCATCAAGCTTCTCATTAGCCTGTGCTACGTGGTAGTTGTCCTCCTCGTCGGCTGTCATGTATACAACCTCTTCTGTGACTACCGGGTTCTTAGGATCAGTCTTGTCAATCTTACGGTATGGAGCCTCTACGAAGCCATACTCATTGATTCTCGCATAGCATGCAAGTGAGTTGATAAGACCGATGTTTGGTCCCTCAGGAGTCTCTACAGGACACATACGGCCGTAGTGAGTGTAATGTACATCTCGAACCTCGAATCCGGCACGGTCTCTTGAAAGACCACCAGGTCCAAGTGCTGATAAACGTCTCTTGTGAGTAAGCTCTCCAAGAGGGTTGTTCTGATCCATGAACTGTGAAAGCTGTGAAGAACCGAAGAATTCTTTAACAGCGGCAGTTACAGGCTTTATATTGATAAGTGACTGAGGTGAAATTCCCTCTAAGTCCTGTGTAGTCATTCTTTCACGAACAACACGCTCCAGTCTTGAGAGACCGATACGGTACTGGTTCTGTAACAGCTCTCCAACCGCACGGATACGTCTGTTTCCAAGATGATCGATATCGTCATCTGTTCCTGCGCCCCACTCTAAGTGCATATTGTAGTTGATAGTTGCGAAGATATCCTCTTTAGTAATATGCTTTGGAATAAGGTCAGATATATCTCTCTTTATAGCCTCGATTCTGTCCTCAAGAGAATCATACTCCTCGAGAATCTGAGCGAGTACCGGATAGTAAACAAGCTCAGTAACACCGATAGACTTAGGATCCTCAAGCTCAGGAATCCAGCTTCTGATGTCAACCATCATAGAAGAAAGAATCTTGACATTTCTTGTCTCTGTCTGAATCCATAAAGCAGGAACGGCAGCGTTCTGGATCTGTGTAGCAAGCGCACGGTCAACAACAGTACCTGCCTCAGCGATAACCTCACCTGTAGAAGGATCCACTACGTCCTCAGCTAAAACCTGTCCACTAATACGGTTCTTTAAAGCAAGCTTCTTATTAAACTTATAACGTCCTACCTTGGCAAGGTCATATCTTCTAGGATCGAAGAACATTGCTGTGATAAGGCTCTCTGCACTCTCAACTGAAAGCGGCTCGCCCGGACGAATCTTCTTATATAACTCTAATAAACCAGCCTCATAGCTTCCCTGTGGCTCACGCTCTGTGATTGCAGGGTCCTTGCTGAATGATGCCTGGATCTTTGGCTCATCTCCGAACATATCGAGAATAGCCTGGTTTGTACCTACTCCAAGTGCACGTAAAAGTACTGTTATAGGTACCTTACGTGTTCTATCTACTCTTACATAAAAAACGTCGTTAGAGTCTGTCTCATACTCAAGCCATGCACCACGGTTTGGAATAACAGTACAAGAATACAGGGTCTTTCCGAGCTTATCATGAGCAATTCCGTAATAAATACCAGGAGAACGAACTAACTGACTGACAATAACTCGCTCTGCACCGTTGATTACGAATGTACCGGTCTCTGTCATTAAAGGCAGATCACCCATGAAAATTTCATGCTCATTAATCTCATCTGTCTCTTTGTTGTGAAGTCTGACTTTAACCTTTAAAGGAGCTGCGTATGTTGCATCTCTTTCCTTGCACTCAGGAATTGTATACTTTACATCATCTTCGCATAATGTAAAATCTACAAAATCAAGACTAAGCTTTCCGCTGTAATCTGTGATTGGAGAGATATCCGCAAAAGCTTCCTTGAGACCTTCGTCTAAGAACCACTGATAAGAATCCTTCTGGACCTCAATCAGATTTGGCATCTGCAGAACCTCTTTTTGTCTTGAGTAACTCATACGCATGCTTTTTCCGGATGTGACCGGACGTATTCTGTTTTTCTCCATTGACGTTTCACCTCTCGTTTTTATTTTAATCTAGCAAGTATCTAGATAATGATTCAAAAACCACCCCAGTTACTATATCTTGTGGTTTTTCTCTTGTGCACATATTTGCGAATGCATTTTAGTGTAATTTACCTATTGACAAATTTGCATCATTTAAAAAATTGCATAAAAATGCCACTGCACCACAATAGTGCAACGTATACTATACAACAAATTACTGACAATTGCAAGTACTTTTTTTATTTTTTTGCAAGCTATTTTTCATCGTTTTCAGATTATCAATATTCTAAAAAATGTACCCGCATTTTAGTATCTTGTAAAGAAGGCTGCCCCCTCGCTTCAATATTGTCAAGAGTGCAGCCTTCTTTTCTTCTTTTCTACTCTTCTGCTTTCTGTACTTCTACGATTGCATCCTTTTTCATAGGGATACGGCAGTTTTTGTTGTTTCCGAATTCTACGATCACAACATTATCGTCCGGCATGTCGATCACGACGCCATAAAATCCGCTTGTTGTCAGGATACTGTCACCTACAGCAAGACCACCGATCAATGCCTGATGTTCTTTTTCCTGTTTTTTCTGTGGTCGGATCGCAATCAGCCAAAATACACCGATGATAACTACGATATAAATAACCATTCCAACTGTTCCCATTTCTTTACCTCCTGGCTCTGTTACGAGACTTAGTATTCATTAGATTCCATCGAATCCAATTTTTTCTTTTTATATTCTTGAAAACGATTTTCTTCAATCGCATCGCGAATCTCACTCATCATTGTATTATAAAAATAAAGATTATGCAAGACCAATAATCGAAGTCCCAGCATTTCTTTTGCTTTGAGCAGGTGCCGGATGTAGGCACGCGAGTAGTGG
>OHMY01000854.1_pt1 | contig 12674 bp, 9 predicted proteins | sample 1569381 | NCBI WGS metagenome assembly OHMY01 (sample SAMEA3879528, study PRJEB24766) | human gut metagenome | biome: human-associated habitat; feature: feces | place: USA | collected 1985/1987
CCCGAAGGTCACTGTTATGCGCTCGCCCGGGGCAGCCTTGCCCCACACGGGCACCGGGCGCCCCTGCTGGAGCACCATGTCTGACGACAGTATGGGCGGAGTGCTTATCCGGGCATGTGCCGCCGCGGCCGCAACAATGGCGGCCATGATTGCCAATAATGTTCTTTTCATAGTTTGTGTAGTATGGTTGGTCGTGGTGCCGGGCCCGCCTCACGCCGTCGTGCGGCAGGCCCGGCGGGCTGCCGGCGCCCACAGGCAGGGGCGCCGGCTTGCGTTTTTCACTTGTCTTCCTTGCCTGCAAAGGCCTTCCACTTTATGTTCTTTGTGTTCAGGCCCTCCACGTTGGCAGCCCGTGTGGTGTATTTGCGCACGGTGTCCACCTCAAGGTTCTCTATGTTTACGTTCTTTACGGGCAGCCGTTTGTCGCCGTTTATCTCGTAAATGCCGTCGGCCTCATGGCATCTGACGTCGCGCATGAAGATGTTCCGTATGGCGGTGATGGAGTCTTTGTACGTTGGCACGAGGTCTTTCCATTGGTACAGCACGTCGGTGTCGACGGCAAAGGCCCGCTGCATGCGGTTTGCGCTGACGCGCTCCATGTAGATGTTCTCGATGAATGCGCCGCGGCGGTGGTTGGTCTTCAGGTAGAACAGCGTGATGACCTTGTCGTCCATCGAGCAGTCGTGCATGTAGACGTTGCGTATTCCGCCCGAAATCTCGCTGCCCACCACGAGCAGTCCGTGGGCGTTGCGCACGCGGCAGTTGCGCACCACAATGTTTTCTGTGGGGCGCCCTATGCGCCATGCGTCGTGGTTGCGGCCCGACTTGATGACCACCCCGTCGTCTCCCTGGTCGAAGAGGCAGTCTTCTATCAGGAAGTTGCGGGTCATCTCGATGTCTATTCCGTCGTTGTTGTGGCCGTGGGCATACACATCGAGGTTGCGCACCACGCCCCCCTCACAGCGGTACATGTGTATTGTCCAGAACGGGGAGTTGCGTATCTTGAACCCGTCGAGCAGCACGTTGCGGCACTGGTTGAAGTGAATCATGTGCGGGCGCAGGTGGTTTTGGCCCACGGCAGCCTGCCGCTGGGCCACGGGCGTGCCCCGGTAGCCCCAGTCGTAGAGCTGCTTGAGGGCCTCGAGGTGAGGCTTCGGGCGGCTGAACCACGTTTTCCAGGTGGTCATGTCGGGCGTGAGCTTGCCTCCTCCGGTGATGGCGATGTTCTCGCATTGGTAGGCATACACCATGGGCGAGTAGTTCATACACTCCAGCCCTTCCCAGCTCACCTCGACGGCGGGCAGAAACCGCTCCGGGTCTGACGAGAAGAGCACCGTGGCACCGTCGCTCAGGTGCAGCTCGCAGTTGCTCTTGAAGTGGATGGGGCCGCAGGGCCATACCCCGTCGGGCACCACCACGCGGCCTCCTCCGGCCTCGTTGCAGGCCTGCATTGCCCGCTTGAACGCCTCGGTGTTGGCCGTGGTGCAGTTTTCGTCGGTGTCGGTACCCTGCTTCTTTGCGCCGTAGTCGGCAATCGAGAAGTCGTTGTGCGGGAAGTTGTAGATGGCTATCGCCGGCATGGGGAACGGCGCCGCCACCTTGATTGAGTCGTACTCGGCAACGGTGAAGCTGCTGAGCGTCATGACGGATGCTACGCCGAGCAGCAGGCTCATGAGTGTCTTGGGTCTTTTCATTGTCGTTATTTTAGTTTCGTTTGCGTTTAGTAGCTTCGTCTTTGCCTGCAAAAATAGCATTATTTTGGCAGAAACGCCTCTTTTTCATTAATTTTAATGCACTGCGCCCTTTGGCCCGCCATGTTGCAGTGCCGACGTTGCCATGGGTTGGGCGGGGCTGGCCAGATAGCGTCAAACGTCGTCAGGATGGGGCGAAATGGCGGCGATGTGGCGACCAACGACGCGTGTTTGGCTGCCGAAATCTCGCTTTTAGAGAGAAATATTTGCGAAATAGAAAAATTTTTAGGCAAAAACGTGTTGATTTGAAATATTTTTTCGTATCTTTGCGACGTGCCATTGAGAAATAGATGAGCACCTTGTGATATTTTAATTCTATATTTCGGGCCAGCCGAGGCCCGGCTTTTTGGGAGAGCATGGGATATGTTCGACGAAGAGGCGTATTATATTTACTCTTTTCTTTATAATCTGAATTTAAGCCCGGAAGTCCGTGCGTTTGTGGCGGGGAGGAGACTCCGCAGAAGCAAATGCACGGGCTTTTCTTTGTGTGTTGGCCGTGATTGTCCGGCCGGTCGGGATGTAGTGCCAATGCGCTGATATGCAGGCAGTTGGCAATACGTGCCGTTTTGCGTTGCGAAACGTGCCGTTTTGGGGTGCCGTATGTGCCGTTTTAGGTTGCCGAACGTGCCGTTTGGCCGTGCGGTGCCGTCGGTGCGAGCTTGGGCGGGGCGTTCCGTTGCCATTCGGCGGGCTGTGTCTTGGGTTGATGCTTGCCGGCAACGGCCGTCGGCGGGCGCTGCTCCGCCCCTGCAATAATGCAAATGCGGGGCTGCTTCGGTGGCAGTCCCGCATTTTCGGTTGTGGCCGGCGGTCACTTGTTTTTGGTCACGGTGTGTATTGCCTTGCCCGTCTTGTCGAGCATGTACATGTTGAGTTGCTTTTTCGTGGCAGATATCACAGAGAATCCTTCGACCCCCGCGCAGAACACGGTTCCCGTGGTTGGCTCGACCTTGCGGGCCAGAGAGCCCGACGTGTTGACCACGTAGTCGATGTCGTCGCCCGCCATCTTGATGTGCTGGTAGTTGTGTATGTGGCCGCAGGCGTATATTGCCACGTTGCCATACTTGTGGAGTATGGGCAGAAGCTGGCGCTGCATGTCTTGCCGTTCCACGTCGTCCTTGCTTGTCTGGGCGTATATCGGGTGGTGGCCAACCACTATCACCCAGTCTTCTTTGGCGTTTTTGAGCGTGTTGTCAAGCCATTCCAGCTGTGCGGCGTTGTCTTGCCTGGCGGCGTCGGGGTACTTGTCGGTTTCCTCGCGGTACTTTGATATGAGCGGCGTTGTGTCGATGAAGACAATGCGCACGGTTGTTCCGTCCTCGTCGACCACCTTGGTGTAGTAGCGGGCAGGCATGTCCCAGCGCCTGCTCACCTTCGAATAGTCTATCACTGCCTGCGTGTTGCCACGGTATTCGTGGTTGCCCATTATCGGGTTCCAGTCGAGCATGAGTTCCGGGTGCGAGTATATGAGCTCGTAGTTTGTCATCCACAGCGGGTCGTTTACTGAGGCCACGCCTTCGAAATGGTGCACGTCGCCGGCCGCGATGATCAGTTCCGGCCCTGTGGTCTCGGCCACGCGCCCCATGAGCTCGGCCACGGGCTTCTGCTCATAGTATCCGTTGCGGCCCAGGTCGTTGGCCATGTAAAGAACCACGTCGCCGTCCATCTTCTCCCAGTCGGCCGGTGTCTGGGCCACGGCGGCGGTGCCCGTGGCCAGTGTCAGTGCCATTGCGGCCATGCAGGTCATCATCTGCCGGCCAAGCGTCTTGATTGTTTTCATAATCGATGGTGTTGTTTTTGTTTTGTTGTATAATGTTGCTTGTTCGCTGTTTCGTGGCGCAAAGGTGGCGTAAGTTTCTGAAAACAACCTGAAATGCGACCCCGGTAACAGTATTTTAATATGTGTTTCGCCCTGCCCTTGCCGCCGGGGCTTGCCGCTGCCGGTGGCACGCCCCAACGCAAAGGCGGGCCGCTTGGTGTTCAAGCGGTCCGCCCGTGAGGTGTTGTTGGTTACAGGTTGATTTTGAAACCGGCGTTTACCTTCACGCCGTAGTATTCCACCTGCATCGTCCTGTCCTTCTCGCCCTGGTAGTAGCGCAGCGGTTGGTTGAGCAGGTTGTGGGCTTCTGCGAACACAGTGAACTTGGTGTCGCGCCCCCATGTGTAGCTTGCGTTGAGGTCAAGGTAGTTCACCTTGTCGTAGTAGCGGTCGAGTGCGCGTGCGCCGGTGTTCATCTGGTCGATGAACTCAGACGCGAAGTTGTACGACAGGCGCACGTTCACGCCGGCTTTCTCAAAGTACAGCGATGCGTTGGCGGTGTGTTCGGGCGACCCGGCCATCTTTACGTCGTCGCCGTCGGTTATGCCCAGGCGCTCGTTATAGTTGCGGGTGGTGCTGTGGGTGTACGTGTAGTTGCCGTAGAACCCGAGGCACTTCAGTGCGGGCGAGATGAAACCGAAGTCGCGCTGGTAGCCCACCTCGACGCCGAAGATGCGCGCGTCGTATGCATTCATGTTCTGCTCAACTTCAAACTCGTTGGTGTTGCCCCTCAGTCCGAGCTCCTCGCCGGTGTAGTAGCCGATGGTTTCAACGTTGACGTTCTTGATGTCTTTGTAGAAAAGGCCCAGGCTGACCAGGCCGATGCTCTTGAAGTAGTATTCGGCCGAGAGGTCGTAGTTGAACGAAGTGGTTGGCTCCGTGTTCGGGTCGCCTATTGTTGCCTCCTCGTCGGCCAGGTTAAACGTCTTGTTGGCTATCAGGGCAGAGTATTTCGGGCGCGAGAGTGTCTCGGTGAACGATGCGCGTATGTTGAAGTCGTCGTTCACCCTGTATTTCAGCAGCACGCTCGGCAGCACGTTGGTGTAGTCGTGCTTGTACTCGCCGGTGGGCGTAAGGCTCTCCCGGTCTTGCATCTGCGGCTCGCCGTCTTCGTCGAGCACGGGCTGGCCGGCGTCGTCCAGCTCGGCCTCTTCCCACGCCTGGTAGTTGAATCCGTTGGTCTTCAGCGAGGTGTGCTCCACGCGCAGTCCGATGGTGGCGTCGAGTTTGCTGCCCAGCTTCTGGTCGAAGCGTATGTAGCCTGCCGTGATCTGCTCTTTCACGTCGTAGTTGCCGGCCTCCTCTTCATACACCTCGTCGCCGTACTGGGGGTAAAGTTGCAGCCCGCCGAGGAACTCTTTGCTTATGAAAGGCGAGTTGATGGGGTAGAAGTTGCCCGGCATGAACCCGTCGCGAATCTTGTATGACACCTGCTTGCGCCAGTCGCCGAGCATCTCTTCGCCGTCGAACTCATAGAAACTGACGTCCTTGCTCTTGTCCTTGTAGGTGTACTTGCCGCCGAACTTGAGCTTGTTGCCGAAGCGGCCCTTGGCGAGCGGCAGTTCAAAGTTGAGGCGGGCTTTGTACTCATTCTCCTCTATGTCCTCGTCTTGGTTGGTCAGTTCGTCGAACTCCCAGCCCTCGTCGCTTATCGACGGTATGGCCACGGTGGTGTAAGGCTGCCTTCCGCCCACGTCCTGCAGGCCGCTGGCAACGTCGATGTCTTTGTATTTTATCGAGGCGTAGCGTTCGTTCGGGCGTTCCTCGGTGGCTCTCGAGTAGCTTGCAGCCCAGTCTATCTTGAGGTTGCCGATGTAGTGTTGTCCGTCGAGAGTGAAGTCCATGGTCTGCTGCCGCTCCAGTCTTGCGTCCTTGGTGTTGTCGGCTCCGGCCTTGGTTTCCATCGTTATCTCCTGCACATCCTCGTCGAGGTCCTTGTACTGCACGCGGAACCGGTTCTCCCAGTCGTTGCGGCGGTTGTATATTCCCTTGAACGATATCTTGTTGAGCGGGTTGAACTGATAGTCGAGGGCCAGCGAATAGCTCTGCCGTTCGCGCGTCACGTAGTATTGGCGCGCCTGGATTTCTTTCAGTACCACGCCGTCGTCGTCGGTGTCATACTCAAATTCGGTGTTGTCGGAGCCTCCCGGTGCGTATTGGTATGAGGCCGACGCCATGACGCCGAGCTTGTTGTCGAAGAAGCGCTGGCCCCATGTGGCCCCGAGGTTCCACTGCGGCTTTCCGCTAATCCAGCTGTAGCCGGTGCCCACCATGAAGTTGAGCACTCGGTGGAACGGCGTGTTCTTTGTCACGAGGTTTATCTCTCCGCCTATCGCGTCGCCGTCCATGTCGGAGGTGACGACCTTGTTTACCTCTATGGTCTGAATCATGTCGGATGGTATGAGGTCGAGTTGCACGTTGCGTGTGTCGCCTTCTGCCGACGGAATCCTGTTGCCGTTGATGGTCACCGAGGTCAGGTCGGCGCTCGTGCCGCGCACCTGTCCGAAGCGCGCTTCGCCCTGGTCGTATTGCACATTGATGCCGCTTATGCGCTTGAGGGCGTCACCTATGTTTGAGTCGGGGAACTTCCCGGCCTGGTCGGCCGACACAACGTTGGTCAATCCCATGCCGCTCTTCTGCTTCTGGAGGGCCCGGCGCTGCTCGCTGAGCGCCCCCTGCACCTCTATCTCCTTCAGTTCGTGGCCCTCGCTCATCACGAAATTGTTCACCTGCGACTTCTTGTCGGTGACCGTTATCTTGCGGGTTATGGGGGCATAGCCCACGTATGAAATCTTTAGCGTGTAGGTTCCCGGCTTCAGCACGGGCAGCTTGTAGTAGCCGTTGATGTCGGTTGTTACGCCCGTGTGCAGGTCTTCCACAATGACGGATGCCCCCGGCAGCACACGTTTCTCGCTGTCGGTGATGCGTCCTGTAACGGAACCAAGGTCGGCTTCGGCCTCCTGAACGGCCCATGCGCCCGTGGTCATGCTTGCGGCGATGGCCGCTGTCATTACAAATCTACTTACCGTTTTCTTCATATTCACAGTTTATGTCTTTTCTGGTTGCAAAATTACTTAAGGTATGTAAACAAAGCGTAACACGGCAGTTAAGGAATTGAGACGATAGTGTTGCATCGATGTTACGCCACAGGGTTGCCGCGGCGATGGCCCTTATATAATATAAATATGTGTAATGGCGGTGACGGGCGTGGCTCACGGGCCGCATGGCTTCGGTGTCTCGTGGTGTCGCCGCCCCGCCGGTGCCACTTGCACGGCACGGCGATACAGCCCCGGCATGAGGTTTTGGGCGTGGCAGGTAGTGGGCGTTTGCCCTTTTTTCATTAACTTTGCAGCATATAAAGCCACGCAATGGCAAAACCACGGCCCCCTCCGGGCGCATGCCGCATGGCAGCAGGGCGCCGCCGGTGGCCAGGTCGCGTGATGCCAACCAATCATTACAGTCTATGGACAACCTTCTGACAGTGATAATACCAGTCTACAAGACCTTTTCAACCATCGACCGGTGCCTCGGGAGCGTGGTCGGACAGGAATACAGGCATTTGGAAATAATACTCGTCGACGACGGGTCGCCCGACGGCTGCCCTGCGAAATGCGACGAGTGGGCGGCGCGCGACAGCCGTATCAGGGTGATACACAAGCCCAACGGCGGGCTCGGCGATGCGCGCAACAGCGGGCTCGACGCCATGAACGGGAGTTACGTGACGTTTGTTGACTCCGACGATTTCATGGCTGCCGGAACGCTCCGGGCGCTTATGGACACGCTGTCGGCACACCCCGAGTACGACATTCTGGAGTATGGCGTATGCCGGTTTTACGGTTCACCGAAGCAGGAAATGCTGGCCTTTGCCGACGGAGAGTACCGCAACATTGACGACTACTGGCTCGAAGCCCGTGCATACGCCCATGCATACATGTGGAACAAGGTGTTCAGGCGCGCCTTGTTTGATTCTGTTCGGTTTCCGCCGCGCCGGGCCTTTGAAGACATCTTCACGCTGCCGCAGTTGCTCGGCCGCGCTTCTTGCGTGGCCACAACGCACAGCGGGCTGTACTATTACTGCATGAACGGAGGCGGGATAACGGCCACGGCAGGCGGCAACGAGCTCAGGGCGCTGCTCGATTCGCACATGCGCGTCATCGGCGCCTACCGCGGCAAGCCAGGCTTTGGCCCTTATTACATGCACGTGCTCAACATTCAGCTCTCCGTGAGCGCGCTCACGGGCGACGCCCCGAGGCTCACGGATGCCCCGGCCGGGCCGTTGGGCGTGGCCGGGGCGTCGGCGCGGCTCAAGGCGGTGGCCCTGCGCTTGCTCGGCATCGGCGGGCTGTGCCGTGCCTACCGACTGTTTTGGCGCGCCTGCCGCCTGGTTGGCGGCATTGGCGCTGTGCCGGCATAGGGCTTGCCTGCAGCCTTAGGTTTGCTGCCCCGGCCCCTTCGCCACAGGCCCCCGGGCCGTTTGCCGTCGGGGCAGATGCCGTTGCTGTTGCCGGAAGATGCAAAAAAAGTCGCCCGAAAATTTGCATATTCCACAAAATGTAACTACCTTTGCACCGCAATTCAGAAAGGTTGCAACTTTTGATCGGGATGTAGCGCAGTTGGTTAGCGCACGCGTCTGGGGGGCGTGAGGTCGCTGGTTCGAGTCCAGTCATCCCGACTTGCTGAGGCAGGGCTATCGTTTTTCGATGGCCCTGCCTTTGTTTTATGCCCCCGCGTGCCCTCGGACGCATGGCGCCGGAAGGCTTGGCGGGAGCCACATTTTGTAAAATAGTATTACCGTGGCGTGCGTTCGGCGCAACACGCTGTGCCACAGTGCCTTGCGCAACGGGTGCCGTGAGCCTGCCAAACGGCCCGTCTTGGCATGTGGAATGGGCCGTTTGGCGGGCCAATACGGGCTGTTCGGCAGGGCTACATCGCCCTTGAAGGCTTTGCCTGCGGCAGTTGTCATGATTGTTTACCACCATTGCCCGACGGCGGCCGAGGCCGGCGCAAAGCGTCGAAAAGCGGCTTCAAACCACCGGCCCATGCCCCGCCGGGTTGGCTATATATGTTTTTTTTCGTACCTTTGCATCCGAAAAGCTGCATGCGTACAGCCATTGGCTGGTCCAACCGCTGCCCGTATGCATGGTCTTTCTGTTGTATTAAGTTTGTAAATAACCGTCTGAAATATTGTTTTATAGGATGGATGCAAGGAAAATGTTACTGTTGTCGGCCTTAGTCTTCTTTTCGTCGGGGGCTGCCTTTGGCCATGGGCGCGACACCGTGGCCTACCGTGTTGAGGCTTCGGGCGGCGCGTCTACCGGGCGCCATGCCCCGCTATGGTTCACTGCCAACCGCTGGGGACTGTCGTTTACCGACGCCGCGGGCGGCTACCTGCGCGCCGGTGCCACCTATTCCAGGCCACTGCGCGCCGGCTTCTGGATAGAGGCGGCTGCCGACATGGCTTCAGGTTGGGGCATCGGGGCGCCCGTGGTGGTGCAGCAGGCATACGTTGACATGTCGTGGCGGCGGCTGCGCCTGAGCGTGGGCAGCAAGCAACGGTGGGGCTATCCCATGGACAAGAACCACAGGTTGAGCTCGGGCATGATGGTGGAAGGTCCGGGCGCCAGGCCCGTGCCGCAGGTAAGGGCCGACATTGCCGACTTCGTCCCGGTGCCGCTCACGCGCGGGTGGCTGTCGTTCAAGGGCCACTTGGCCTATGGCATATTCACCGACAACAAGTGGCAGCAAGGCTTTGCCGCCCCCGGTGGGCTCTACACGCGCAACACGCTATACCACAGCAAGTCGGCTGCGCTGAGGGTTGGGCGGGCCGACCGCTTTCCGCTGACTGTCGACATAGGCATACTCACTGCGGCGCAATTTGGCGGAATGAAGATGAGAAAGCGCGCCGACGGCTCGTCGGTGATGGTAGAGAACATGCCTAACCGGCTGCCCGACTTCTTCTACATGCTCATGCCGTCGCAGGAGAGCACCCTGAAGAACGTGCAGGGCAACCACTGCGGCAGCTGGAACGTGAGCCTCGACTACCACGGCAGGGCGTGGTCGGCGCGCGTATACATGGAGCATTACTTTGAAGACCATTCGCAGCTCACCATGCAATACGGCCTTTGGCGCGACGGGCAGCTCGGGGTCGAGGTGACGCTGCCGCGCAACAGGTGGGTGAAGACGCTGCTATGGGAGGGGCTGTCGACCACCGACCAGACCGGCCCTATACTCTACGACGGCGTCGGCGGCACGTTTACCGACCTGCAGATGAGCGGTTGCGACAATTACTACAACAACGGACAGTTTCTGGGGTGGCAGCACTGGGGGCTGGGCATGGGCTGTCCGCTGATGCCGGGGCCGGCTTACAACTCCGACGGCACCAACGAGTTTAAGAGCAACCGCGTGCGCGCACACCACGTGGGAGTCGACGGCCAGCCTTCAGACGAGTGGGCCTACAGGTTGCTTCTGTCGCACGTGAGGCATTGGGGAACCTACCGCGAGCCCCTCGACCGGGTGAGGCTGCAGGTGAGCACTTATGCCGAGGCCACTTATTCGCCGCGCAAACTGCCCGGATGGAGCATGGCCATGGCTGTGGGTATCGACGGAGGCGACTATCTGGGAGCCTCTGCCGGAATGATGTTAACGATAAAAAAGACAGGGATATGTGCAAGGTGAAGGCGTTGGCAGGCCGCATCGGCCTGATTGTTGTGGCGGTAATGCTGGCTGCGGGGTGCTCGAAGCAACCCGTCGACGGCGACATCGAGGGGTTTTGGCGGCTGGAGCGCTTCGTGACCCATGCCGACGGAGAGGTGCATCAGTGTGAGCGCATCTTCTACGGCATAACGCGCTATGTGGTCGAAGTGGCCGAACGGCAGGGCCCCGGGGGCTACGGGGCGTTTGTGGGGCGCTTCGAATATGTGGGCGGAAGCTCGCGCGTGGCCATGAAAGACTTCCGCCACAGGGCGTCGACCAGCGACAGCGGCCGGCAGGCAACGCCCGAAGAGCTGGGCCCGTTTGGGCTCGGCGCCACGTCGACAGAGTTTCGTGTGGTGGTGGCCGACGGCAACCGGCTGGTGCTCGAGTCCGACTATGCGCGGTTGGAGCTCGTGGCTTTCTGAGCCGTGTGGGCGTGGTGGGCACATGGTGTGGGCGTGGCAGGGCTGCCGCATGCCCCGGGCAGCGGTGCAACGTCAAAGGAAAATGGTCTCAAGGTCGTCGGGAACTACCACGTTGCCGCCATATTCAGTCCTCGCCTCGGCGCCATACCGCTCTTTGCGGGTGGCCAGGCTGTCGTCTTCAGTGTGGTATACAATGAGGTTGCGCGCACGTAGCGATGCCGCCGTGCGGCCGGCCTCGAGCGCCGTGCTGTGGTGTTTCTCATACGGTTTGTAGCGTTCGCGGTCGGCATACAGGCAAAATGCCTCGCTCATGAGCCAGTCGGCGCCTTCGGCCTGGGTCCTGTTGCGCTCGTTGAAGGGTTCGTCGCCGAGGCACACCAGGGTGGTGCCGCCAGGCAAAGTGGCCCTGTAGCCAAACTGCTTCTCCTTAGTCGATCCGATGTCGAAGCACAGCAGGCTCGTTTGCCCGGCCGTGACCACGTCGCCGTCGGCCACCTCGCACAGGCTGACAGCGCGGTCGAGCACGGCCCGGTCGCTGCCCGAGAGCAGCAGCAGGCACATCTCTCTCAGCACGCCGAGGGCGCGCCCGTGGCCGAATATGCGCAGCGGGTCATGGCGGCGGCCGCCTCGCAGCGAGCTGGCCGCCGTGCGAACAAGCCACACCGCCCCCATGATGTGGTCGGTGTGGGCGTGGGTCAGGAACATGAAGTCGATGCCGTCGGGGGGCATGCCGGCCTTGCGCAGCTGGCAGAGTATGCCGTTGCCGCCTCCGGCATCGGTAAGGAGGGTGGCTCCGGGCGTGCTTATCGCAAAGCAGGTGTTGTAGCATCGCGTTACGAGGGCGCTGCCCGTGCCGAGCATTGTCAGTGTGTTCATCTCGTTGTCTTTGCGGGTTTGGCATGCCGCTTGCCGTTGCGGGCGGTCGGGGCCAGGCCCCGTGGCTGCCTGTGGCGCGGCATGCTGCATTCTGCCTCGGCCCGCCAGCCGCCGGGGCCGCGGCGGCCTTGTGGCGCGCCGGCGGCCGGGTCGATGGTGGCGGCGGCGCGCAACAAGGCCCGGTGGCGGCTTGTGGCACCACGGAGTGGTTGCCCCTTGATGCCCGTCGATGCCATTGTGCAAGTGGTTTGCGGCCCTGTTGCTCAGTTGTGCACCAGCGTCCCGATTTCTTCGCCGTCCATCACGCGGCGCAGGTTGCCCACGATGTCCATGTTGAACACGTAGATAGGCAGGTTGTTCTCCTTGCACATGGTTGTCGCCGTGAGGTCCATCACCTTCAGTCCGCGGTTGTATATCTCGTCGTAAGTTATCTCGCTGAACTTCGTTGCGGCCGGGTCTTTCTCTGGATCGGCGGTGTAAATGCCGTCGACGCGCGTGCCCTTGAGCATCACGTCGGCCTCAATCTCGATGCCGCGAAGCGACGATCCGGTGTCGGTGGTGAAGTAAGGGTTGCCCGTACCGGCCGAGAATATGCACACATATCCGTCTTCCAGGGCCTCGATGGCCTTCCATTTGCTGTAGAACTCGCCTATCGGCTCCATGCGTATTGCCGTGAGCACCTTTGTCTTCACGCCTATTGCGTTGAGCGCGGAGCTCAGGGCCAGCGAGTTGATTACCGTGGCGCACATGCCCATCTGGTCGCCCTTGACACGGTCGAAGCCCTTGGCGGCTCCGCTGAGTCCGCGGAATATGTTGCCGCCACCTATCACTATGCCAATCTGCACGCCCATTTGGCTCACCTCCTTTATCTGCTCGGCATATTCAGCCAGGCGCTGTGCGTCGATGCCATAGTTCTGACTGCCCATCAGGCTTTCGCCGCTGAGCTTCAACAATATCCTTTTGTACTTTGCCATGATGTATTTATTAAAGTTTTAAATGATGAATTTCACTTCCTTGAACTCATATTCCGACAGCCTGCCGTCGGCGCGCCGGAGCACGAGCGGGCCCTCTGGCCTCACCGTGGCGGTCGTTGCCATGAACTCTCCGCCG
>OHMY01000856.1_pt1 | contig 12641 bp, 10 predicted proteins | sample 1569381 | NCBI WGS metagenome assembly OHMY01 (sample SAMEA3879528, study PRJEB24766) | human gut metagenome | biome: human-associated habitat; feature: feces | place: USA | collected 1985/1987
TCACCAGCACACCGGTGGCGTTGGCCTGCGCCAGTGCAATGCGCATTTCATGGTAGCCCTCAAAGCCCAGCGCCCGGCAGAACCGGAACACCGTGGCCTCGGCCACCTGACACTCTCTGGCCAGCGATGATATGGACAGATACTGTGCCTCCGCAGCGTGCTGCACCAGATATTCGGCCACCGTGCGGCCGGATTTTGTCAGGTCGCCCTGATGCTGCTGCAGCAGCTCCCAAAAATTTGTAGACATTCTTTTCCTTCTCCTGACTTGGGCCGCCGGCGGGTGCCGGTGCCGTGTTCGTGCTTACCTTCTTATATAAAAGTATAAGAGAAACCGCGCCGCTGTGCAAGAGGCGTAATGACCACATTTTACCCGCCGGTTCTGTGCAGAGGGCACAGTTTTGAAGGAAAAAACGCTCCAAATAGTGAAAATGCTTTTCATTTTTACAATTTCAAAGCTGAAAGTGATTTTCAGAACAGCCGGGGAAAGTGTACCATTTTGTAACTATTTTGACAAGTAAAGTGGATGAAAATATTGTGTTTTTTCTGATATCCCACAATTTTGTGCAGACTGCCGGGTTTAAAAATGAAAATTTATGAAAAGAACGAATAGACAAAATGAAAATAATTTTCTATAATTAGGCTACAAACAACGGCTGCGGACACGAGCAGCCGCTACGAGCAAAACGGAGTACGATCCCCCGATGGATCGAAGAAGATGAACAAGGAGAATCTACCATGAAAAACTGCATTTCCCGCCGTTCCTTCCTGAAGGCTGCCGGTATTCTGGGCGCTGCCGGTGCACTGGCCGCCTGCGGCGGTTCCTCCTCCACCAGCACTGCTGCTTCCTCCACCGCTTCCTCTGCTGCTGCAAGTGCAGCCAGCACCGGCGCAAGCATCAAGCTGTGGACATACCCCATCGGCGGCTGGGGCAATGACGATACCGTCCAGAACCTGATCTCCAGCTTCAACGCAAAGTACCCCGACATCAAGGTGACCGTGGAGTATCTGGACTACACCAACGGCGACGATCAGGTGAACACCGCCATCGAGGGCGGCAGCGCACCCGATCTGGTCATGGAAGGCCCCGAGCGTCTGGTGGCCAACTGGGGTGCCAAGGGCGTTATGGCTCCGCTGAACGATCTGTGGACCGACGACGCCAAGAAAGACATCTACGCTTCTGTGGAGTCTGCCTGCCACAACGAGAAGGGCGACTATTACGAGTATCCCCTGTGCATGACCGCACACTGCATGGCCGTGAACATGACCAAGGTCAAGGAAGTGGGCGCGGACAAGTACATTGATACCGACAAGCACACTTGGAGCACCGAGGGCTTCCTGAACACTGTGGACGCACTGTACAAGGGCGGCTACGAGAACGTGGCAGCCATCTACTGCAGCGGTCAGGGCGGCGACCAGGGCACCCGCGCCATCATCAACAATATGTACGGCGGCACCTTTACCGATGCAGCCCACACCAAGTACACCGCTGACTCCCCCGAGAACATCAAGGCCATCCAGGCTCTGTACGATGCCAAGGGCGTGAACTTTGATGCTTCCATCAACGGCGGCGAGGAGATCACCCTCTTCCGCAACGGCACCCTGCAGATGGCTTTCTGCTGGAACATTGCACAGCAGCTGAACGCTGACACCGCTGCCGCAGGCCAGACCATCAGCGGCGACGAGATCTTCCCCATGGCATTCCCCACCGAAAGCGGCGACCCGAAGCTGTGCGGCGGCATCTGGGGCTTCGGCATCTTTGATAACGGCGACGAGGCCAAGATCAAGGCTGCAAAGACCTTTATTGAGTTCATCGCTGCCGATCCCTCTCAGGTCAAGGACAGCGTGCTGGCTTCCACCTACTTCCCCGTCCGCACCAGCGTGGGCGACATCTACGCCGGCAACGAGGTCATGAGCGAGTACAGCAAGTTCATGGGCTATCTGGGCGACTACTACCAGATCACCCCGGGCTGGACCACTGCCCGTACCGAGTGGTGGAACATGCTGCAGCGCGTGGGCTCCGGCGAGGCTGTTGACACCGCTGTCAAGACCTTTGTGGACAACGCCAATGCTGCTGCCGCTGCTGAGGCATAAGCCGCTTTTAACTGCACACCTTTGAACCGAATGGCCCCTTCCTCCGGGTGAGGGAGGGGCCTTTTTACGGAAAAAACACTCTCAAACGAAAGGTCTGGTGATCCTCTTGGCTGCAAAGACGGCAATGAAAGAGCCCAAACGCAGCAGTGCGCTGGTACGGCGCGAAACCTTCGCCTCCTACTGCTTCCTGCTGCCCAGCCTGATCTTCTTTCTGGGCTTCGTCATCTACCCCATGATCCTCTGCGTGGTGACCAGCTTCTTTGACTCCACCATGAACCGCGCGGATATCTTTGTGGGGATGGCAAACTACAAGACCCTGTTTGCCGACCCCATCTTCCTTGGTGCATTAAAGAACACCTTCGTCATCGTTATCGTGTCGGTGCCCATCACCTGCATCTTCTCGCTGTGGGTGTCCTCCGCCATCGTAGACCTGCCGGAGTGGGCCACCAGCCTTTTCCGCTGCGTGTTCTACCTGCCCGTGGTCACCGGCTCGGTCGCTGTTACCGTGGTGTGGAAGTGGATGTACAACAACTACTACGGCATCTTCAACTATCTGGGCAAGACGCTGGGTCTGATCGACAAGAACATCAACTGGCTGGGTGACGAGCGGTTCGCTCTGGGCTGCATCATCCTCATCCTGCTGACCACCTCTGTGGGCCAGCCCATCGTTCTGTATGTTTCTGCCCTGGGCAACGTGGACCAGTCCATCGTGGAGGCTGCCGAAGTGGACGGCGCGACCGATTTCCAGTGCTTCTGGAAGATCAAGTGGCCCGCCATCATGCCCACCACCCTGTACATCCTGGTCATCACCACCATCAACTCTTTCCAGTGCTTTGCGCTGATCCAGCTGCTGACTTCCGGCGGCCCCAACCACAGCACCGATACCATCATGTACTACATCTACTACACCGCATTCAAGCTGTACCGCTACGGCTACGGCAACGCCATGGGTGTTGTGCTTGCCATCATCATTGCCATCCTGTCTGCTATCCAGTTCAAGGCTGGCAACCAGAATAATTGAGGAGGTGCGTAACAATGAGTGCAACTGCTGCAACCGCAAAAAAGCAAAAGCCCTTGAAGCGTCACCCCAGCAAGCTCAAGCAGGCCAGCGCCTATACCATCCTGACCCTGATCCTGATCAGCATCGTGGCCGTGACCTTTGCGTTCCCGCTGTACTGGATCATCACCGGTTCCTTCAAGACCGGTGCCGCCATCAACGCCACCACCCCGGAATGGTGGCCCAGCCAGTGGGTGCTGACCAACTACCAGAAGCTGTTTGCCGGCAAGCGTGCTCCGCTGTGGCAGCTGGCTGTGCCCTTCGGCTCCAAGTTCAGCGCCAACGGTGAGCCCGTCTACTTCTCGGTAGGCCCCATGGCTCCCGCTGCCATCCGCTGGATGATCAACACCGTGTTCATGGCCGTTATGTCCATGATCCTTACCTGCCTGACCGCCGCCATGGCCGGTTATGCGCTGGCCAAAAAGCGCTTTGTGGGCCGCAAGCTGCTGTTCACCCTCATCGTCTGCGCTATGGCACTGCCCAAGCAGGTCATCCTGATCCCCCTGCTGCGCGAGATGAGCGCACTGAACCTGTACAACACCATCTGGGCGGTCATCTTCCCCATCGTGGGCTGGCCGTTCGGCGTGTTCCTGATGAAGCAGTTCAGTGAGGGCATCCCCACAGAAATGCTGGAAGCCGCCCGCATTGACGGTGCAAGTGAAGCCAAGACCTTTGTCAGCATCGTGCTGCCCATGGTCAAGCCGGGCATCGGTGCACTGGCCATCTTCACCTTCATCAACAGCTGGAACGACTACTTCATGCAGTTGATCATGCTGTCCAGCACCAGCAACCTGACCATTTCTCTGGGCATTGCAAAGCTGCAGGCGGAAAACAGCACCGACTTCGGTCTGATCATGGCAGGCGCTGCACTGGCTGCTGTGCCTATCATCATCATCTTCCTCATCTTCCAGAAGTACTTCACCAAAGGCATCGCAATGGGTGCTGTTAAGGGCTAAAATCCCGACCGCCGCCTGCGGCGGGAACAGGGAGGGATTTTTGGCGCAGCGGTCAGCAGGATGCGAGGCCCGCCCAAGGGCCGAAGCAGACGCTGGGCACCGCAAGAGGGCGCTGATCCCGTTGACCGAACGAAAAGCGTTGGAGCTTGATGTTCAGGAAGCAATTTTTGGCGCAGCGGTCTGCAAGACGCAAGGCCCGCACCAAGGGCCGAAGCGGATGCAGGGCACCGCAAGAGGGCGCTGATGCAGTGAACAGAACAAATAAGCATATAGGAGCTTAAGGAGACAAACTATGAAAGATATCACTAAGTACCAGGGCGTTATCCCCGCTTTCTACGCCTGCTACGACGCAGAGGGCAATATTTCCACTGAGGGTGTCAAGGCCCTCACCCGCCACCTGATCGCCAAGGGCGTCAAGGGCGTGTATGTGGGCGGCTCCTCCGGCGAGTGCATCTACCAGCATGTGGATGAGCGCAAGGCCGTTCTGGAAGCCGTGATGAGCGAAGCCAAGGGCAAGCTGACCGTCATTGCGCATGTCGGCTGCAACAATACCGCCGACAGCGTGGAGCTGGCCCGCCATGCCGAGAGCGTGGGTGTGGACGCCATTGCATCCATTCCCCCCATCTACTTCCACCTGCCGGAGTACGCCATTGCCAAGTACTGGAACGATATGTCCGCAGCAGCACCCAACACCGAGTTCGTCATCTACAACATCCCGCAGCTGGCTGGCACGGCGCTGACCATGAGCCTGCTGAACGAGATGCTGAAGAACCCCAACGTGGTGGCCGTGAAAAACAGCTCCATGCCCACGCAGGACATCCAGATGTTCAAGGATGCCGGCATTGCCGCCCGCGGCGAGGGCAACTTTGTGGTGTTCAATGGCCCGGACGAGCAGTTTGTTTCCGGCCGCGTCATCGGCGCAGATGGCGGCATCGGCGGCACTTATGCCGTAATGCCGGAGCTGTATCTGGCTATGAACGCCCATCTGGAAAAGGGCGAAATCGCAAAGGCCCGTGCCATCCAGTACGAGGCCAACCGCATCATCTATAAGATGTGCTCTGCCCACGGCAACCTGTATGCCGTGCAAAAGGAGATCCTGCGCCGGATGTACGGGCTGGAACTGGGCAGCGTGCGCGCCCCGATGCCCGGCCTGATCCCCGAGGATGAAGCCGTTGTGGCCGAGGCACAGACCATGATCGAAACTGCCATCGCAAAGCTGTAACAGGATAAAAGCGCCCCTCTCCGTCTCTTTTTCAGAGGGGAGGCGGGCGCTTCTTTTATTGGAGGAAACGCGAATGATCTGCGATACCCTGCAGCATCTGGGCCGGTACAGGGGACTGCACCCCAACTTGGATACCGCCATTGACTATCTGCTTACCCACGACCTTGCCGCCCTGCCGCTGGGGCGCACCGAGGTGGACGGCGATAAGGTGTTCATCAACCTGATGGACGCCACCTTGCACCCGGACGCGGGCTACCACCCGGAGTACCACAGGCTTTATGCCGATCTTCAGGTAGACCTTACCGGCAGCGAGGGCTGGGGCTACACCAATCTGCCCGGCGCGGAGATCGGGGAATTTACCGGGGACTGTGGCTTTCAGGACAGTGCCAGCGTAGTGACCGGTGCACTGGGCGAGGGACGCTTTGTGCTGTTCTTCCCGGAGGAACTGCATAAACCCGGCCTTGTACAGCACGGCTGCGTCAGCGTGCGCAAGGCAGTCGTCAAGATCAGAATGGAGGAGTAAGACCATGGATAAGGAAAAGCTGTTTGCACAGATCAAGGGTGGGCTCATCGTGTCCTGTCAGGCATTGGAGCACGAGCCGCTGTATACCAAGGAGGGCGGGGTCATGCCCCTGATGGCGAAAGCTGCCGCCATGAGCGGCGCTGTGGGCATCCGTGCCAACACCGTGCGGGATATTACCCAGATCAAGCAGGTGGTGGACCTACCGGTCATCGGCATCATCAAAAAGGATTACCCCGGCACGCCCATGTACATCACCGTCACCATGAAGGAAGTGGACGAGCTGGTGGCCTGCGGTGTGGATATTCTGGCGGTACAGGGCACAGGAGCTCTCCGCCCGGACGGTTCCACCTCCGCTGAGTTCATCCGCGCCATCAAGGCAAAGTACCCGGATCAGCTGGTGATGGCCGACTGCGACAACTTTGAGAACGCCATGGCCTGTGCCGAGGCCGGTGCCGACTTTGTGGGCACCACCATGCGCGGCTACACCCCGGAGACAAAAGGCATTGACGATATCGACTTTGATTTTGTCCATAAGCTGGCCGCAGAGTGCCCGGCAAAGGTCATTGCCGAGGGCCACATCCACTACCCGGAGCAGGCGGTCAAGGCGCTGGAAGCCGGTGCATTCGCACTGGTGGTGGGCGGTGCCATCACCCGCCCGGCCGAGATCACGGCCCGCTTCACCGGTGCCATCAACGCCATGAACAAGTAAAACGGAGACACCGAGATGAAACAGTATCTTGCGATCGATATCGGCGGCACTGCCGTCAAGCTGGGCATCGTGGATGAGACCGGTGCGGTGGGTCCCAAGGCCGAGGAGAGCGTCAACTTCGACGGCTACCAGACCCCGGTGCTGACCACCGTGCTCAAAGCCGCCAAAGCCTTTGTGGAGACCCAGAACATCGATGTGAACACACTGGAAGGCGTAGGCGTTTCGGCCACCGGCCAGATCGACAGCCGCAAAGGCATCGTAGCCGGTACCTGCGGCAACTTTCCCAACTACATCAACAGCCCCATCCAGGCCGAACTGGAACGGCTCTTCGGCCTGCCCGTCACCGTTGCCAACGATGCCAACTGCATGACGCTGGGCGAGGTCTGGGTCGGCGGCGCAAAAGGTTATACCGATGTCATCGGCGTGACCCTGGGCACTGGCGTGGGCGGCGGCATCCTGACCGGCGGCCGCCTTTTGGAGGGTTCCCGCGGACTGGGCGGTGAGCTGGGCCACTACCGCACCCATGCACTGGACGGTGTCCCCTGCACCTGCGGTGCCACTGGCTGCTGGGAGCGCTACGCCGCCACCACGGCTCTGGTACGGGCCGCACAGAAAAAGGACCCGGCCTGGAAAGACGGCCGCGCCATTTTTGCTGCCGCACAGGCTGGCAACAAGACCGTTCTGGCCCTGCTGGATGCCTGGACGGATGAGATCGCACAGGGCCTTGCAGGCATGGTGCACATCTTTAACCCGCAGCTCATTCTCATCGGCGGCGGCGTGAGCGCCCAGCAGAAGCTGCTCATCGAGCCCATTGCCGCCAAAGTCAGGGCCTCCGTCATGCCCGCCTTTGCCGAAGGGCTGGAGATTCGCGCCGCCCAGCTGCACAATGATGCCGGTATGGTAGGCGCAGTCTATTACTTCCGCCAGCAGCACGGCGAAGCCTGATCATCTGAACGATCAAAGGAGTGTATTGAGATGAAAACACATATTCTCTGCCTGGGCGATTCCAACACCCACGGCTATTGCGCCGACCCCAAGGACAATGCCGACGGCGGCATCCGCTTCAACGAGGACGAGCGCTGGACCTGCCGCCTGCAGACTGCTCTGGGCGACAAGTATCTGGTAACCGAAGAGGGCCTTTCCGGCCGCACCACCGTTTTTGTAGACCCCATCCACGAGTCCATGGATGCTCTGAGCGTGGCCTATCCCCTGCTCAAAAGCCATGAAGTCATCGACCTGCTCATCATCATGCTGGGCACCAACGATGTGAAAGAGCGCTTCAACGCAAACGCCGCCTGCATTGGTGCGGGCATGGAGCGCCTGATCCAGAAGTGCAAGACCGTGGACTGCTGGGGCGGCAAGGAACCCAACATTCTTGTGGTCGCTCCTCCGCGCATCAAGGAGGGCTTCCATGATGAGGTCATGGGCGACGGCTGTGTGGAGAAGTCCAAGGGCGTTGCCGGCTGGTACAAGATCATTGCAGAGCGCAACAACGTCCATTTCCTGGACGCTGAAGGCTGCGAGTTCAACCAGATCGACTTCATGCACCTGACCCGTAATGGCCATGCACAGCTGGCCGAAAAGCTGGCCGAGCTGGTGCCGACGCTGCTCTGAGTCAAAAAGAACAACCCTCTCCGTCATTGCCTCGCAATGCCGCCTCGCCCTTTCGGGGGAAGCAGGCAAAGCAAAAGGCTTTGACGGAGAGGGTTGTTTTCTTTTGTCAGATGTAATCTGAAATATACGGTATCTTATGGAAGAGCACGTCATCCAGCCGTTCCACAGCCTCTTCCCTGCCCTCGATGCGCTCCAGCTCATACAGACGCTCTGCGGTCTTGTAGCCCAGCAACAGGGTGGTAAAGGTGCCGATGCCCATTTTCAAGTGATACTCGGCGGGTTCACGGGTCATGGTGCAGTGCCCATCCGCAAAGCGAACGTTGAACGTCCGGTCGTTCCATGGCAGAAGCGAGTCCTCGATCTCCAGCTCGATGCACAGGGTGCCGCCGTCCGGGTCACAGGGGTAATCGGCAAGGAAATCCTCCACGTCGATGATGCGTCCCATGGCATAGGGGCGGATGCTTTCCTTGATGTCGCCATCGTCCATCTCAAAGGCGATGGGTTCGCTGAAATAGGTACTGCCGTGCACCTCATCGATCATGGAATCATGGGCATGGATATACTCCCACAGGCCTTTCTGGGCCTCGCGGTTGAGGTAGACCATCTCCTTGATGTGCATGATGTCGTTTTTGATGAGGTAGACCATGTAGCCGCAGGGCTTATCCTTGACGTTGTAGTAGACCGCAACATTGGTATCGTCCTCGTCCCAGCGCCAGTATTCCTCCCAGGCCAGACTGTTGCGGAACAGACAGCCGTGGGTGATGGATGCAAAGTGGGAGTGCAGCTCATGGAACTCGGTATTATCCCAGCTGACACGCCGGACATAGCCAGGGGCCTTGACCTTTGTGGGGATCTGCCGGTCCTTGATGTTGAACGAGATCTTGTTGGAAACGATCTCCCAGCCCAGATGATGGTACAGCGGAATGCTGTACGGGTAGAGTAGGGCGAAGGATTTTCCCTCCTCGTGCATTTGGGTCAGGCCCTTGATCATCAGGTGCTTCATAATGCCCTGCCCGGTGTACTCCGGGTAGGTGCAGACACTGGTGACAAAGCCCACATGGTAGACCGTATCGTAGATGTTCATTTTCAGCGGATAGACGGCAAACTGGGACACCAGCGTGTCTCCATCAAAGCAGCCCAGAACATCGGCACGTTCCAGCACCGGGAACTTGGACTGCTTGATTTCATCGTCCTTCCAGCCTGTGGCAGTCAGCTCTTCTTCCGTGACCTGAAAGGTGTAGCGGAGCAGTGCGTTGTACTGATCCAGATCCTTCGCTTCCAGATAACGGGTCAGATAATGGTCTGCGGCGTTCATACGAACACCCCCGTCCTTACGGGGTCAGACGGTTGGGGCCGCGGAACAGGAACTCCGCGTCCTTGATGCTCTCGCCCACCAGCAGCATGGTCAGGCGGTCGATGCCCAGACCGAAGCCGCCGTGCGGGGGGCAGCCATACTGGAAGAACTCCAGATAGAACTTGACATCCTCAGCCAGACCCTTTTCCTCAGCCTGCTTCTTCAGCACCTCATAGCGGTGCTCGCGCTGGGCACCGGTGGTGATCTCCACACCGCGCCAGATCAGGTCGTAGCCCTGCGGCACGCCGTTCTCGTCGCGCATATGGTAGAAAGCGCGCTTCTCGGCAGAGTAATCGGTGATGAACAGGAACTCGTGGCCGTAGTGCTTCTTGACCCAGTCGTAGCTCAGGCGCTCGGCCTCGGTGGTCAGGTCGCCCTTCTCGGAATCGTCCACCACATAGCCGAAGTCCTCTTCCAGACCCTTGTACAGGTCAGCCAGCTTGACCACGGGGAACGGGGTCTCGGGCACGATGACTTCCTTGCCGAACAGCTCCTGGATCTGGTCGCCGTAAGCGTCCTTCACAGCCTGCAGGCCAGCCTTGAGCAGCTGCTCCTCCATGGCCATAACATCCTTGTAAGAGGTGATGTAGCTGAACTCCAGATCGAAGCCGGAGAACTCCGTGGCGTGTTTGTTGGTATAGCTCTTCTCGGCGCGGAACACAGGGCCGGTCTCGAAAATGCGCTCAAAACCTGCAGCCATTGCCATCTGCTTGTAGAACTGGGGGCTCTGTGCCAGATAGGCATTGCGGTCGAAGTAATCCACCTTGAACACCTCAGAGCCGCTCTCGCTGGCAGCAGCGATCAGCTTGGGGGTGTGGATCTCGATGAAGTTGCGGTCCAGCAGGAACTTGCGCATGGCGTTGACGAAGCAGCTCTGTGCCTTGAACATCAGCTGGTTCTCGTCGGTGCGCAGGTCGATCCAGCGGTAGTCGATGCGCTGGTCGATGCTGGAGCGCTCCACAGCCTTCTTTTTCTTGGTGGCTGCGATCTCCTTGCGGACGATGGGCAGTGCATTGGCGGTGCTCTCCACCTCGATGCTCTCGGGAATCATCTCCACGCCGCCCATCTTGACGTAGTCGTTCTCCATCACCTTACCGGTGACGGTGATGACAGAGTCCGGGGTGAGCTGGTCGATGGTATCCACCAGCTCGGGGTGGTCGGCCTTCTCCACCGTAATCTGCAGCTTGCCGGTAATATCCTTCAGCACGATAAATGCCATATACTTGCTGTTGCGCAGGTTCTCGATAAAGCCCTGCACCTTCACCGTGCCGCCGATGGCCTTTTGAGCCTCATTGATATAGGTGCGTTCCATAATACAGGAATCCTCCTTTAACGTCTTGTGTATTGTTTTATTATACGCTTTTCAGGGGATAAATCAAGTATTCTGCCCGGGCCAGTCTTACTTCTTGTGGTTTTCCTCTTCGTACAAAGTGCCGGTGCCGCCCTCGACCACACCGTCGTGGTCGAGCACCGCCCTGATGGTGCCAAAGAAGCACTTTACGTCCATGCCAAAGCTCAGGTGCTCCACATAGTAGCCGTCCAGCCGGGCCTTGTCCACAATCTCCAGCTCATCCCGCCCATGGATCTGGGCCCAGCCGGTCAGGCCGGGGCGGACATCGTTGGCACCGTACTTGTCCCGCTCGGCCAGCAGGTCATACTGGTTCCACAGCGCCGGGCGCGGGCCGATGACTGCCATATCGCCCACAAAGATGTTCCAGAGCTGGGGCAGCTCGTCCAGACTGGTCTTGCGCAGGAAGTGCCCCACCCGGGTGATATACTGATCCGGGTCCTTGAGCATGTGGGTGGGCATATCGTGGGGGGTGTCGATGCGCATGGTGCGGAACTTGAGGATATTGAAATGCTGTTTGTGGATGCCCACCCGCTTCTGCCTGAAAAAGATCGGTCCCGGGGAATCGATCTTGATGGCAAGGCAGAGGATGAGCAGCAGCGGCGAGAGCACGATCATGCCGCAGAGGGACAGAATGACCGCCAGCAGCCGCTTGATGCCGTTTCGATACATGGAAGATCCTCCCTTTTCAGAGTACCTTTTATTATAGCAAGCCCTTCGACAGTTTGCAATCCATTCCGTGCAGTTTCACGCCCGAGGGGCTCCGGCAGGCGCAACAAAAGTATTGGCTGTTGCGCAGACCACAAAACGCCTGTTTTGTTGCATTATTTATCCTGTTTTCTCTCTTGTTCCGGAACGATTTCTGCCGTATCATTACAGTAACAACTCTATCTGAAACAGGAGGTCTATTCTGTGATCCAGCGTTTTTCTTTCGGGCATCCCTTCCCCACCCAGAGCGTTGTGCTGTCTCTTCCGGCGGAAAGCGGCCCTGTCCCCTTTCTGACTCCCGATGGCACCGGCTGGCGGTTCACCCTCAGTGAGCAGGCTGCGGTCTACGGTCTGGGCGAAATGCCCCGCGGCATCAACAAGCGCGGCTGGCACTACATCACCAACAACACCGACGAATCCCGCCACAGCGAGGACAAGCTTTCCTTCTATGGTGCGCACAATTTCCTGCTGGTGCGGGACGGCAGCACCTGCTTTGGCCTGTTCGTGGATTTCCCGGGCAAGGTGTATTACGACATCGGCTATACCCGCCACGATCTATTCTCTTTCCACACCGAGACCCCCGACTATGATCTGTATCTCCTCTCCGGCGGGAACGAGAATGCGATCTGCAAGGAGTTCCGCACCCTCATCGGCCGCAGCTATATCCCGCCCAGGTGGGCATTCGGTCTGGCACAGAGCCGCTGGGGCTACAAGACCGAGGAGGACGTGCGGGAGGTTGCACGCCAGTACAAGGAGCACGACCTGCCGCTGGATATGATCTGCATGGACATCGACTACATGCAGGACTATGCCGATTTTACCGTAAACAAGGAACGGTTTCCTGACCTTACAAAGCTCTCCGCCGACCTGAAAGCGCAGGGCATCCGGCTGGTGCCCATCATCGATGCCGGCGTGCGTATCGACCCCAACGACCCCACCTGCACCGAAGGGCTGGAAAAAGGATACTTCTGCAAAAAGGCCGATGGGACCCCCTTTGTGGCGGCAGTCTGGCCCGGCAAGGCCTACTTTGCCGACTTCCTGCGCCCTGAGGTGCGGGAG
>OHMY01000860.1_pt1 | contig 12538 bp, 9 predicted proteins | sample 1569381 | NCBI WGS metagenome assembly OHMY01 (sample SAMEA3879528, study PRJEB24766) | human gut metagenome | biome: human-associated habitat; feature: feces | place: USA | collected 1985/1987
AGAGGCTTTAAGATTATCCGTAAGGAGATTTCCAAGGAAGAAGCACTGGAAATGTTTAAGGATGATGAGTATAAGCTTGATCTGATTTCCAATTTGGAAGATGGAAATATTACATGCTATGAGCAGGGAGATTTTACAGATCTTTGCCGCGGACCTCACGTTGACAATGTAAAGCTTTGCCGTTACTTTAAGCTGTTAAAGCATTCTGGTGCTTACTGGAAGGGAGATAAGAATAATAAGGTTCTGCAGAGAATCTATGGTGTATGTTTCCCGACAGCTGAGGAATTAGAGGAGCACTTAAAGCTTCTTGAGGAGGCTAAGGAGAGAGATCACAGAAAGATCGGTAAAGATATGAATTTGTTCATGGTAGACGATCTGGTAGGCCGTGGTCTTCCAATGTTCCTTCCAAAGGGTTATGTAATCTGGCAGGAGCTTGAAAACTACATCAAGGATAAGGAAAGAAAGCTTGGCTATCAGCATGTTATGACACCGTGTGTTGGAACAGTTAATCTGTACAAGACATCTGGTCACTGGGATCATTACAAGGAGAACATGTTCCCAGCTATGGAAGTAGATGGAGAGGCATTTGTTCTTCGTCCGATGAACTGTCCGCATCATATGATGATCTATGCAAACAGAAGACATTCCTATAAGGATCTGCCGATCCGTATCGGTGAGATCGCACATGATTTCCGTTACGAATCCAGCGGAACGTTAAAGGGTATCGAGCGAGGCAGACATTTCTGTCAGAACGATGCGCATCTGTTTGTAACACCGGAGCAGATTGAGGATGAGTTTACCAAGGTTGTAGACTTGATTTTCAGTACCTACAAGGATTTCGGAATTACCAATTACCGTTGTGTACTGTCTCTGCGTGATCCGGCAAACAAAGAAAAGTATCATGATGATGATGCTATGTGGAACAAGGCAGAGGATGCACTCCGCACGGTATTGAATGATCTGAAAATTGATTATACAGAGGAAATTGGAGAGGCTGCTTTCTATGGACCAAAGCTGGATGTAAACGTACAGCCTGCAGTCGGCAATGAGATCACACTTTCTACCTGCCAGCTTGATTTCTGTCTCCCGGCAAAATTCAATCTGTCTTATGTAGACCGTGATGGTGAGAAGAAGACACCAGTTGTTCTGCATCGTGCAATCCTTGGTTCCCTCGATCGTTTCATGGCATATATTCTTGAGGAGACCAAGGGAAATCTGCAGACATGGCTGGCTCCGGTTCAGGTTCGTGTGATGCCGGTTAAGACAGACAACGAGGAACTGACTGCTTATGCAAAGGAAATCTGCGATGCATTAGAGGCAAAGGATGTCCGTGTAGAACTCGATGACAGATCCGAGAAGCTTGGCTATCGTATGCGTGAAGGACAGGTGCAGAAGGTGCCGTATCTTCTGGTTGTCGGCTTCAATGAGAAAGAAGACAGAACCGTATCCTTCCGTCTGCATGGAGAAAAAGATACCACAGTTCTTCCACTGGATGAGTTTGTGGAGAAGCTTGAGAATGAGATCAAAAATAAGCTGAGAACTCATATCGGGGCTGAAAAATAAATAAAAGCCGATTTGAAACAGTAAAAAATGCGCGCAGCAAAAAGTGGTGCCCCCCTTTTGCTGCGCGCTTTTTTGCAGGAAAATATATTTTTACTTTCATGTTAGAAAGTCGTTGTATTCTGTTCAGAAACTTCCAACTTCCGGATCAACTGGAATTCATGTATAACCATTGCCAGTCCAACTGCAAAAGATAACACATCCGCAACCGGACTCGCATAAAGAATTCCCTTAATTCCCCAGAAACGCGGGAAAAGCAAAAGCAGAGGAAGCAGGAATAAAATCTGTCTTGTCAGAGAAAGAAACGTTCCCTTATATGCTTTTCCGATCGAACTGAAAAACGTCGAGGAAATCGGCTGCATAAAATTAAGCCATGTAAACAGCAGGAAAATCCGGAAATAGTTTACACCGAAATCAAAATATTCTTTGCTTCCGCTGCCAAACAGACCGAGGATCTGTCGCGGAAAAATCTGAAACAGCAGAAAGGATACAATGGATACAATGGCACCGACCGTAATCGCCAGACGATACGATTCCTTTACCCGGTTGTACTGTTTTGCACCGTAGTTAAAACTCTGGATCGGCTGGCTGCCCTGTGACAGGCCGATAATCACGGAAAAGTAAAGCTGGTTGACTTTCATGACAATTCCGGAACAGGCAATCGGAATTGACACTCCGTAAACGGACTGTGCACCGTAATGCTTTAGCAGGTTGTTCATCGTAATCTGCACGATCATCATGGCAACCTGGTTGATGGCAGAAGCCATGCCAAGTGAGCAGATCTGTGCCAGATGGGAAGCATTCGGCCGGAAATGCTCGGAGTGCAGGGTTACTGTGCGGTAGTGTGACAGATAGCAGACCGCAATAATCGCAGAGATGACCTGACCGATCACGGTTGCCGCTGCAGCACCGTACATGCCCCAGTGGAATCCCAGAACAAACACGGCATCCAATACAATGTTGATGACGGCGCCGGAAATGTTTACAAACATCGCCATCTTTGGGCTGCCGTCTGCACGGATTAAGTGTCCGCTTCCGATCGTAAGAATTAAAAAAGGAAAACCGATCGCCGTCACACGGACGTATTGCCGGGCAAGCGGGAGAACATCTGCAGGGGAACCAAATCCGACCAGCAGAGGATTCAAAAATAATTCGGTTATGGCAAAAAGAAGGATGCCAACGGTAAGAAGCATTGTGATGGCGTTTCCGACAAAATAGGGAGCTTTTTCTTTTTTGCCGGCACCCATGTGAAGGTTGAAGCTTGCCGCACCGCCGATTCCAAACAGAAGTCCAAGTCCTGTGCACATCATGGCAAGTGGGAATGCAATGTTGGTAGCGGCATTGCCGAGTGTGCCGACTGCATTTCCGATAAAAAGCTGGTCTGCAATGTTGTATACCGCACTGACAAGCATGGCGATAATGCTCGGTACGGAAAAGCGCAGAATCAGCGAAGAAATTTTGTCCACGGCAAGTGGATTTTGTTGTTCTGAAGTCATATGTTTCGCCCTTTCTTATGTTAATATCTGTATTTGCTTTTATATGGCAAACTTATATTATTATAGCTTTTTTCCTGTTTTTTTTCAATGAAGCCGGGCAGCAGGAAAATAAAATGGAAATTTTTGTATTTCTGAAACTTTTATGTGTGATGAATGGTCTAATAGATAGAAACAAAAAAGGAGGAAAATAAAATGAGTAAACTGAGTAGTGTATTAAAAAAGACAGGTATTGCAGTAGCTGCTGCGGCAATGCTGGTGACAATGGGAGCAGGAACGGTGGTTACACAGGCAAAAACAAGTCTGCCGGTTTATAAAGTATCGCTGGCAAAGAAGTATACCAACAACCAGAAGGGCAAACAGATGGAAGCCAGTGTAAAGATTCCGAAAGTGAAAATTACAGGTACAGACGGAAAAGTCATGAAAAGCGAAAGTGAAAAACTGAATGCTGCAATATCCAGTTATCAGAATAAATTTATCAAAGATTATAAAAAAGATGTGGCAGCCATAAAGAAGGGAGAGAAGGGAAATGAGAGCCTTACTTCCGGATATAAGGTTGTAACCGACAACGACAAGCTGTTTTGCCTGCGGATTGATACGGTAATTGCTATGGGCGGCTCCCAGAGTTATGCAAAGATTTTCAGTGTGGATAAAAAATCCGGAAAACAAATCACTCTGAAAAATCTGTTCAAAAAAGGAAGCGGCTATATTGACCGGATTTCCGACAATATCAAAGAACAGATGCGGGCACAGATGAAAGAGAATGCAGATGTTACCTATTTTGTGGACGATGAAAACAATAAGTTCAATTTCAAGTCCATCAGCAATAAGACGAATTTCTATGTCAATGAGAAGGGAAAACTTACCCTTGTATTTGATAAGTATGAAGTAGCACCGGGATATATGGGAATGGTCGAATTTTCCATTCCGACAGGTGAGATTGTAGATATGGTTACAAACGGATATCTGAAATAAAAGGCATATAGAAAAAATGGCTCTGTGGGCAAATTCCACAGAGTCATTTTTTCTATTTGGTGCAAAGGAAGAGGATGCAATTTCTGATTTTTATGGTATACTGTCTGTAGAAAATAAAATGACGTGAGAGTATACCTATGAAAAACACGACAGGCCATAGGCTTAAATATGTTGGAATATGCAGGTGTAGGGGATTGAAGCATGCAGTTCGTGTTGACTAATTTGTATAACAGCTGATAAAATGATTGGGAAAATTACGGCATCTGATTCATTCATCTGCAGAGCATTTGGTGAAAAAGATACGACGGTAATTGTGTTGAACAATTTTAATATAAATGAATAAAAACTCTGACGGCAAGGATGATCCGAGCAGGAATAGTTAAGAAATAAGGATTTACAGAACCATCTTTCTGACAGATTGCCCGAAAGATGGTTTTTTGCGTTGAAAATAACAGGAGGATAGCATGTTAAAGGTAGCAGTATACGGAAAGGGCGGTATTGGAAAATCCACAGTGACTTCCAATCTTGCAGCAGCTTTTGCAAATATGGGAAAACGTGTCATTCAGATCGGATGCGATCCGAAAGCGGATTCCACCATTAATTTACTTGGTGGTGAGCCACTTCGTCCGGTAATGAATTATATGAGGGAAGAGGACGAGGAGCCGGATGAGCTGGCGCAGATTTCAAAGGAAGGCTATGGAGGAATCCTCTGCATTGAGACGGGCGGACCGACACCGGGACTTGGCTGTGCGGGGCGTGGAATTATTGCGACTTTTCAGCTTCTTGAAGATATGGAACTATTCGAACATTATAAACCCGATGTGGTTTTGTATGATGTATTAGGTGATGTTGTGTGCGGTGGATTTGCAGCACCGATTCGTGAGGGATATGCGAATAAGGTTCTGATCGTTACATCCGGTGAAAAAATGGCACTGTATGCTGCCAACAATATTTCCAGTGCAGTCAGAAATTTTGAGGATCGCAGTTATGCCCGGGTATTTGGCATCGTGTTAAATCACAGAAATGTGGAAAATGAGAAAGAAAAAGTACAGGCATTTTCAGAAAAGATCGGGGTGCCGATTGTGGGAGAAGTGCCGCGAAGTAATGAAATTATTCACTGGGAAGAGCAGGGAAAGACTGTGATCGAAGGAGATCCGGCCTCTGAAATCAGCAGATGTTTCTTTGATCTTGCCACATTGTTATGGAAAGAAGAGGAAAACGCATGAGACAGGAAGCATATTTTTGTACGGTAAAAGAGCTGGATGAGCTTGGAAAAAATAACATTCCCAGACAGCTTATTTCCCATACACATCTGATCTACAGTTCCCCTGCAACGCTGGCATTCAATTCTCCGGGAGCAGAAGGATTTGGTGTCAAACGTGCAGGTCTGGCGGTTCCGGATTCTGTTATGTTGATCGTGTCTCCGGGATGCTGTGGCCGCAATACCTCGGTGCTTAGTTCGATGCGGGCCTATCAGGACCGTTTTTATTATCTGTTGATGGATGAGACGGATATTGTGACCGGAAGGCACCTGAAAAAGATCCCTAAGGCAGTAGCGGAAATATGCGAAGGACTTAAGAAAAAGCCGTCTGTTGTGATGATATGTATTACCTGTGTGGATGCGCTGCTTGGCACGGATATGGAGCGTGTCTGTCACAAGGCAGAGGAATATGCAGGGGTTCCGGTAAGGCCATGTTATATGTATGCACTGACCAGAGAGGGCAGAAAACCACCGATGGTGCATGTGCGGCAGTCCGTTTATTCGTTGCTGGAACCGAAAAAGAAAAAAGGAAACGTGGTGAATTTACTGGGATATTTTTCACCGCTTACGGATGACTGTGAGCTGTATGATCTGCTTCATGGGGCAGGAGTAAAAACAATCCATGAGATTTCCAGGTGCAAGGATTATGCACAGTATCAGACCATGTCGGAAGCAAATTTTAATCTGGTACTGCATCCAGAAGCGCGCTTTGCGGCAGAGGATTTTCATGACCGGCTGAAAATTCCATATATCGAGCTGCGCAGATTATATCAGATCGATAAAATTGCCAGTCAGTATCGTGCTTTTGCCGCTGCACTGGGTGTGGAATTTGAGGATGAAATACCGCGTAAGGCAGCAGAGGAGGCGGTAGAAAAATTCCGGGAAATACATCCGGATGCAGTATTTGCCGTCGGAGAATGGATGAACGGAGATCCGTTCGAACTGGCACTTGCATTGGTACACTATGGATTTCGTGTGTCGGAGATTTATGGAACATTATCCGGTGAAAACTTTGTCTATGTAAAACAACTGGCAAAAATCAGTCCGGATACGAAAGTTTTTTCTAATCTGGAACCGACCATGCTGTATTATGACAAAAGTCAGTCCGGCGTCAATATGACCATAGGAAAAGATGCCGGCTATTATCATAAAGAATGTTCCAATGTGCTCTGGAATGAAGAACGGCAGCCATACGGTTATGCCGGTGTGCGCAGACTGTTTGAGGCATTGGCGGAGGTATAACACAATGAGAGGACTGAGAAAATATCTGACACCATTTGCACCGGATCAGTCAGGTGCGGTGTCTGTATTATATGAATTTGGCGGTATTATCGTCATTTGCGATGCCGGTGGTTGTACCGGAAATATCTGTGGATTTGATGAGCCGCGGTGGTTTGAGAGCAAAAGCGCACTGTTTAGTGCAGGGCTTCGCGATATGGATGCAATTCTCGGCCGTGATGACAGGCTGGTGGCAAAGCTTGCAGATGCAGTGACAAAACTGGATGCAAAGTTTGCAGCAATTATCGGGACGCCGGTTCCGGCCGTTATCGGAACGGATTACCATGCCTTAAAGCGTATGACGGAGAAAAAAGTGGATCTGCCGATTCTGACTGTGGATACGGATGGAATGGAATTGTATGACAAGGGGGAAGAAAAAGCCTGGAAGGAACTGTTTTTGGTATTTGCAGGTGAAAAAGAAGACGTGATTTTGGGCAGAATCGGGATACTTGGCATGACACCACAGGATATCAGTGATCTGCGTGCAGCAGACCGTATCCGGGAGCGTTTTGCGGCAGAAGGAAAAACTGCTGTCTGCTTTGGAATGGGAAATGGACTTGATGATGTAAAATCGGTTTCCAATGTGGAAAAAAATATCGTGGTATCGCCGGCTGCTTTAGAGGCAGCGAAATATCTGGAACGAACATATGGAACACCGTACGAGACAGGCTATCCGCTGGTGGATGAACTGGTTTACGATATGGATTATCATGGGAAAAAGGTACTTATTGTACAGCAGCAGGTGATCGGATCTGCAATCCGGGAAGAGATACAAAAAAAAGCAAAGGATGCAAAGGTGACAGTTGCAAGCTGGTTTATGATAAAGCCAGAGCTTTGCAGTGACACAGATCTGCATCTGCGGGATGAAGAAGATTATATAAGGCTGGTGGAAAACATGGAATATGATGTGATTTACGCGGATCCATGTATGAAGCGTATGACACCGGAATTTGACGGAATCTTTGTGGATACGATACATTTTGCGGTGTCGGGGCATCTTGCAGAGATGAGATAACAGTTGCCGGTTGTCTTGTAAGATGTGACCCGCAATAAGGGAGTGTACGATTGGAGAAAAGTGTGTATAAGAATGAGATGACCTGGCGCATCCGGGTATACGGTATTGTTCAGGGTGTTGGTTTCCGGCCAACGGTAAGCCGCCATGCGACAAACCATGGAATTTACGGAACTGTTTGCAATAAAGGACCCTATGTGGAAATTTATGCACAGGGGACAAAAGAACAGATCGAAGGATTTTTAAACAGTCTGAAAGAACATCCACCGAAGCGTGCGGCTGTTTTGAAGATAAATACAGAGAATATCACTGCAGATACAACAGAACAGTTTGAACATTTTGACATTATCGAAAGTGAAAAAACAAAAGGGGAAATCTTTATTTCCCCGGATATTGCAATCTGCGATGAGTGCAAGGAAGAAATGTTTGACCCGAAAGACAGACGGTATCTGCATCCGTTTATCAACTGCACCTGCTGTGGACCAAGGCTTACGATTCTGGATGCTCTGCCGTATGACAGGGAACGCACAAGTATGAAAGAGTTTCCGATGTGCCCGGACTGTGCAAAAGAATACACGGATGAGAAAACCAGGCGGTATGACGCGCAGCCGGTGTGCTGCAACCAATGTGGACCACAGGTGTATCTGATCGGCAGACCCGAGCGGGGACGTGCCGCAATTACATATACACGCCGGCTTATTCGTGAAGGCAAAATTGTAGCAATCAAGGGAATCGGAGGGTTTCATCTGTGCTGTGATGCTACAAATGAAGAAGTGGTCTGCCGTCTTAGAACATTAAAAAACCGCCCGGCCAAGCCTTTTGCAGTTATGGCAAAAGATGAATCGGTTGTAAAACGGGAATGTGTGGTGACGCCGGAGCAGGAGGCGATTCTTACCGGACATCAGAAACCGATTCTGTTACTGGACAGACGAAGCGATGGCGGGCTGGCATCTTCGGTGGCACCGAACAATCCAAAAGTTGGTGTGATGCTTCCATATGCACCGGTGCAGTTATTGATTTTTCAGTATGATGATGGTATCGAGATGCCGGATCTTCTGGTGATGACCAGTGGAAATACTTCCGGTGCACCGATCTGTCGTGAGGATGAGGAAGCTGTTGCCGAATTATCCCATTTGTGTGATGCGATGCTGTCACATAACCGCCAAATCAGGATACGGGCAGATGATACGGTGATGGATTTTTACAGAAATGAACCGTACATGATCCGGCGTTCCAGAGGCTATGCACCGCTGCCGTTTATGACAAAAGCAGACTGGAAAGGACAGGTGCTCGCGGTTGGCGGGGAATTGAAAAATACCTTTTGCATAGGTGTGGACAACAGGTTTTATCCGTCACCATATGTGGGAGATCTGGAGGACTTAAGAACGGTAAAGGCATTGCAGGAGACAATACACCGGTTTCAGACATTGCTGGAAGTAAAGCCACAGGCTGTGGTCTGTGATCTGCACCCAAAATACAATTCTACGGTTGTAGCGGAAGAACTTGGATATCCGGTGATAAGAGTGCAGCATCATTATGCACACATATTATCGTGTATGACAGAAAATGACTGTCATGATCCGGTCATCGGAGTCGCTTTTGACGGAACCGGATATGGAACGGATGGCACGATCTGGGGCGGAGAGATCCTGCTGGCGGATTATGGGAATTTTACAAGATTCGGAAGTATTACCCCGTTTTTACAGATGGGGGGCGATGCTTCTGCAAAAGAGGGCTGGCGTATTGCGGTCTCTATGATTTACGGATATACGAAAGATCGCAAAAGGGCATGGGAGATCATGGAAACACTGGGTCTTTGCAGCGAACAGGAAAGCAGGGTACAGTTCACCATGGCAGACCGGAAGATCAATGCGGTGGCTTCAACCAGTGCAGGACGGCTTTTTGATGCCGTCAGTGCGATACTCGGGATCAGGCGCAGGTCAGGATTTGAAGGGGAAGCATCGACGGCATTGCAGTTTGCAGCAGAGGCATACGAGCAGCAGAACCTCTCAAATATCTCACAGGAGCAAAAGGAAAATAAGGATATACTGCTGCATGAAACAAAAGAGCGTTTCGTTTTAAATACACAGATGTTGGTGCAGCAGATTACAGAAGCAAAAATGCGGGGCGAAGACACCGGGATGCTGGCATATCGGTTTCATCAGGTACTGGCAGAAATGATTACAGCTGCCTGTATCAAAGCAAAAGAAAGCAGTGGCAGGGATAAAGTTGCCTTAAGCGGTGGCGTATTCCAAAACCGGTTACTGCTGCGTCTGACAGAAGAACGACTGTTACAGGAAGGATTCGAAGTGCTGCGGCACCGCATGATTCCGCCGAATGACGGAGGAATTGCAATCGGACAGGCAGCATATGGGATGTATCAATTACAGAAATAGGAGGATAAAAAGATGTGTGTAGGTTTATCAGCTAAGGTAGTAAAAATCAGTAATGGCACGGCGGTCATTGATGCAGGCGGTGCCAAAAGAGAGGTTTCTTCCCAGCTTCTGGAAGATCTGGAGCCGGGAGATTATGTTATGGTGCATGCAGGTGTAGCAATTGCAAAAATCACCGATGAGGACGACAGTGAAACTGAGCAGCTCATGGAGGAATTTTTATAATGAAAACAGCCAGAGAGATCATTGAAAATTATGATGGCCCGGATGTGCGGATCATGGAAGTGTGCGGTACGCACACACATGAGATTTTCCGGCTGGGAATCCGTAAACTGCTGCCAAAACAGGTAGAATTGATTTCCGGACCGGGATGTCCGGTATGTGTAACACCGGTTAGTTTTATAGATGAAGCTATTTATCTGGCATTGGAAAAAGGAGTTACAATCTGTACATTTGGTGATCTGGTGCGAGTGCCGGGAACCAATATGAGCCTTGCGGGAGCCAGAGAACAGGGAGCGAAAATCCATGTTGTGTATTCTCCGGCAGATGCCGAAAAATATGCTGGAGAACATCCGGATCAGCAGGTGACATTTCTGTCGGTCGGATTTGAGACAACGACACCGGCAGGATGTCTTTCCGTAAAGGCGGCAAGAGAAGATGGACTGGATAATTACTCTATATTGGTGGCAAACAAAACCATGCCTCAGGCGTATGAGGCATTAAAGGACAGTGCAGATGTATTTTTATATCCGGGACATGTCAATGCCATTACAGGGACAGAACTCTGTGAAGATCTGGTAAATGAGGGAGTAAGTGGAGTAGTTGCCGGTTTTACAGCGAAAGAACTCCTGACGGCCCTGGCTGTTTCACTGGCGAAATTTCAGGAAGGAAAACCATTCTTTGTAAACTGTTATCCGAGGGTGGTAAAGCCAGAAGGAAGCAGAGAAGCACAGCAGCTCACAGATGAAATGACAGAAGCCTGCGACAGCGAGTGGCGAGGTCTTGGGGTGATTCCAAAGTCAGGCGTTCAGCTTAAAGAAGCGTGGAGCACGTTTGATGCACGAAAGAAATACGCCATTCCACCGATTCAGGGAAAAGCCAATCCGGCATGCAGATGTGGCGATGTCCTACAAGGAAAATGTAAGCCATCCGACTGTAAAGTGTTCGGAAAGGGATGCACCCCGCAGCATCCAATAGGAGCCTGCATGGTTTCTAACGAAGGTGCCTGTTCCGCTTATTATGCGTATGGAGATTGTAAATAATTGTCGGGTCAATCAGTAAAACAGGGCATAACTATGTTGAAAGATATGATAGAAAAGAGGATAATCTTATGAGCACTTTAAAAGATAAAACAGTAACAATGGCACATGGAGCAGGAGGCCGTCAGACCTCTGAACTGATCGACCGGATCTTTGCGGCACACTTTGCCAATCCGGATCTGACTGCAGACGATGCAGCAGTATTGACTCCACCAGCAGGAAAAATGGCAGTTTCCACGGATGGATTTATCGTCTCACCGGCATTCTTCCCGGGAGGAAATATCGGAAAACTTTCTATCTGCGGCACAGTCAATGATCTTGCATGCATGGGGGCAAAACCTCTGTACCTGACCTGCGCGGCCGGCGTACATATCGTGTCCGGAGATACCAAAGTAGCCGGAAAAGGTCAGGTAGATGGTGTCTTTATTACTACTACAGGAATGGGACAGATCGAAGAAGGAGTCAGGGTTGGCGGAACACTGGCACAGCCTGGAGATGCGATTATTGTGACCGGCGATGTGGGAAGACATGGATGCACCATTCTTCTTGCAAGAGAAGATTTTGGCATCGAAGCTGATGTCACAAGCGACTGCGCACCACTTTGGAATACGATAGAGGCAGTGATGAATACCACCCATAATCTCCATGTGATCCGTGATGCTACCCGCGGCGGTGTGGGAACTGTCCTTTATGAAATCGCCGGACAGAGTAATGTAGGAATCCGTCTTGATGCAGCCGCTGTTCCGGTCGCACCGGAAGTTAAGGGCGTCTGCGGAATGCTCGGACTCGAACCCCTTGGTGATCATGGCACCAAAATCCGAGGCAGAAAAAATTGTCGAGACCCTTCGCCAGTGCCCTTACTCCAAAGATGCAGCCATTATCGGAGAAGTCACCGCCGATCAGCCAGGTAAGGTAGTCATGACTACCGAGATTGGAACACAGGCACTTCTTCCACAGCCAGGAGGAGAACTACTGCCACGTATCTGCTAATGCAAAACAGCATACAGATGTATAGTAGATTACAGAGGACATTCCTGTCTGAGCAGAAAATCGAATTAACCTGCTGAGTAGAAAAACGAGTTAACCTGCCCGAGTAGAAACCCGAATCAACCTGCCCGGGATAGAAAACTGGTTTTCTGACACACTGCGATTTCTGTTCGTTACGTGCGCTTGTTTGCTGTCATTCGCGCAAACTCGGCTTTGCCTCAGACAGTGCGCTCGGTGACAGCAGCTAGCACATAACTCTCGACGAAATCTCCGTTTGCCGTCAGTTCAATCCAGTTTTCTACTCGTGCAGAATTCTGTTG
>OHMY01000865.1_pt1 | contig 12495 bp, 7 predicted proteins | sample 1569381 | NCBI WGS metagenome assembly OHMY01 (sample SAMEA3879528, study PRJEB24766) | human gut metagenome | biome: human-associated habitat; feature: feces | place: USA | collected 1985/1987
TTCTCAAACACATACCCCACCCGGCTTTCCCCGCCGATGAGCCGTCCTTGCGGAAAATCATTTCGCTCAATCCGATCACCCATCAATCCGGCGACACTCTTCACCGGAGCACACTCCAAGTTAAACGCATGCGGGAACGTCCATGTAGAGATATCATAGAAAGTACTATCCGTATATTCTAAACAATCCTCCATAAGCACCTTAACCATCGTACTGTATTTTTGCGCCACCGGAATGACATAGGCTGAACCTTTTTGGAACTCCTTGTTACCTGCGGCTTGATAGTCCTTCGCCAACTGATAGACCTCGATATGATGACGGGCCATATTCTCCAAGAAATGAAAAGCGACAGACTTAGATCCGCGTGTATCGAACACATAGCCCTGCGTAGCGCAAGAGGCTAATGCCTGATTCCGGATCGTCCAGCCAAAGGTCCATTCCCCGCTCGGGGTATTACGCAAATGTCCGCGCGTGGAACCTTGCTCATATAGCAGGCAAACGGATCCATGCGCATCTCCATAAGCAGCCCCTTTTCCGTAATAGAAGTCATCATAACCCTCCTTCGAATAATAAGTCGTCCCAATCCGATCGAGTGCCTTTGCCGTATAAGAAGAAATCTCGGCTGTCAAGTCTTGATTAAGCTGGGGAGTAAACGGATGGGTACGCTTAGGATGTCCCGGACTGAAATAATAAGGACGTAACGCCCCTTGCTCATGTTGATCCACGACCACATTGGGCAACCATTCAAAATATCCATTTAAGCCATTGATCCCCTCGGGATGTTGTGCCATAAGTAAGTCGCGATTACAATCGATCCAATAATGGTTCGTACGACTGGAAGGCCAAGGCTCGGTAAACTCACGTGATTTTATATCGCTAACATTCGTGAAACTTCTAGAGGAATTCACCCACGACGCAAACCGATTGATTCCATCCGGATTGGCTCCGGGAGTCATCACGACAATCTCTTGGTCTAGTAATTCCTCGATCTCAGGCCCTTGTGCCGCCGCCAAATGATAGGCAACAGCCAACGAAGCGTTCACACCCGATGCCTCATTTCCATGAATGCTATAAATCAAGCTTACGATCACAGGCATGTCGTCTATCACTATGCTTCTCGATTTCGCCACGTCGCTCAACTTTAAGTGCTCCTCCTTCAGTCGATCTATATTCTTTTGGTTCTCGGCCGAAGTAAACACGACCTCTATAAAAGGACGGTGCTGATAGGTACGCCCCGTCTCCCTAATCGTGACACGGTCGCTGCATCGCGCCAATGTTCTCATATATTCCACTACTTGATCCCATCCGGCATGTTGTTCTCCAAGCTGGAATCCCAAGATTTTTTCCGGGGTAGGAACCTGAGGGTCATAAACCTGAGAACCTTCCGGCAAGAAATACGTCAAATCATAAGGATACTCATCCGCTTGTGGTTGAGCAAAAACACCTGTCGCCAAGAAGATTGGCAACAGGCACATTAAAAAAAATCTTCTCATAACTATTTATTTACTTTATGGATTCGGTTCGCAAAGCGGATTCAGTTGAGTCTCCTTATCAGGAATAGCCCATTGCCAATCCCTATGTCCGGCCGGACGATATCTGTTCCCGTTACCCGTCACCGTTCCATCTCCATACATATTGTAATTAGAAGCTTCTGGATCCACCACTTTAGGCATTGCGTCTTTGTTCCAATATTCAATCAAACCATTCGGGAAAACCTCAGGACGAGGAGCCGGTCCACGGTCCAAATCCATATTCAAACGTTTCAAGTCGAACCAACGGAAACCTTCCCCCCAAAGCTCTATGCGACGTTGAGTCATCACCTCTTCTATCAAGTTTTCGCCCGTTTTCGTAGACAATGTATACTCCGGATCCCGATGACTTGCCAGCGGATAAAGAGCCTGAGCCGCTTTGCCTGGCTCCCCAGCACGTGCATATCCCTCCGCCATGATCAACATCATCTCCGGCAAGCGCATGAAAGGAACATCCCGGCCACCTTTCGTCGTAGGATCCGATACGATAAACTTATTGGCCATATAATTAGCATACGCTTTACTGTTACACTCCGCCCGGATCGGTCGCGGAAGAGTATTGGGATCGGTCGCCCTCGGAAACCAAATTCCTTTACGCACATCGGTATCACTGATCTTGTCGTATAACTTATTATAAATCGCACGAGGGGTATTGCCATTATACGAAATGATCTCATTCGACATATATCCATGGAAGTGAGTCAAGTTCGGAGCTTGCTGCAACAAAGGATTCGATCCCCACAACCATTCTGTATTTGATTGATCGCTAAAACGATCATTCAATGTCGTATAGGTATCATCTTGCAATTTGGCTCCTGATAGATCAACGACCAATTTAGCCATTTCAGCCGCTTCCAACCATTTACCTTGCGTCAATAAGATACGAGCCTTCAAACCGCGAGCCACGTGCAAATCAATATGCGACTTATTAGTCCGTTTCTCCTCCGTAGCACCCAATAATTGGATCGCCAAGTCGATATCCTCATTGATCTGCGTATACACCTCCTCTACAGAAGCTCTCGCTCTCGGCTCCGTTGAGTTATCGTTACGAATTACCACACCCAATTGCGTGTTATCGCCCTCTGCCTTATAACGGCCGCCATACATCTGTACCATCGTGAAATAGGCGAAAGCCCGGTAAAAATGGGCTTGCCCCTTGATATAATTCCTCTCGCTCTCCAAACCTTCCGCAGCATCGATATTATCGATAATCATACTACTGTTAGAGATAAAATATTGCAACAAGCGATAAAAATGGGTCGCGCTACCGATCGTCGCATTCCGATGGCTCGACCATTGAGCCTGCTTTTGGAACTGCGCATTGCTGTACGTATATACCAAATCATCCCCCATCACCTCATACCAAATCATCAACATATCGTAACCGCCATAAAAAGCCGAACTAGACAGATCACCCGTCCACATCAATTTATGCAAGCCATTTACAGCCAACATAGCCGATTGGGTATCATTGAACACTGCTTGCTCATCCACCGTTTGTGTGGAAGTTGTCTCCAAAAAATCCTCCTTGCAGCCATTGAATAATACCACAAGAGATAGCAACACTACTATATATATATTTTTCATATTGAACATGATTTAAAAAGTAAGATTCAAACCAAAAGTAAATACTCTCGCAGGCAAATAAACATCCGCATTACCACTATATCCTGAGAATATGTTTGAACGAGGGAAAATACCTTTTCGTTTCGTCAGCAAGAATAGATTCTCTCCTGACGCATATACCCGGAGTCCTTGCATGGAAACCTTCTCCAGCCATTGCTTCGGCAGATCATAGCTCAAAGTAGCGGAAGCCAACTCCAACATATTCGAGCTGATCAACCAACGAGTAGAAGTTCCCGCATTCATATTCGTATCTGCGAAATCCTCGATGCGAGGCACATTCGTGACATCGCCCGGTTTCTGCCAACGATTCAAGATATCCACATGCTTGTTGGAAGTCAAGGATGCGGATCCTGAAGGCTGTGTCATCAAATCAGAATATCCTACATCATACATCTTGCCACCTAGCTGGAAGTTAAACAACAGGCTTAAAGAAAGATTCTTCCAAGATACGTTCGTATTAAGACCTCCCGATACCTTCGGTGTAGATTCTCCGGCCCAATCATAAATGGCCTCATTCACGTTAGTCGTATATGTTTTTCCATCCACCTCTACCAGGTCGACAGACTCCACCGTCAGTTCCGGATCCGGCACATAGATAGAGTTTCCGGTAGCAGGATCTACTCCCGCCCACTGGCGAAGATAAAACTCATAGCGCGAATGTCCCTCTTCCACCCGATGTACTCCGCTGTTATAAGGTTCTACCGGCAAAGAGGTAATCCGATTTTTCAACCATGTAGCGTTAATTCCCACAGACCACGTCCAATCCTTCGTCTGGATGATTCTTCCGTTCAAATCAACTTCCACACCTCGATTGTACATCGTACCTGCATTCTTATATGCGCTGGTAGTACCCGTATCCGGTGCTTGCGGGATCGAGAACAATAAGTTGCTGGAACGGCGATCGAAATACTCTACACTACCCGACAAACGGCTTTTAAACAACTCAAACTCTAACGCCACATCGCCATTGCGAGACACCTCCCATTGCAAATCCTTATTACGAACGACACGTTGCTGGATATAACCGGCCTCCAATCCGTTCATGGCCTGCTCGTAAGCCGCTTGCCACGCATAGTAGCTACCGATGGCATCATTACCCACCTCACCGTAAGCGACACGCAACTTCAGCAAATCGATGAAATCAAGATCTTCCATGAAACGCTCCTCGTCAATACGCCAACCAGCTCCTACCGAGAAGAATGTACCCCAACGGGAATCCTTGTAAAAGCGGGAGGATCCGTCGCGGCGCACGGATGCAGAAAGGAAATAACGGCTGTTATAGTCATAGTTCGCACGGGCAAGGAATCCCTCCGTCTTGTAGGTATTCGTATAAGAGTCTTGCTCGTCCGGCACCGAATAATTGCTGAACTCAAAGTTGCCATTATGGATGGTCTGGTTTTGCATGGAGCCTTTCAGGTAATTGTACTCATAATCATAACTCTCATGTCCTAATAAGACATCGACATGGTGATTGCCGAAATTCTTTGTATAGGAGAGCAATTGGTTGAACGTCCAAGTTGTCTCAAACGAAACGGTCTTCGTGCTTGACCCCACCTCAGTCTTCTCCGGATAATAGATACTGGCCGAATGCCCTAAACGAGAGCTTGTTCCCACGGCTCCGTTCACCGTAAACTTGAAATCATTCAAGAAACGGATCTCCGCATACAATTTCGCGTTCAATTGATTCCGCTTGTATCCGTTGCTGATATTTTGCAACTCAATAGCCGGGTTATTACCAGAGATATACGCACGCGAAGGCGCTTCCACACCCTCCTCGATCGTATAGGCCTGACCGAAGTCGTACACTTTATTACCATTGGCATCCAGCACATATTCTTTGGTACGAGGATCGTGTACATGGATCGGATAGATCGGTCCGATATAGCGAGTGAATCGGAAAGGGTTGTTGTTATTTCCCGAAGCTTGCGACTGCTGCCCTTCCGCCTTGCTGATATTCCCAGAGAGCGTACCGCCAATCTTCAAGAACGAGGTGATCTGCGAGTTAACATTCGTATTCAAGGTATATCGGTCAAACTTCGATCCGATGATATAACCACCTTCCGTCAGATAACCGGCGGAAAGATAATAATCCGACTTATTATTACCTCCGCTCACGCTCACGCCTATATCCGTACGGCTGCCCGTGCGCTGGATAGCGTCTTCCCAATCGGTATCATCCGCCCACATGAACGTAGCGTTCGGGTTAAGCACACCGTTCGCATCCACGACCTGATCGTCCGGCACGTTAAACGGATTGAAGCCCAGCGTTCCTGAAATCAAGTTTTGAGCGGCTGCCATTCCCGCTTGCTCTGGTGACGCACCACCACTTATCAACTGGTTGCGTGCGCTCTCCCAATATACTTTCAAATAATCATTCACGCCCAATCGTTCATAATCCTGACTTTGCCGATTCGTGAATCCTTGGTTGATTTTCACATTCACCGACATACGATCCTTACTACCCGTCTTGGTGGTTATCAAGATAACACCATTACCACCTCGTGCGCCGTACAGAGCTGCAGATGAGGCATCTTTCAAAACAGACATACTCTCTATATCATTGGGATTGATACTACTGATACTCTGATCGTAGGGCATACCGTTAAGTATAATCAAAGGGGTATTCGTCGCAGAAATAGAGCCCAATCCGCGAATATAGATATCCGAATCTGAACCGGGCTGACCACTGGCTGAGGCTACTTGCACACCCGGCGTAGATCCTAGTAAGGCTGAAGTTGCCGATGTAACAGGACGAGCCTCTATCTTCTCTGACTTCAGCAAACTGGCAGATCCAGTAAACGTACTTTTCTTAGCCGTACCATAAGCCACGACCATCACCTCATCCAATGTTTCCGAATCATCCTCCAGAAGTATCATCATCTCTGATTTGATCGGAAGCGTTTGCGAAGTCATGCCAACAAAAGATACGGTAAGCGTACGGGCATTTGCCGGCAAGTTGTCCAATGAGAAACGTCCCTCCACATCTGTAATTGTACCGATTGTTGTACCTGTCACAACAATATTAGCACCAATGACCGGCTCGTTATCAACTCTTTGCAAAACACGTCCTGCAACTTTCCGGGATTGTTGTTCAATGCCATTTAAATAAGAAGTAGGCAAAGCCTCGGCAGAAACACTACCTGCCACTGAAAAAGCCAATAAAAAATGAGCTAAAAGCACGTTTTTAAAAGTCAAACAACGAATGCATCCTTTTAGTCCGTGCATATTGTCAAAAAGATTCATAATAATAGTTTTAGATTTTAATTTATCAAACACAATAACATCCGCAAGATCAGAATAAATATTATAACATCAAAGTAGGAAGCTCATTTTATTTACATTCTCGTATAAATAACACATAAAAAGTAGCGAATTTTCGTGAACGTACTCCATAGAAACAAGCCTGCTATCCGGCGGTATCGTACTGATGGTTACGCTACTGACCGTAAGCAGGCATAGTTATAAGGCGGCATCCCGCAATCCGGTAAACACCTTGCGAAGCGAATAGCGAAGAGGAATATTAAACTCTATTCGCCCATTGGCAATTTACTTAACTGAGATATCGCCTGTAAATTGGAATAATCGTATTGGTAAAGGCCATCATCGGCGATCATCATCAAGGTGTTCTTAAAAGGGATTACATCGTAACCCTCCATACCTGCATAATGAACAAGCTGATTAGCCAGCAAGGTCATAGGATCTTTCGCATTGAAGACCTTTAACCCTTCGTCACAGAGGAATAAAGTACCGTTATCGATACCTAATCCTTTCGGACATTTCATGCCATAAGCAACCAGCAGGTTCGGTTGGTCCACATCACTTACGTCTATGAGCATCAGTTCATTGGTATTTTGCCCGCAAGTATTTCCGGAATGCACGGTCACATACGCTAAGTCATCCTCCACGACAACCGGATCACAACCAAAGACATGACTTACGGAAGAACGATACTTAGGCGCTAACGGATCTTCCAGCGAATAGATCAACATGCCGGTCGGAGTTCCCATGAACATCTTATCTTTATAGTTGAAAAGAGTCTCGACACCACGTTGCAACCAAATGTCGTTTGTCGTCAAGACAGGCTTGTCTCCAGACAGGTCGAAAACACACATGATATTCTGTTCTACCGTATATAAGTACTTACCATAAATAGAAAAACGAGCCATAGATCCATTCACTCCCTGCATGGAAGCACCCGGGGCCGCATCGTTCGCCATCAGATCACCGCCATAACTCGGATAATGGTAAATGGTTTCCTCCCGTTCCTTCGGCTCCCAACCAACCACGACACCTTTCGCTCTCGCTTCCTCCGAATAACACATATTATAATCGAACCCATAGCCATTCTCTATGGTCGGAAGCGCATAACGGAAAGCGTTCTCCACACGACCTTCCAATTCAGGTCTCTCCGGATCGGAGATATCGAACCAGACCAGATCCACATACGAATCCGCATACAATTTATCATCCTTGATCGAGAGATCCTCGTTACCGATCAATTCTACAAAGCCCGCTATCCGGGGAGATGCCGGATTCCTGTTATCCACGATATGGATGCCCTTATCCGGGGAAGAAATATACAGGTAATCCTTATAGAAACAGATCTTACCCCGCTTGGTGATTGGCACCACCTCATCCGTCACCTTCACTGAATTCCGAAACTCGGAGATCGACATGAATACCGGTTCGTTGATAGCATACCGCACGACCTCCACTCTCACTCCATCATCCTTGCATCCCATTAAGACGCAAAGGCTAAAGGCAAACGCCCAATAAAAAAGTTTCCGCATAATTATAATAGATTTAATCATTAAAAAGCATATCGTATACCTGCGCTCAACCCAAATCCCAACGGCTTGTCCGTACGGATACTAGCCGGTTGATCACAGTCAAAATAATGGGAGAAGCGAGGCTCGAAATAGAGGCTCCAATCCCCATAAAAACGATAAGCAGCACCGACCGAGGCATTCACGGACCATTGCATACCATGGATATCCTCCTTTTTGCTCTTGGAGATAGTCGTTCCGTTTCCGGCGATATAGCCACTATACACGGCCTGCAAGCCCTTCTCCATCATAAAGCCTCCGGAGAGATAGACATTCCATCGCTGATTCTTCCATAAATAAACCACCAGATTCAAGGGAATACCCAGATAATGCAAAGACGATTTCACCTCTGACGGGCAATCCCCTCCCCTCTTGAATGTAGTGGATAAATACGTATACATCAATCCACTTTCCACCGCTATACGCCGGCTCAAATCCTTCCGTACCGTAAAACCGAAAGATATCGGAAGGGAATAGCTAACGTCCGGATAAGATTCGAACGAACGATTATCCAAGAAGTTCTCATCCACCTTAGAACTCCGTAATACCGGGGCATTACGAAATGAGACCGTTTGGGAAGGCGTATTGCCATTCTCCTTCTCATCATCGTCTTTATCCGGCTTATCCGGATCAGGATCTTGGGAAGGAACATTCATATCTCCCGGAGAAGAAACATCACCATAACTCATATCCGTATTTAAAAAGCTATCTACATAACCACTAGAGCCAACGGCGGCGGCCAATAACCACTTATTCCGTTTACTCTTCTTGGCTTTCTTTTTCAAAGAGGCTTTTCGTCGGGGACTCCGTTCGCCTTCCGGTAGAGGAACCGTAGAGTCACCTCGCTTAACGACTATGTCCGTCGAATCCTCGGACGCATCCTCCTTCGCAGACGGTTCTTCTACGATAGCCGCAATCGCATCCTTCTCAATAATCTCGATAGTCTCACACTTCTCATCCTCCCGGATCGTTTCCTTTTCCCCGACAATAGCGGAAAGCTTAGCCTTTTTTTCCCATTTCAGCACTTTCGCTATACGTTTCTTTACAGGCTCTACAGGTAAAACGGGATGCTCCGGAAGAATATTCACGCGAAACGTATGGGGAAGGTAGCAGCCAAATAACCAAGGCCAGCACTGCGGCGGCGGCCAAGCCTCTCGTCCACAACCAACCCCGTGATCTCGCTCTTCGGTTCATCCGGGCCTCCACCTCATCCCAGCCGCCAGCATCTACCGGCAACCGGTGCTCTTCCAAGCGCTGCCGCATATAGCCGCTGAAATCATCCAGCCGTTCGTTATGATCCTTATCGTCCCGCATTTTCATGCCTTATTAAAGATTGTACACTCTTTTGCAAAGCGTTCCTCGCCCGGATAAACTGGGAACGGGAAGTCGCCTCCTGTACATGCAGCATCTCGGCGATCTCGCTATGCGTATATCCCTCTATCGCATATAAGTTGAAGACCGTACGATATCCCGGCGGCAATTGGGCCACGCAAGCCAACAAGTCGTCCGCCGATAAACGGTCCAATACGGAATAGTTGATATCTTCCAAACTGTCGTCATAGCCGTCCAGGCCTACACTTAGCCTCGTGTTCTCTGAAGACCGGAGATATTCAAGAGCCGTAGTGACAAAGATCCGCCGTATCCATCCCCCGAAAGCCCCGGAGCCGGAATACGACCGGATCTTCGTAAATATCTTCACGAACCCGTCCTGCAGAAGATCACGGGCCGTCTCCCTGTCACCCACGTAACGCATGCAAACACTCATCATAGCAGGAGCATATTGCTCGTACAATTCCTTACGAGCCCATGATTCGCCTCGCATACATCCATCGATTAACAGTTGTTCATCCATAAGTACTTATGCTCTCTATTATATGGATGAAATAGGTATCCTAAAAGTTGCATCTTATTCAAAAAAAAGTTACCTTCACATCAAAAATAGGAGGAGAGTGTATGAGACGAGGATTATTTATATTCATGGCATGGATATGTGTCGTTGGAATTCAGGCACAGTCTGACTTTTCGTTTATTTTAAATAAAGAAGGTAAAATCATCGTCCTGCCTAAAAACAAGACGTATGAGTTGAACATCCCGAAAGCCTCTTATAAGACATTTACCCCTGCGGGGACACGGGATATCGATATTAAACTGCGGGAGTTCACGCCCGATATTCCCCATACGTCCCTACAAGAGCGTCCGATGGATATGCAGATATCTTCCGCAGCCTATCAGCCGTTCTTTAACGTATATACCCCGATGCTTCGGGAGGTATCGCCTATGGCGTTGGATTTCAATGAGACTTATATGAAACGGCTAAACGAAAGTTTCGATCTTATCGCTAACGGTGTTCAATATACATGGCCGGGAGTCGGAGGCATGACGATCATGAACGGGGGTATTTCTTGGCACAGCGGCAATTGGAGTCTTTATGGCGGAGGATTCGGTGGTCGTTTCTTTAGTCCCTTCAACCCTAGTCCCGGAATAACAGCCGGCGCAAACGTACAAGTGGAATATCAACCTACGGACTGGTTGAAACTGAAAGGATGGGGACAATACGCTTATTACGCCGACGAGTACAACAATCCCCATATGCTTAGGAATCCCTTTTTCTATCATACCCAAGTGGGCGGCTCAATGGAGTTCAAGGTTACTGATAATTTCTGGATGGGAGCCGGTATCAACTATGAATACAACCCGGTACGACGGAAGATGGAACCACAGTTCCTAGTCTATCCCGTCTTCAAATCGGGCCGCTTCAAGATTGGAATGTGAGGAAGACGCTATTTCCGTCTCAAACATTCCTACATGGCAACTGCCTAGGATACCGACACCACCGTCTATATTGCTAAATACACGGATCGGTTCGGCCAGACCGCCATCGATCAAAAGGTTCGAAACTGAATCCGTGTCTTTATCTTGCAAAACTTTCAGATATCGATAGTATTCCGCCGAGATAGCATATAGGTGTACCCGTAGGTGCTTGGGTGGAATCGGAAGGAAATCTTCCTCATTTAGATCTTCCATCCCTATCGAATCCGGGACTACTTTTAGCGGGTATGATCCATAATAAGGTTCATAATAATACTCATCCGTTAAGTGCAAGGTATATTCTTGCCCGTTTATTAACTCATCAGAAAAGACCTTTCCATCATACCCATACATCCAGTCATTGCCAAAGATTTGATCCAAGGCCGTCAACGATTGGCCAAAAACAGGTTCAGTCGCATAGTTTGGACTCACCGAGAACCATTTATATTCTCCTGTATATTCCTTAGCTATTCCATCAAAAACAGGAATGCCCTCTTCCATACGAAGTAAATAATAATTCTCCTCGGCAGGGTTATCTTTGAGCGTTACCTGATAAATCGCATTCTGGTGAGAACCGAAAGAACCAGCTACCGTGGCATAGGTTACCCCCGCTTTCAAGACCCGGGCGGGCGCTGGCATGACTGTCTCGGCGCTTGCCACACCATATTCCGGATAAGAAGCTTCCACACGGATACGATCCCCTTTCACCGGTATAAAATCAGACTTAAAATACCCTTTCGTGTTAAATGCCTCATCCCCCTCCTGAAAGCTCATACGCTCTTTAAAAACGCCATTCACGAATAAATTCACCTCGGCTTTATCCAAAGTCACGTTCGGATGATCATCCGTGAAAAACCAAGTACGGGAGACACTTACGGTTAAGGGTTCGCCGGTTATAGCGACACAGTTCACTACCAAGGTAGGATCCGGCCGTAAGGATTCAAGGTCGATCTCCTTGATGCAAGACATCAAACCAAACAGGCTTACTATACAAATCGTATTTATTAGAATATTCTTTATCTGTTTCATCTTCCTAGAATTTATAAGTATATGATAGGGAAGGTATGATAGGCATAATACCTATCAACTTAAAACAAGGTTTTGTTTTACCGCTATAGGGAGAAGAAGAATCTGGGACTAAGTTATTCGTTCGTTCCCAGCTATCACTTTTATAGACCATAAACGGATTCATCCGGCTATATACATTATAAATACTGATATTCCAGATTCCCATACGTCCTTTCTTTTTGGGGCGATACACATTAATACCTAAATCCAAGCGATGATAAGCAGGAAGCTGGTAATTATTACGTTCATCATAATAATCCTCGTCAAGCCTCGTCCCGCTTCCCCAGGAAGGTCCTTCTCCCGGTTTGTGCAAATTGTCACCCGGATAATAATTTTCTAGTGACAATGTCGTATAATTGCCGGAAGAATAGGTCCAGGCCGCCGACAATTCAACTTTTTTGGATAATTTATGCATGACAACGATATTCAATTTATGACGATTGTCGTAACGAGAAGGATAGCGCCTACCTTCATTTATCTCGTCAAACCGGCGGTCAGCCCAGGCCAACGTATACCCTATCCATCCGGTAGTCCTTCCGGTTTGCTTGCGAACCATAAACTCCAGTCCGTAAGCACGCCCTTCACCGGAAGCCATCTTGTTCTCCCAAGAAACAGATGAAGGGATCAGACTATAGCCA